>Ga0123352_10003703_pt1 | contig 22247 bp, 15 predicted proteins | sample TergutLab28metaG_FD_89700 | JGI IMG/M metagenome (GOLD analysis project Ga0123352, IMG submission 89700) | Labiotermes labralis P1 segment gut microbial communities from Petit-Saut dam, French Guiana - Lab288 P1 | ecosystem: Host-associated > Arthropoda: Insects > Digestive system > Gut ...
ACAGTCTTCACTTAATAAAGCAACCAATTCCATTTCTCTTTCATTTAACCGTGTCATTGACAATCTCTCCTTAGATTTTAATATGGAGATTATTCCCATTTACACGGTTGTTGATACGCTCTCGATCCTTAGCTTTCATGCCTGACCGCAAAAACTTCAAGCAACCTATTTACCCCTCTTGCGAAAACAACGCTTTCGCAAAAATTTCTGCATCAAATACTTCTATATCCGTTATTTTCTCCCCTACCCCAGCATAGCGCACAGGGATGTCCAGCTCATTCTTTATAGCGATTACTATTCCGCCTTTAGCTGTGCCGTCCAATTTAGTAAGTATAATGCCTGTAATTTCTGCACTTTCTTTGAATATTTTCGCTTGCTGCAAGGCGTTTTGCCCGGTTGTTGCATCGAGTACAAGAAAGACTTCTTTATTTTCCTCTTCGTATTCTTTAGAAATTATCCTGTCAATTTTTTTAAGCTCTTCCATTAGGCCTTTCTTATTATGAAGCCTACCTGCCGTATCGCATATGAGTACATCTATGTTTCGCTTCTTTGCAGCCTGCACAGCGTCGTATACAACTGCTGCCGGGTCAGAATTTTCCTGATGTTTAACTATTGGTACATTGTTTCTGTCAGCCCAAATCTCCAGTTGATCAATGGCTGCCGCCCTAAATGTATCAGCTGCTGCTAAAATAACGCTCTTGCCCTCCGATTTGTACTTATTAGCAAGCTTTCCTATAGCAGTGGTCTTGCCCACCCCATTAACGCCTATAACCAAGATTACTGCAGGAGTTTTAAGCACAAATTCATCATCCGCTTTTAGCAGCTTACTAATCTCATCAGCCACTAAGTCCCTAAGATGCGAAACCTCCGTAACTCTTTCTTTTTTTACTCTGCCGCGTACAGAATCCATTATCGAAACCGAAGTCTCTACGCCTATATCAGCCGTGATCAGTGCCTCTTCCAATTGTTCGAAAAGCTCATCGTCAATAGTTACAAAGGCACTCAAAATCCCCTCTACGCTTCCAATAAGGTTCTCACGTGTTTTATGAAGGCCTTTGAAGAATTTGCCAAAAATACCGCTGGACTCTTCCTCTGGCTGGGGCTCAGATTCCAGTTCAAACTCTATTACCGTTTCTTGCTCAATTTCTGTTTCTGACTCTATTTCCGACTCCAACGCTTCCTCTTCATCATGGATAACTGCTTCCGCTTGCTCCACTTGAGGCTCTTCATCATCTGCCGAATCCTCTATTAACCCTTCTGCCAAAGACTCCTCTGGAACCTCTGCCTGGCGGCCTCCTGCTTCTTCAACCGCTTTAGACTCAATATTCTCGACCATCTCAGGCTCTTTCTTATCCTCATTCTTACCTGAAAACCATTTCTTAAATATGCTCATTATGCACTTTCTCCTTCTAGTTTAACACTTACCAGTGCCGAAATACCCTGCTCCTGCATGGTTATCCCGTAAAGCACATCGGCAGACTCCATAACACTCTTTCTGTGGGTTATAAGTATAAACTGAGTCTCATTTCTAAGCTTTTGCAAATATCTAATATAACGAGTGGCATTCGCATCATCAAGCGCCGCCTCAACCTCATCTAAAATGCAAAACGGCGACGGCTTCATCCTAAGTATTGCGAAAAGAAGCGCTGTTGCGGTGAGTGCACGCTCGCCGCCTGACAGCAGCGATAAATTTTGCAGAGCCTTGCCAGGAGGCTTTGCAATAATTTCAATACCCGACTCCAAAACATTCCCTTCATCGGAAAGCTTAAGGCTCGCTGTCCCCCCGCCGAATATATCGCTAAAGACAGATGAAAAGTTTTCACTTATCACTGCAAAATGCTCCCTAAACTTATTCTCCATCATCTCGCTTAGCTGAGCTATGAGGTCTTTCAGCTTCTCTTCTGCCTCTTTTATGTCAGCCGCCTGAGTCGTGAGGAACTCATACCTCTCTGACACTGTGCGGTATTCCTCAATCGCCCCTACATTCACATCGCCTAAGTTTTTGATATCAGCCTTTATAGTGCGCTCAGTGCTCGTAAGCTTATTAATTGACATATCAAGCTTCGGGTAATCCTTCGCACTATTGTAGGTCAATTCATATTCATTCCACATGTGGTCATAAATTTTACGTAAATCTTGATCCACATGCTCTTTTTGAATCTCCAACTTCACTTTTTCACTACTTAGCATAGATAATTGTTTAATTTCTTCAATTCTTGCCTCTTCCAAACTTTTCAGCTCGTCTTTTTTGAGCTTAAAATCGATCTGCTTTGCTTCAATATCAGCATGCAGTGCCGTATTAAGCTCTTTAAGTTCATCTTTTTTGCGTATCAATCCTTCTATTTCAGATTCATGTTCTAGCATAGCAGAACTCTTTTTGTCAATTTCAGCCTTTAGCTTATGCGTAGTCGCAACATCTGACTCATAAACTCGCTTCAAGGCATCTATCTGATCTCTTATGCCGAGTAACTTCTCATCAAGTGAGGCTATTGTTACTTTGAGGCTCGTAAGTTCGTTGTATCTGCTGTCTTTCTCCGTCCTTTTAGTAATAATCTGCTCATTCAAACGGTCGATTTCAGCCTTTTTCTCTTCTATTTCTTGCTCTTTAGCTTTCCTCAAAAGTTCAAATTCTCTAATGCTTGTATTGCATTCTACAATGCCTGCCATAAGCGATTTTTCTTCAGCATCCAACAAGTCTAACTGCTCATTAAGCATTTTCAAAATGTTGTTTAATTGATTCATCTTCTCAACGGCTGCGGATTTGTGAACTTCAGTACTTTGAAGCTCTTTTGATGAATTCTCCGATTGAAAATCAATAGCGTCCAGCTGCTTCTTTATGCTTTCAATAATGACTGAGCGCTTATTTTCTTCATTAATCAGGCTCTCTCTTTCCTCTTCAAGTATCCCAAGTTCACGTTTCCTACTGAAAATACCGCTCGTTTTACCTGACACGCTTCCGCCGGTTATAGAGCCGCCCGGGTTTATAAGTTCGCCGTCAAGGGTCACTATGCGATTCATATAGTTATATTTTTTAGCCAAGCTGATGGCTCTATCCATAGTATCTACAATGGCGGTGTTCGCTAAAAGGCTTGAAAAAATATTGAAATAGTTTTTATCAAAACTACACAGATCAAGAGCTACGCCAAGCACTCCTTCTTCTTTTAGGAGTGCCTTGTTTAGAGTTATATTCCTTGACCTAACTGTGCTTATGGGAAGGAAAGTTGCACGCCCTGCCTTGCTTAGTTTTAAATGCTCTATGGCTTTTTTTGCATCGCTTTCCGTTTTAGTTACGATGTTTTGAACTGATGCACCCAAAGCTATTTCGATAGCAACTTCAAAACGCTTCTCAACCGAAACAAGCTCACCAACAGCACCTAAAACCCCGCTCCATTCGGCTGGGCTTGTCTTTTTTCCGTCAAGTATTGTTTTAACGGAATTATTATAGCCCTCATGGGAGTTTTCAAGCTCCCGAAGGAGCTTCGCTCTATACTCGGCCTCTCCGCGTTTAGCTGAGCAGGCTCTCATAAGCTCCTTATTTTTTGACAACTCGGAAGAAAATTGGCTCTTCTCTGCCGAAAGTTCACCAAGGCTAATTTTAAGTCTAATTATCTTCTCATCATATCCTAAAATATCTCTTGAAACATTCGCTAGTTCTTCGCTATCTGTTTCCTTTCGCTGTTTCGCAGTATTTACCTCGCCGCTTATCTGCTCCATGCGATTTTCAAGCTGTTCGTAACTGGATTCAAGGCGGCTTGAATTGTTAACTGCGTCGTTAATATCGCTCATGAGTTCGTATATGTTCTGGTTCAGACTCTGAATTTCTACCTCTTCTTCAGATACGACATTCAAAAAGTCAGCGAATTCTTCATTTTTTGCTTCCAGCAAAATATTTTTTTCAGTTAACTCTTTTGATAGTTCGCTCAGTTGCATTTCAAGTTCTTCAAGTTTATTTTGCTCACGTTCTATCTCTTTTTGTTTTTCCGAGATGCGTGCATGAATGCTTTCAATATCTGAGCTTGTGTAACGTATTTGCTCCTGTTTGAGCACTATATCATTTTCAGATTGCTCATACTGAGAGCGGTTTTCAGCGATTCTATTGCTTAAGTCTAGAACCACCGATTCGTAGACTCTGATTTCTTCCTCGTACTCATTAATTTTAGCTTCATTTTCTTGTTTGCGTTTCTCTATATCACCAATTTGATTAACTACTATTAGCAAGTTTTCGTCAATTTTATCTATCTTTTCTTGTGCTCCGTCGACCTCTAAAGTAAAGATATTAACTTGAACGTGCTTTAGCTCCTCGGCAAGTTTCAAGAATTTTTTCGCTTTTTCCGATTGACTTAAAAGCGAGTCAAGCCCCTGCTCAATCTCACGGATTATATCTTCTACCCTCTCAAGGCTTGCACGCTCCTTTTCAAGCTTGCTGAGAGCTTCTAACCTTCGTGTTTTGTACTTTACAATCCCCGCAGCCTCCTCAAGTAAAAGCCTGCGCTCTTCCCCTTTCGATGCGAGAACGCTCTCAATTTTACCTTGACCTATTAACGAGTAACCTTCCTTGCCAAGCCCTGTGTCCATAAATAGCTCATGAATATCCTTGAGCCTGCAAAATGTACCGTTTATAGAATACTCGCTATCACCGGAGCGGTATACTCTTCGCGTTATAGAAATTTCCTCATATTCTACTTTTAAGCCGCCACTGCTATTGTCGATAACCATTGTTACCTCAGCAAACCCTAATGCTTTTCTGTTCGCTGTACCTGAGAATATAACATCCTCCATTTTGGCTCCGCGCAAAGACTTTGCGCTCTGCTCGCCAAGAACCCAGCGAATAGCGTCGGAGATATTGCTTTTACCGCTACCGTTGGGGCCAACGATAGCGGTAATTCCTGTATCAAATTCTAATTTAATCTTCTCGGGAAATGACTTGAATCCAATCATTTCCAAACGTGTAAGGTGCATGTATACTCCTACGCTCCTACGCTACCGGCTTAACCACAAAATTGACAATCTTTCCGGGCACGTAAATTTCTTTTACAACTTCCATATTTTCAAGCTTGGCCATAATTTCTTCCCTAGCTTTTTCTATCACATCTTCTTTGGATATATCGGAACTGACTTTTATGCTACCTCTAAGTTTACCGTTAACTTGAATTGCTATCTCTATCGTATCTTCTACGAGCTTATCTACGTCATAGCTTGGCCAAGTACAGTTAAATACCGAGCTGCTTTTTCCTCTAGCTTGCCACATTTCTTCTGCAATATGAGGAGCAAACGGGGAAAGCATTATAATCAGTGCATCCAAAGACTCACTGTCAATACCGTTATGAGTCTTTGCTAAATCTGATAACTTTGTCGTGAACTCCATAAACCCGCTGATAACAGTGTTTAGCGTGAAATTACTCAATCGGCTCGAGATTTCGTATATAAATTTATTACGCATATATTCAAAATCTTTATTCGAAGGGATAACTTTATCTTTATATTCAAACACAAATCTCCAACATCTGTTCAAATAGCGATAAACCCCCTCTATGCCCGAATTATCCCACTCTGAGTCCTGATCTGGAGGACCTACAAACAATTCATACATACGAAGAGAGTCGCACCCATAACGCTCAACAAGTCCATCCGGGGACACAAAATTACCTTGGGACTTGCTCATTTTCGATACAATGCCCGTATTAGTGTCCTTGTAAGTAATCATACCTTGGCTAAAGAGTTTCATAAACGGCTCTTCAAATTCAATTGCTCCAATGTCATACAAAAATTTGGTATAAAATCTAGCATACAAAAGATGCAAAACCGCATGTTCTATCCCGCCTACATATAAATCCACAGGAAGCCAAGCGTTTAATATCTCCTTACTTGCCAAGCACTGGTCATTTTTATTATCAGGATACCTCAAAAAATACCAAGATGAGCCAGCCCATTGAGGCATGGTATTAGTTTCACGTTTTGCTGGTCCGCCACAAGCTGGGCATGTAGTATTCACAAACTCAGGGATATTGGCAAGAGGTGACTCACCTGTGTCTGTCGGCTGATAATTCTCCACATCAGGCAGTAAAACCGGTAAGTCTTCCTCAGGCACAGGCACTGCGCCGCACTCTCCGCAATGTACTATCGGGATTGGCTCGCCCCAATAACGCTGGCGTGAAAACACCCAGTCTCGAAGTTTGTAATTAACTGTCTTTTTACCAAGTCCAATCTCTTCAAGGTGACTTGTGATATGATCTTTAGCCTGAATAGACTGCATGCCGTCCCACTTGCCTGAATTCATCATGATACCATCACCCGATATAGCCCCACTGAGAGGCTCACCTTCAGTAGCATCACTATCCGCAGGTTTTATGACTTGAAGTATAGGCAATCCGAATTTTGTCGCAAATTCAAAATCTCTCTCGTCATGACCTGGCACGCACATGATAGCACCCGTGCCATAATCCTCAAGAACATAATCGGAAACCCAAATAGGCACCTTCTTGCCGCTTATCGGATTAATCGCATACGCTCCCGTGAAAATACCGGTCTTTTCTTTGTCTGCCATTCTGTCTACTGTTGATTTTGTACTTGCCTGGAAGACATATTTTTCAACCGCTTCTTTGCAGTCAGAGTGCGTAAGCTCCGCCACAAATTTATGCCCCGGAGCAAGCACCATAAAAGTTGCCCCATACAATGTATCCGGGCGGGTAGTAAAGACTTGAATTTTTTTACCTGTCCCGTCTACCTCAAAGTCAATTTCAGCACCATAACTCTTGCCTATCCATTCACTCTGCATTTTTTTGACACGTTCCGGCCAATCCAGCTTATCCAAGTCAGTAAGCAGCCTCTCGGCATACTTCGTAATGCCAAGCATCCACTGCCTAAGCATCTTTTTCGTAACTACAGAGTGACACCTGTCACATGCTCCGCCCACTACTTCCTCATTGGCAAGTACCGCTTTACACGACTGGCACCAATTAAGCGGCATCTCTTTTTCATAAGCCAAACCCTCTTTGAACATTTTGACAAATATCCATTGGGTCCATTTATAGTAATCAGGGTCAGTTGTTGAAAATGCCTTATCCCAGTCATAAATTGCGCTAAGTTCCTTCAACTGGCGCGTAAAGTTCTCTATATTTTCAGCAGTCGAGATTGCCGGATGAACTCCCTGCGAAAGCGCATAATTTTCCGCAGGAAGACCAAATGAGTCAAACCCCATTGGGTGGAGCACTTCATAACCTTGAAGGATTTTAAATCTGCTTATCACATCACCAATGACATAAACTCGCCAATGCCCAACATGAAGGCCGCTGGCAGAAGGATATGGAAACATGTCCAAACAATAATATTTAGGCTTTTTGTCATTGGGTTTATTTATCGGGTTCTGCTCCCAGTGTTGTCTCCATTTTTTCTCAATAAGACTATGATCATATTTAGACGTCATTTTATTCGCTCCTCTTTAGGCTAATGTGAAAAAATAACTTGAACTATTTAAAGCTTTATTCTTTCTACACAGTGCCTTGTTGCTTGATTACAGAAATTCTATCATAAAATTATAGGGATTTCAATAAAGGTTCATTGATGCTCTGTCATCTTAACTTTATATTCATCGCCCCAGTGATACATAACATCGAGTATCGTTTTTAGGCTACGCCCTGCTTCTGTAAGGGAATACTCCACTCTTGGCGGCACTTCCGCAAAAACTTCGCGGTTCACAAGGCCACTTTCTTCCATGGTACGAAGGTGCTGCGTTAATACCTTTTGTGAAATGCCGTTAAGTGACTTTCTTAGCTCACCAAAACGCTTAGTTCCTGTCAGCAAATCACGAATTATCAACACTTTCCATTTATCGCCCATGAGTGTTAAAGTCACTTCAACCGGACATTGCGGTAGCTCATCACTTCTCATCATATATCATGTTCCTCCAATAGTTTCTAAAAAGCAACTATGGCACTATCAAGTGCCTACTTTACATTGTATCCTATTGCATCTATTATATTGTTAGAGTCCAAAAATATCAAGTTAAAATTAAGGAGGAACAGACTTATGGAAAACAAGAGAAATTTTAGCATTGTTGAATTGGGTGCATTAGCCAATGTTAAGGAAAAAGAAAGCTTTGGTGTAAAAGGTAAGTTTTTTCTAAAGGAACAACTTTGCCTAACAGGTTGTGAAATATCTTTTGGAGCAATTCCCGCAAGACAGTCCGTTCCATTTCTTCATTCTCATAAAGAAAATGAGGAAACTTACATTTTCTTGCATGGAAGTGGCGTATTTTATATTGATGATCACAGATTATCAGTTAAAGAAGGAAGCATAATTAAAGTTCTGCCAGCTGGTGTACGTGGCTTAAAGGCAGGCAACGAAGATCTGCTTTACATATGTATTCAAACAAAAGAAAACAGCTTAAATCAAGCTACTCTAGATGATGGCGTGATTGCGGAAGAAGAACCATCATGGTAGGTTATTAAAATTATTCAAGACATAAGGCAGGGCAATTTATTCCCTGCCTTATTCTCTTGCCATTCTCTACATCAAAATCACAAAACCAATATAACCTACATACATCAAAGTCATCAACATCCCCTCAAAGCGCACGAGTTTTTGTCCCGATTTTGCATATAAGAAAAATGCTAAAGTGCCTGCCAGTAGTACTGCAATATCAAATATAACATTATACTCCACAACAAGCGGCATAATAAACCCCGCTAAACCAAGCACAAACATGATATTAAATATGCTTGAGCCTATTATAAAGCCAAGCGCAAATTCTCCTTCTTTTTTACGGCAGGCAATGAGGGTAGTCACTAGCTCCGGTAAAGATGTCCCTACAGACACAATTGTAAGCCCAATCACACGTTCAGAAACGCCAAGCACAGATGCGATATTTTTTGCTGACAATACTGTAAGCTGCCCTGCTCCCACTATAACGGCAATGCTTATAATAACCAAAACTATGTTCTTCCAAAGAGGTTTTGCCTTTGTGGTCTCTTCCCGGGCCTCTTCGTCTGTCCTGTTTTTTAGGGCATGGCGCAATACGATAAACATATATACTGTAAATCCTGCAATGAAGATAAATCCGCCAAATCTTGGTACCTCTGCCCCTGCAAAAATAATTGCAAGAACAAAGAGTACTATAGTTGCCGCCACGGAAACCCAATAATCCCTCGAGATTTTCAATATCCTAATAGAAATTGGATATATCATGGCGCAAAGTCCAACGACAAATAACTGATTAAAAAGGTTCGAGCCGACCGCATTCGCTATTGCAAGATTTGAACTGCCACCAAGTGCTGCCGATACGCTAATGACCACTTCAGGCGCACTTGTTCCCATCGCAACTACAGTGAGCCCTATTACCATCGTGGGAATCTTTAAATATTTTGCAATACCCACACTGGAATCCACAAACACTTTAGCACCTTGCACTAATAGTACGAAGCCTAAGAGCAGTAGAAAGCTGTTTAACACAATATGCATATATTTTCCTTTCATCTATAATTCATCTCACAAGTAGACATTCAAAAATGACAGGCTTTGTTTATCCCTTCCTTCACAGATTTATTCCATCGCAGAGCTACTCTATTCGAGCATATCAATACACTCATCTATATCAAACAGATACAAATACGACTGCGAAACCTTCATATCAAGCGATCTTTCAAGAGCCTTACGATAAATATCCATTTGAACTTTATAGCGTTTTTTCAAAGCTCCTGCTCCCTTTTCTCCAACATAATCAGACTTATAGTCCACAAGCACAATTTGATTATTCTCGACAAAATAGCAATCTATAATGCCGTGCACTAAAAGCGACCCTTCATCGGCATAGGGTAAATACGCATCTTTTGCATCGATCTCTAATACAAATGGTATTTCTTTGTAAAGCTCACATGCGTTTCTCATTCGATTTGCCAAGGAGCTATTCACAAATTTATGCACCTTCCTTATGTCGATGGACTGCGCCTCTTTCTCGCTCAGGAGGTTTCTTGCGACCAAACTCTTTAGAAACTTGCTTATATCTTCTTTTGTAAATATTGTGCCAATATCAATATGCTCCATGAGCGTATGCATAGCCATTCCTTTTACAGCGGCACTGAGAGTATCTGCTGAGGCAAAATGAGGCGTGTTAAAAGTTGGCTTAAGTAAATCTGCTTGTACACCTTCCGAGTCATTTTTCATTCGGCTAAAATAATTTCTCTTTATTTCAGAAATTGAAATCTTACTTGGAATTATCGTCTCTTTTATATTATTGTATTCCCACGCAAAACTTTTTTCGACCTCTTTTAAATATGACTTAAAAAGAGCCTCATCAAAACCTTCACTTTTACTCGGGACTCTTGTCTCTTGCGCAGAGACATTTATAACTCCCAGGGTATCATCCTGCCTTATTACAGAAATCCTCCATCTCGAATCATCATTGTAGATATTTGCATTACCGCCGCTCATTAACTCGCTCATCCCAAGACGCTTATGCCGCACAAGACACGGCCCTATGAAGTCTAGATAGGTCTTTGCATTCCAAACTATATGCGGCGGCAGCATATCAAACTCATAATTAATAGTTTCTGCCCAAGACCTCACCGCTTTTTCGTAGCTGTTAATACAGCCTGTCAGAATTAGCTTGCTTTTTGCCCTCGTCAGCGCCACATAGAGAACTCGAAGCTCTTCCGCATAATTTTCTTCATGGATTAGTCTTGATAGCATGACCCTTGGCAAAGTGTTCCTCTTAACTTTCGGATCCGGGCTTATATGTATGGGGCCAAGGCCTTTGTCTTGGTGCAGTATTAATGGCGCAGACTCGTCCATGCGATGGATCTTCCCGCCTAGATTCGCAATAAAGCAAATGGGAAACTCTAGTCCCTTTGAGCGGTGAATCGTCATTATTTGGACAGCATTTTCACTTATTCCGGATGAGGGCTCTTTAAGCTTCGAGTCTCGTTCAATAAGCTTTTCAATATAGTTTATAAATTGTAAAAGTCCCTGTAAGCTGGTCTTTTCAAACTGTAGGGCGTGTTCAAAAAGTGCGTTCAAATTCGCTTTCTTCGTCTCGGCCTGGGGCGTAAGCGAGATGTAGTCATAATAGCCGCTCTCATCGAAGATTGTACTTATCAGCTTGGAAACGGGTAATTGTGACCTAAGCTTTCGCCATCTGCATAAATCAGTCCAAAATTTCTGAGCAGATATATTAGGTTTGACACTATTCAAATAGCTCATAAGCGCACTATAAAAATCCCCTAAAGGCTCAGCCGTCCTAATCTCAGCCAAATCATTTGCACTTAGTGCATAAATCGGTGAATGAAGCACAGATAGGAGGCTTATATCCTGCCTTGGGTTATCCACAACCCTAAGGAGCGAAACCATTGTAAGTACCTCGATATTATCGAAATATCCTCCGCTTGTGTTTGCAAGTGCAGGAATGCCTGCCTCTGTTAGAATCTTAACAAATGCCTGCGCATGAGTAAGAGAGCGTAGCAGTATAGTTATATCCCTATACTCCGCTCTCTGCGGATTCCCGGATGATGTTAATTCAGAAATTCTAGACGCAATAGCCTGCGCTTCCCTCTCCGCTTTTGAGAGTTCTTTTATTTCTTCGCCGCTCTCTTCATCACCCTCTTCATCGTCAATTTTAGCGTCATCTGCTGTTATTAGGATAAGCTCTGTTGCATCGTCAAAAACTTCCTCATCCATTGACTGCCCGCCATATCTTAGCATCTCTGCTTCGCCATAATCAATGGAAGCTGTGCGCACACTCATTATTTGTTTGAAAATAAAATTAACGGAACTCAGCACATTTTCTCGGCTTCTAAAATTAGTGTTTAGATCTATCCGTAAGTTTTCTCCTTCACTTTTATAGGCATTATACTTTTCGATAAATATATCAGGATTTGCTCTTCTGAACTTGTAAATGCTCTGCTTTACATCGCCAACCATGAACCTGCCCGAATCTCTGGCAATCAGGCTCAAAATCTTCTCCTGTAAAATATTGGAGTCCTGATACTCGTCGGTATATATTTCGTGGAATCCCTCTTTGTACTCAGCCGCTATATCCTCGTTCTCTGACAAAACTTGATATGTGTAATGCTCTAAGTCCCCAAAATCCAATACGCCTGCGGCCAGTTTTTCTTCTTTGTACTTTTCCATAAACTCTATGACTAGAGCACATAGCTTCTTCATAACAGGATAGATATCCAAGATATCTTGCTTCATTAGGTCTAGGGTACCCCAAAAAAACTTCTCCTTAATGCCTTTAATCGCACTCTTCACTTTCTTATCACGTATGTTTTTAACTATATCTTTAAGGGTTTCATCTACATCATCTTTCTTGCTTATGCGTGCTAAATCAACAAATGCGAGCCTATTAAGTGCAGCATTTATATCTTCAAAGTTGCCTGTGTTGCAAATTTTATGCAGATCGTTTAAACATTCAATATCCGATAGGAGCGCATCACAGTATTTATAAGGCCCATGGGGCATCTCGCAGTATTTAATGGCCTCCTTTGCAGATATAAGCGCACTCTCAAGCGTTACTTTAATTTGCTGTACCAGCATTTGCCCCCACACGCTCTCGTCTAGGTTTTTCGCTTCGTCTAGATTAAACATTTCGGCATTTTCTAGGAGCCAAGCTTTCATATCAAGGCTTGACTCGCAAAAACTATACATCCGAAGGATAAGCTCCCTTAAATTTCTATCATACAGCTTACCGCCATAAATCTCTAAAAGTCTATAAAACACAGACTCTTTTTTCTCATATTCATTTTCAAAAATGCCTTCCAGGACATCCTCTTTCACAATGTCCATCTCAATATCGTCACCTATGCGAAATGCAGGGTCAAGCCCAAGTGCATTATAATTTTTCCTAAGTACCGAATTACAAAAAGAGTGTATCGTGCTGACCTGTGCTTTGGGCATAAGCATGATTTGCTTCCCAATATGCTTATTGCTAGGCTCTGCCCCTAGTCTCTCGTTTAAAGCCTTTAGGATACGCTCCCGCATTTCCAGAGCTGCCGCTTCGGTAAAGGTTACGACCAACAATTTACCTATGTCCACGGGGTTATCCTCATCCGTTATAACGCGCAAAATGCGCTCTACAAGAACGGCAGTCTTTCCGCTGCCCGCAGCAGCGGATACTAAAATGTTCTTCCCTCTTTCGTCTATTGCTTTTTTCTGATTTGACGTAAATTCACGCAAAATACCAACCCCAATCGGGAGGCTTGTCCGCTAAATCTATTTTAAAATAGTCCCAAAGTATTTCGGTTCAAATCCATCCTTGCGTTAAATTTTGTATTGCCCAGAATCCGGCATTACAAAATTTGCAAATAATGTTTTTCACACGGAATTGCATCTTCATCAGAAAACTCTCAGAAGCTGTCAGCTATAAGCCGACGGCCAACGCCCGGAGCTCTTCTGTTTCGATTTGGCCCGTTTTAAAATGATTTAGCTATGCTATGCAATTTTAAACTGCGTCATATGCATACTAAAGTCCTCCACAAATCCTTCATAAGAATTATAAAGAATATTTCCCGCCAATGCAACTGTATAGGGGTTTAGTGAGTTTTGGTTAAATACAGCTTTAGAATAGTATTTCAAAAACTCAAATTCAAACGTATCCGGGCGTAGCCTTACCATAGTTAGAAAACTTGAAAGTTGTCTTCTCTCTCTAAGGCTAAGGGATGGGACGCTAATCAAATCATACTTTTTTATTTTTTCCCACTCATATGAATAATCATATGCCAGCTTGATGTAGAAGTACATAATATTAACCTTATACATAGCCCTAACCGCATCCTTGCTAAACAGCTCGTCCCTAATTTTGTGGCGGAAGCCATTTATTAGCTGCTCATATATTTCGCAGGAAATATTTGCTACCATAAGCGAAAACAGAGTCGCCTCGCACGTAGATCTTATGTAGTCACATCTGTCGTAATAAATATTTGCCTCCTCATCTAAAGTCTTGAAGACCTCTTTTCTTCCCTTAGCTAAAAATTGCAAATAATACATAATCCGTTTTAAAAATGTCATAATTCATCAACTCCAATCAAATAATAACATTTCTCGGACAAATAGTAAATAATATCCATGTTTCAAATTGTAGCAAAAAACGACTCGATAACTATATGCATCAGAACCATTAACTAGCTTTTTTACTAATTCGGGAGCATTTGGCTATATACTTGACAAACTATCCTTTTATGATATGGTAAGTAGATAATGTTAGCCCAAGAATAAATCAATAGTATATGCGGTGCAATTTTAGGGTAGTTTAGCCGTGAAAAAGTAATGGTTTCTATGCAATGCCTGACATATGAAATAATCGAAGAGGAGAAATAATGAGAGCAGTCATATTAAGCGGTGGATGTATTGCAGATTATGAGTTTTTAAGAGTTCAGATAAAAGATGACGATGTAATCATCTGCGCAGACAGCGGTTATAATCATGCCGTAAAGATGAATCTTGCAGTAAATACTGTTGTGGGTGATTTTGACTCTATAGGTGATAACAATATTCCAGAAAATATTCGAACAATACGTGTCCCTGCTAATAAGGATTTGACTGATACTGAACTTGCGTTACAATATGCGCAAGGTGTTGGATTTAAAAACTTTTTATTACTCGCCGCAACAGGCAGCCGCATGGATCATAGCCTGGCAAATATTCTGTTGCTTAAGGGCATTGTAGAGCGTGGTGAAAATGCGGTAATTTTAGATGAACATAATAAAATTATGATGACGAATTCCATGCTTGAGCTGTATGAGCCTGAATTTTCTACTGTGTCTCTTTTACCTCTGTCCGATTGCTATGGTGTTAGTACCGAAGGACTTGAATATCCGTTGTGTAATGCGGCATTGTTAATGGGTGCGAGCTTAGGGGTTAGTAATGTAATGGTTTCGGAATACGCGAAGGTTTCTGTGAATAAAGGGCTGCTTTTGGTAATTGTAGCAAGAGATTAGTCTAATATGGGAGTAGTATTGTGCCAATTATTTCAGATTCAAAAAAGGATATTGCAGTAGATATATTGAACAATGAACTAAATATAGTTCCAATGGAATTAACGAGATTCACAACCGGGAACTGTCACAGCGTTTATTATGTCAAAACTAAGATAGACGAATATGTTTTGAGAATAACGAGTGAGGAGAATAAAAAGTTTTATTTTGGCTCCATTAAATGGCTGAATGAACTTAACAGGCTTGATATACCGGTACCTAACATATTAAATCACGGACAGTACGGTAATGTATACTATGCTCTTATCACATTTATCCGAGGGCAAGATATAGGTGAAATATATCACACTCTTAACGGATCGCAAAAGCATGGAATTGTCAAGGATTTGTCTGAAATTCAAAAGAAAGTATCTGCTTTGCCATCTAGTGGAATATACGGCTATGATAATAATTCGTTTACGACTTGGCCCAAATATATTGAAAGCCGTATCGAGAGGTCACGCAGAAGAATAATTGCGAACAAAGTTTTTTCTTCTCAGGTCTGCGATAATGTTTTTACTATTATGAATAATCATAGCGATTATCTTTCAAATATTGAACCTATAGCTTTTTTAGATGATATAACAACTAAAAACGTACTTGTTCACAATGGAAAGCTGGCGGGTATTGTTGACCTTGATTGTCTATGCTATGGCGATCCTCTTATAACTGTTGGGCTTACAAATATGGCGTTGCTCTCTATGAGGTTGGACACGCAATACATTGATTACTGGCTTAATGAATTCCACGCAGACAAAACCCAAAGAAAAGCAGTAGCATTTTATACAATGTTATTTTGTATTGATTTTATGGGAGAGCAAGGTATGAGATTTAATAATGACAATCTTGTTTCAATAAATCAAGAAAAGATAGAGTTGTTGAACTCGATTTATAGTGTATTGGCAAAGGATTTAATATAGATGTTTTACGAGGCTCGCTAATGGAAACCAGAGTAGAAATTTAAATTCTCTGCTTAATAGACAGCCATACACTAAATATATTTCGCCATTAGGTGAGTATAGACGCTGATGTATTGTGAAGCATAACATCTTAAACATTAACGTGCGTGATATAAATCTCGAGAAGCAATATAAGGCAAACTTGACCTAATATAGCAATAAGTGCAAAGAAATGTTTTTTCATTCCTTTATAATCATAAGTGAGAGGAGAGATCGCATGGATTGGCTCAAAGGTATGAACAGCGTCATTGCACACATAGAAGAAAGTTTAACACGGCCCATACAGTACGAGTCGTTGGCGCGCATAGTAGGCTGTTCTATTTATGAATTTTCTCGTATATTCTCATTCATGGCGGGGATGTCTGTTTCTGAATATATCCGCAGAAGAAGACTGTCACAAGCCGTTTTTGATATTCAGAGCAGCAACGAGAAAATTATTGATATTGCGCTAAAATACTGTTATGAATCACCGACAGCATTCACACGAGCCTTCAAAGAATTACATGGTACATCACCCTTGTCTGCACGTAAAACGAGTGTGCTATTGAAAACCTATCCCGCGATCAACTTCGCACTCACAATAAAAGGAGTGAACGAAATGAATTTTAGAATTGAGAGAACGGAAAGTTTTCAAGTTATGGGATTGTCAGGTTATATCACGGGCGAACTTGTAGATGGAATGCCGTCAATCGTGAAGGAGTTTTTTGAAAACTATTATCCAAAGCTAGGCCAACATTATACTGCGCCATTTTGGCAGGTAAGCGTGTATGATTTTGAGCCGGTCGATGATAAAAGTAAGGTAATTATAGGTGCGCAGTGCAAAGGCGAGTCACCTATCGGAATTAACTTGGATATGAAAAATGTGCCGTCTGCAACATGGGCAGTCTTTTCTATAGAAGGCTGTATAGGCGAAACATATGACGCAGCATACGCAAGAATTTTGACTGAATGGTTCCCTGCAAGCAACTATAAGCGTGATGAAACGATACCTCACTTAGAGGTGCTTCTTGTTGGTAGTGAAATCCCTATTTGGGAAATATGGATGCCTATTCTCAATAAATATACCTAAATCACTTAAAACAGACCAAAGCGAATCAGAAAATCTCCGGCCGTTGGCTGACAGCTTCTGGGAGTTTTCTGATAAAGATGCAATTCCGAGTGAAAAACAGCCTTTGCAAATTTTGTATTGCCGGATTCTGGGCAATAAAACAATTCCGTACAAAAAACAGCCTTTGCAAATTTTGTATTGCCGGATTCTGGGCAATAAAGCAATTCTGTACGAAAAACAGCCTTTGCAAATTTTGTATTGCCGGATTCTGGGCAGTAAAGCAATTCTGTACGAAAAACAGCCTTTGCAAATTTTGTATTGCCGGATTCTGGGCAGTACAAAATTTAGCATAAGGATGATTTTGAGCCAGAATTGCTATAAAAATTTAGCACAAGGATGATTTTGAGCCAGAATTGCTATGAAAATTTAGCACAAGGATGATTTTGAGCCAGAATTGCTATAAAAATTTAGCATAAGGATGATTTTGAACCAGAATTGCTATAAAAATTTAGCATAAGGATGATTTTGAACCAGAATTGCTATAAAAATTTAGCACAAGGATGATTTTGAAGCGAAATTGCTTTGGGATTATTTTAAAGTAGATTTGGTATAGTATGCAGTATGAACATCAGTCTAATAACTCCCTGGTATCTCAAAAGCCCTGTACAGGTTTATCTCAAACCAGTACAGGGCTTTTCCCATAATTAACTATATATTACCTATCTAGACGCATTAAACGCTTCTTGCACAGCCGCTTGATGTTGACGCTCATGACTTACAGTACCGTTATGAGTACGGCTACCATAGAAATGGAGGCACACATGCCCGTTCATATTGTTTCCGCTGATAGTGCTTCCCGCATGAGGCATACCATTTATAGATGCCGCAATAGTTCGCCCATCAATATGTACCCAAACTGGTCTAGGTGTCCAAGTCCATTGTCCACCGAATGCATAAAGCATAGTTGCCGTGTCCTCCGGTGTAAGCGTTTCTACATCGGCGTGATTTCCGTTTGAGAAACTGCTAACCCAGTAAGTTATGCCTGTTCTAACATCTGTAATTTGAATTGGCACACCAGTTCTGACAATGTTTCTAGCTTCCGACCAATGTATCAACTCAACACCATTTGGGCTGACTGCCGGAGTGCTTGCTGTACTTCTCTCAAAAAGGTAATCTGCAAACATATATCCCTGAACGCCGTTAAATGCCACTCTTTTCCATTCATCGTTCATATCATCGATTATGTAAACAGTACTGCCTTGTCTCACAGTCTTTATTATCTCTGCTGAAGTTGAAGGTTCCTCACGTAGTCTTAAATTAGCACCAACAAAAATTGGAGTTCCTTGAGTAGGTTCTGCATTTTGCGTATTCATTACAGGAGGTGTATCTATAATTGGTGCTGTATCTGCAACAGGGCTTGTCTCACCTTGAGCTAAAAGAAACTCAGAAAACATATAGCCCAACTCACCGTTAAATTCTACCCTATGCCATTCACTATTTACATAGCCTCTCACCTGAACTACACTTCCCTCAGGCACCGTCTTGATTATGCCCCCATCAAGAGAAGGGCTTGTCCTAAGCCTTAAATTAGCACCAGCAATTAAAGAAATATTTGGCGATGCAAGGAAATCAGAATACATATAGCCTTGAACACCGTCAAATTCTACTCTGAACCACTCGCGATTTTCGGCGTTAATTACACGAATTTGGCTGCCCTCTGGAACCATTTTAATGACCTCAGAGTCAAGTGTAGCTCCTGTCCGCATTCTCAAATTAGCAGTTGCCGTAACCGAATTTGCGCTATTTGCAAAAACTTGGGAAGGGCTCATAATCATAAAGCCTGCGAGCACTCCGAAAACAGCTGTTTTTATCAATCTATGTAATCTTTGATCTTTTGTAGTAAGTCTTGCCCCATGACTGTTCATATCAAAACTCCTCATAAAAATGTTAAAAATATCCTACCATGTCGTTTATTGTAACATTCAGTTAATAACTTGTCAACAATTATTAACATTTTTTTTAGAAACCGATATAGGAGTCTATTTTTATAAAGTTTTGTTGGGGATTTTAAATTAAATTAGAGTTACAGAAATAATTGGTGCATTTTCTTGTTGATTATTGTATAATTGCTATGAACAGACTATATCTAACTATGGTACGTATTGGGAGGTTTCGATGGCTTCAAAAGTGTTTGTTATGCTTGTTTTTATTCTTATTGCTTCTTTCGGCAGCCAACCTTTAATATATAATCAGTATCGTGCCAGGGAGGAAGTTTACGAATCTGCGCAACCTTCGCTTATTATAAATAAAGTTATTGCATTTTCTCTTCATGCACTGCAAGCGCATATCACCGCCAATGATTATGAAATTAACAATTCATCCTCATCTCATATTTCGACCCCTTTAATGGTGGCCTTAACCTTTGACGATGGTCCTTGCAGGAACACTAAAAAAATCTTGGATATTTTGGAAGACCATAATGTCGCTGCTACATTTTGCGTTATTGGAAAGCGAATTCGTAGAAATGAAGAAGTTTTGATGCGCACCTTTGAATCAGGTCATGAAATTGTTGGACATTCTTGGAATCATGAGAGGTTTACAACACTTTCGAGAGAAGATATAAAGAACCAGATTGTGCGTACAAATGACGAAATTTATAGAGTGACAGGAATTGTGCCAATATTTCACAGAGTGCCATATGGAGCTATGAGTGACACTGTAGTATGCGTATCAGAAGAGCTCGGCATGGCTATACTATCTTGGTCTGTTGACCCAAGAGACTGGGAATATGGTGCTACTGCGGAAAGCATTTATGAACATATCATGGAGAATATATTTGATGGTAGCATAATACTTTTTCATGACATTCATGATGTTACAGTTTTGGCTATAGAAAAAATTGTTCCAAGCCTTATCGCTCAAGGCTATCAATTAATGACAGTATCTGAGCTTTTGAGTCATTCTGAATATACTATTGAAGCGGGAAAGGTTTTTAGATATAGGTAGATACTGCTTCACAAAGAAAAAGGCTGATGATAACTCATCAGCCCCGGCGTGCAAAAGCACAAAACCGAATGTCTTGCATGTTACAAAATCTCAAAACCAAAACCTCTCACAGTTTTGTCATACCGTTTGAACTCGTCTCGTAAGTTCCTACTTATATTAACCCAATATAAGCAAAATAATTCTAATTTTTCTATGCATTTTTTATACAAATATGGAATTTTTAACCAAGCCTGAGCAAGATTTCTATCTTCGTAATGATTCCGATTGTTTAATGTTCCACACCTCATCACATAAGTCCAGTATCCTGCTATCGTGTGAAACCACGAGTGTTATTCTTTCATTTTTCTTCTCTTGTAATACCCTTGCAAGTGTTTCTACGCTGGATTCATCAAGTGCAGATGTTGGCTCATCCAAAATTGTAAGAAGCGATTCTTTACTCAACGCTCTAACTATTGATAGTTTTTGCCTTTCCCCGCCTGAAAAATTATTGCCGCTTTCGTTTATGGTTTCATTAGCATTAAATTTGTCCAACTCAAAGCTTTTTATAAGATATTCTTGATTACTTTGGACAGAATCATTGAAATCAATACCTAATTTTAAATATTCGTCAATCTTAAGATTAATAAATTCAGAAAACTGCTCTACAAAAGAAATTTTTAAGCGTCGCATATAGGGCATATCAATATCTCGTATCGAAACCCCGTCAAGCATTATATCCCCTGTATATAGATCAGAATATAAGCCGATTATACAGTTTAATAATGAGGTCTTACCTGAACCGTTTTCACCAACAATGGCATAAATCTTACCTTTTTCAAAAACATAATTCAATTTATCAAATACCTTAGTTTCACCATATTGCATGGACAAAGAGCTAAGTGTTATATTATTAATATCCGTAGGTGTTTTATCCCCATAAACCTCAGGCATCTCGTCATAAATTTTACTTAATCTTGAAACGGCAACCTTTGCAGAATTATAGTTTTTTATTAAATTGAAGTAATAATCAACACTAGAAATTATCATTGAAAAATAAACTGTTATCATTGTGAAAAAGCCTATACTGAGATCCTCTGTATAAACTCTATACCCACCTATGCCAATAACGCTTAAATGACAAATGATAGTCGCTACTTTTCCGGAGCTGCTAAAGAACATAATCAAAGCCGCAGCCTTAACGGCCGTATTGTGCCTTTTCTCATAGAAGTGCTCTAAACGACTAATGGATTCATTTAACATATGATTGCGTTTAATAAGATCCATTTTACTTACTTGCTCCAATTGGCTTGCAAAATATTCATCTAATGCTATGTTACTTTTTAAGTCAGCATCATACATTTTTCTCTCAAAAAGTATATATGTCAGCACATAAAAGGGAACTAATGAAAATACTATAAAACTAAGCGTTCTATCTGCTGTGAAGATTATTGCAGCACTGACTACTACCGTTACAGCTCTCAAAACAAAGTTCACCGAAACATTAGAAAAGAACCCCGCTAACGTTCTTGTATCTTCAACTACTTGACTAATAAGCCGAGCTCTATCAACATTCGCATATTTAGATAATTTAGACTTAAGTATGTAAGAAAGACTGTGTGAACTAATATTAAATGCAAGCCTATTATTAAAGGCAGTACCCATAATGGGGTGAAATGTCTCCTTGGCAAGGTTTATTATACTAAGCACTCCAACTAATATCACAAAACTAATTATAATCGGCAAGTTAGCACCTTCAACAAGCCTATCAATATAAATACCCGAAATATAGGGCATGGTAATGTTAAAGCCCCATGTAAAAAAATATAGTACAATATAAATGAAAGCATTCTTTTTATCTTTAGCAAGAAAAGGTATCATGAAACGTACAATGTTTTTGAAGTTCATCCACAACCTCATATATATAAGTAATTTGTAAAACCCTACAAAGCAACATTACACTGGAAAATAGGTGCTTAAAAACAAAAGCCCTCTATTCCCAGTGTAACATTAGCTCTTTTAATGTTTTACACATTCGATATCGCATACGCAACGTACACTAGCAACATCTAAAGGATTTACTTTTGGCTCAATAAGTATATTCATTACAGCACCTCCTTTCAGATTAATAATATTAATCAAATTGGCTTTAAAAAGCCACATTGAATAATATGAGAGCGTATCAACAACCGTGTAAATGGGAATAATCTCCATATTAAAATCTAAGGAGAGATTGTCAATGACACGGTTAAATGAAAGAGAAATGGAATTGGTTGCTTTATTAAGTGAAGACTG
>Ga0123352_10003707_pt1 | contig 22234 bp, 10 predicted proteins | sample TergutLab28metaG_FD_89700 | JGI IMG/M metagenome (GOLD analysis project Ga0123352, IMG submission 89700) | Labiotermes labralis P1 segment gut microbial communities from Petit-Saut dam, French Guiana - Lab288 P1 | ecosystem: Host-associated > Arthropoda: Insects > Digestive system > Gut ...
TGGGATCGACTCAGCCTCTAACTGAAATGAGTACCAGGAGTATTTCCTTGGGGTAAAGGCGGCCGGTGCGTAAGGCTGACAACCTTACCACCATCCTGTGCCGTTGTCACGAAATCTGGGAACCTTAACTTCCTGGAACCCTTTGGGCCTGTCCAGGCCTGTACTGGGACTGATTTACCTTTACCTTTTACGGCCATAAGAAAAGTAGTTAATATCGTGCGCATATTTTAACGGAAGTCAGAGATGACCAACAGCAGTATCAGCAGATCTATCGAACAGAATTCCGTACATATCTGAGAAATTTTGGACAACATGGGCAGAAATTCATTTAAGCCCTAAAAATAGTGTGGTTTTTACCGCGATATTTTGAAAAGCTCACGATTACCAATACTTCATGGCTGACATTCGCTGTACCAAATTCTATCCACATAGAACGAAAAGTGATAAAAAAAATATAAGGGGATTTTCTCATTTACGCCTATACGTTACGGGGTGACCTTTACGTCTCTTTCCTTTTACGCCCATAAGTAGAGCATGTGTTTCACTGCACCGATTTTCATGAAACGCGAAAACTGCCAAGTGGGATTGTGTTGAGATCTTCCATACCGAATTTGCCACAAGTCGGCGACGAATTATTGAAAGTAGGGCAGAAGTTGACCAACGTCATTAAATAAAGTGTGATTGTCGCCGAGATGATTTTCACGAAACTCACACATCGCCTGTAATTTTTGTCGATTACACCCATACAAATTTAATGAAAGTACGCCAAGTTGTTTGGTGGCTGACACTAGGTCAAAGACGGACAGACGGACGTGGGCTCCATATAAGACTATCTTTCCTTCCTTCACATTCTCTGAACCGTGCATCGTGATACATATACGTGAGAATGACCAACGAGACGCACACTTTTTCTCATTAGTTTATTCCAATTAAACTATCCTCTACATGTTTCGAACAAATAATTGGTCATCGTTAGGAGATTACTTCTGTGCATGCAGCACACAGTATTTTACCATGCATCTACGGGTGTCTAGCCGCTAACACGATGCTTCGTTGGTTATTTTCACGTATATTTCTTTCCTTTCTTCGTAAAAATGTCCAAGAATCTATTCATCCACGTCTGGAAAACGCTAAAAGTACGGTGTAAGTGTCTATGCTGTGGAGGAATGTGCATGTAGTTAGGTGTTAATAACCGCCTTGTTACATCTCACATTGCAAGAATGTGGGCAGCACATGTCTAGCGAGAACTTAGTTTTTTTGGGTCGTGTTGCTCACTGAATGCAATACCGGGACAACTAAAAAATTCTCATTTGCAGTTAATACTACGATAGAGCTAAAAAAACATTTCAAATACATCCGATAATACCGGCACATTTCTTATTCAAGACACACCCCGCCAGATGCGCCAGTATTGTCAGATGTAGTTATACTTTTGAGCTCAATCTCAGTATTAAATCCAAAAGGGCAATTTTTGGATTGTGCCACTATTGTATTCGGTGAACGATATGGGCAACCAGCATCTCAGAAAGGTATGTGAGTCGGTTGGTAGTCTGAATTCTCAGCGGAATTCATTTCAACGCCATCACATCTGAGTGGTTTCAGGCTTCCGCCGCGAAGTAAATAAGAACTGCGCACTTCTGAGTTATTACGTACCGTCCGATAGGATATCTGAAACGTCTTTAAGGAATTATCACTACTCGCAGCGTAATAACCCAGAAGAGCGCATTTCACGTCATCGCATCTGTTGCAATCCGCTCGGCAATGCGATGTATGTAAGGTACAGGATAAATAGTGAACCGTACAAGTTACACACACACACACGAACACGCACGCGCACACGCACACGAGAGGGGAAATGTACCCGATAAATAGTGGCTGAGATTTGAATGTTGCGGAATATTTCGCTGTATCGCTGTTTACGTAGGTCCTGACGTCTCGAGGGGTTCTTGTGTCTTCATCTGCAGGGTCAAACAGTCCAACGGGCTGGAGGTTGGGGTTGAAGGTTAAAGATGTACGGAAATGATCAGGTGATGTGTGGGTGTCCGAAGAGGGGGGTTGAATTATCGAAGTTGTGAAAAGATAGAATAGTAGTGTGGAGGTTGGTGGAATTAGGCACAGGCAGAATAAGAAATAACAGTAAAATAAATTCTGATATCTAACATGACAAAAGGCGAAATGAAAATTCTGTTAAGGAATGAGAAGTGTGTAATGAAGTAGCATCCCAGGTGTCTTTAATCATCATCATCACTGTGAGAACCTCAAATCGCGCGAATTGAAACTAACGGTCGAAATCCGTGCTACTTAGGAGCTTAATGTTTAATAAGACACGCGGTGTACGTATAACGTAACAATGAGGCGTGTTTTTGCGTAACCATTGTTGCAGTGGAGAAGCAATAAGTATTGCATATTCTGAGTGTGTGTCTGTAGCGTTAGTTATCCAGCATGCAATGCGCATGCGCCAGTTATCATCTGTGGCCTTTCCGGCCCTACTATATTTTTCCACATTATCTCATAAACGGCTCGATTTTCGGGAAAAGGTTATTGAATATAAAGTTTGTGTTTTGATTTTCTCTGCAAGTTTTTTTCTGAAATATTTCTCATTCTAAGAAGAACTGAACGAAATAGATAAAAAATGTATATTAGTCTTCGTGTAAAGTATCCGTTATTCTTGTCACAGTTTCATGAAACTTGTATCTTTTAGACAGATTTTCGACAAAATACTCAACTACCAAATTTTATGAAAATCAGTCCAGTGGGAGCAGAGTTCCATGCAGACGGACGGACAGACAGACATGACGAAGCTAAATAATCTGTCTACGCAATTTTGCGAACGCGCCTAAAACAAGATATGTTGTTTCACTGTTTTCCTCTGCGAATGGGACCGAAAGACTGCTCCGAAACATCGGTGATGCAACGCCAACCTACGCCACATAACGCCCTAGAAGAGCGAAGGCCTCAAGTACATCGGAGCGGAAGCCCGAAATATCTCGATATTTGAGACATGTGAGGGAAAACATGCACGGTGTGGGCCTCTGATGCTGGGCGTAACTGTTGATGTGGAAGGATGGTTAGTTAGTCTAAGCACTTTGGGTTAGGTAAGTCACACCTTCCTCTCCACCAGGCATAGATAAAAAATTATCACATTACCTACAGTCAGAAATATGCATTAATTTGGACCGTTCCTAATACCTTGACGCTAAAAGGCCTCGTATGCTATGCGTTGTATGTCGGGCCGACTTGACGGGAAGAGCACCCGACTCTACCGCCTGAGAAAAGGTTAACTGTATTCGGTGTATGGTAACAGGTAAAGGTAAAGGTAAATCAGGCCCGAAGTGCCTAGAGGGTTCCAGGAAGTTCAGGTTCCCAGATTACTTGACAATGGCCCATAATGGTGGTAAGGTTGTCAGCCTTACGCACCGACCACTTTTACCCCCAGGAAATACTACTGGTACTCATTTCTGTTAGAGGCTGAGTCGACCCCAGGCCCATAGTGCGATCGGAAGGATTATGTGAATGAAAAATTCCAGTGACACCATCTGGAAGTATGGTAACAGGTAGTGAAGTAAATTCATGAGCAGCGTAGTCGATAACAGCGACTGGGTACGGAATGGACGTTAGGGGGTTCGAATCCCCGTAGAGATTTTTTTCTTCGAAACGTCCAGACCGGCCCTGGGGCCTACCCAGCCTCCTGTTTGTTGGTTATGGGGATTCTTTTTCCGGTGCGTAAAGCGGTGGGGCTTGTAGTTAACCACTCACCTGTATCTAGCACCGCGGTTAAGAATGAGTGGAGCTATACCTCTGCTCCCCCCCCCCATGTGACTTAATGGCATTTTATTTACTTATTAAGTGGTAATTCCTAAGTGCATAAATTTCGCCGTTTGACAATGACATTGCAAGTTGAATTATTTTTAAGACAATAGTTACATTTTCTGACCTGGCAACACTGTATGTGTCACCTTGAATACGTAAAGAAGGCTGACCTTCTTTGGCTAGGAATTATAAATTGTAGCGGGACTTTCTACTTCCTTGGACGGATTTAAATCACCACGATTAGATTACCGTGACAAATTTCGTGATTTGTATGACCATACATAGCACGGTAACGTGATGCTTATAGTCTCGTTAACTGTTTACCTTTCAATACAAACCTTTCCCGTCACCGGAAACATGAATATATAGGCATATTCTTATAGCAGCATAACATTTTCCATTGTTTGTTTGAAACTAAGAGGAAGGAAGTGGCAAGATGTTGGATAAAATTGCCTAAGGAATTTCACAATCTGTTTAATTACCTTGAAAACCGCAATAGTTATGAAACACTATAGTAAATTTGTCACGTATTTTGAAGCGCTTAGATTTTTGTCCCATATTAACCGGCATGCTGATCGCTTCTGTGTGGCGCTCTATTCTGTTTGGGTCGTCAGCTGTTTCTTCGGCTCCTCTGGTTGTTTCGTGTTTCATGTACCTGTCTCGTAAATGGCGAGATATGTGATTTACTAAGTGAGTGGCGAAATTTGAACGTAAAATTTCTTAGGTCTTTATGGAAACTCTTATGTTTCTCCGATTTTAACCAAATTTGAATTTGTTCAACAGATGTTGGTAAAAATTCGTATAGTGGCAGCTGAGTTGCCCCATTCGGACAGACAGGTAGGCAGAAGGATGGACAAACTGACGAAGCTCATAGTCGTTTCGCGTTCTTTGACGAACGCGACTAAAACTGAATTAGATTGGGGTTGTAGATCGTTTCTTTTCTACAACCTTTTATTCCAAACATCTGTCGCTTCGATAAAATTGTATCAGTTTACGCTGAGTATGTATGCAGAAACGCATGTAGGTCCTCTTTTAAAGTGTGTATTAAACCTCACAGACCTCAATGCACTTCGATAAGGCTGGATAACAAGTGATATTTTCCTCACCTCAAAATGTTGTACGAATATAGAGAGACGGACGGACATATTCTAGTAGGCGCTCCTCAGAAACGCTAACTTGCGTAAAAACAGTTGGCTTGGGCGGTTAATCGACGGCTTTCCACCACGGAGGCTGGGTTTCATCTCAGGCGAGTCCATTTGGGATATGTAGTGACAAAAGTGGCACTGAAAGAGGGTTTTCTCCTATAAGTTCGGTTTTCCCCTGTCAGTATCTTCCCACCTATGCTCCGTACCCGGTCACCGTAGCCATTGACAGCTTCATTAAATAACACTTGAAAAGGGCTAAAATTTTCACCGTTTTTTTATTGAAAGCCGCGCTAAACACCAAGCTTTACGGCTACCATTCTGGTAAAAGCTCATGTGAAACATACGGACAGAACTTGTTAGAGTGTGTGATCACGTCTTGACTGTACAGTACGTCAGTTATTACGTCATGTTTTCCCTCTGTCCAGGAAAATTTTTCCATCCTTGTTACGAAACTACAAGGTTAGGCGTCTAGTAAATATAGGTTTCCATCCTTATGATTTGCGTTAATGGTTACCGTTTAGGGGTTTTTTTCCAGAGTAAACGAGATAACAAGTACGTGACCTTCTGGCACTAATGTTACATGTTTTTAATGTTACTGCGTTCCGGTAGCATATTTAAGTCCATTATTACAAATAACATATCAAATAAAATTATTTCTAAGACATGGAGGGCACAGGAGAAACAAGCGATATTTTGTTTTAGAGAAATCTTTTTCGTTTAATGTCAGATTTCGGAGGGAGATTTAGGAAGAGCACAGACACAGGCATTTAGTTAAGATTACACAAAATAATAACCAATCCTGAGCTGGCATTTGGATCGGAAACCTGGACACTAACAAACACGGACATGGTAAGTTCAGAAGGTCAACAAGTGAAATTTTCCAGTCGGCCTGTGGGTGTCTCAAGAAGAGATAATTTGCTTAATGAAGTGAAACCTAACCAAGTGGTTATGTAGACCGTGAGGGCACTGAGAGCTGCAGCTGTTAAACACAACGCTGTTAATGGGTAGTTCCGTTTCTCACCACATAGCCAATTTGTCTTGGTTAGGATGTGGTTAGGGAGCAATTGGTAGAACTGCGTATATTGAAGGATATTGAGAAATAACATATACGTGTAACGGACGGAATATAAAGCGGGTGTTTCTGGCTTCGAGCCAGAAATAGATGATCAGATGGAAGACCAGAGGTCAGAGGTTCTGTCCACTGTTGAATCCCGGAAATTTTTTTTGTGGTCAAGTGCTGTTGTGAAAGTCGGAGGGGCAGGATTTACACATCGGCACGAAGGCTTTCTAGTATGATGTTTTTAGAGGTTTTCCTCAGTACCTTTGACGAGTGTCCGACGCTTCTGCGTTAGTATTCATTGGCTTTAAAGACTGCCGCTGGCAAAAGCTTTGGAGTTTATCAGAATTTTTATTCATTTATGGCCGTTGATGAAGAGACATTAAGAGCCTTTCGACTGTAGCGGCCCCGAAATGTTACATCTGTGTAGCTTTCATCCCTTCATAAAGTTCGTATGTAAGTTTGCATCGGCGATCCGAGTCAGCTGTACTGTCCAGAAACCGGACATCCGAGATTCAGTTCACGAGATCATCTGTACCTATGGTGTCAATTTTCAATCACGTGACCATCATATGACGGGCCATCATGGTATTCACGCGCTACTCCACTGTACATTTTATAGTCGTTTCTTTATTCATAGAGCGAATGGACGTTAATTGCATCTATCGGAGTGATTTCATTTGGTTTTGCTATGTTTTGTGCTCGGTGCTAAACTATTTCTTAGTAGCTCGTACCTCACAGAAGAACACACATTGTCTCGATTACAAAAACTTTATTTTGCCTTAATGCGTATCTCACGGAGAACCATGACAAGAGAGGTGTGACTCACTCTCTCACCCACTCACGCACGTGAGAGTATTAAATATAGGAAGATCTTCGCTTTATTTTAACAAGGCCGTAATAACTCAAAATCCCAAGCAAGAAGGTTCAAGCGGTAATATTTCTTATTTCAAATGGGAGGTGCGTGATTTGAATCCCGACCGAGACGCGGATATCGACTTGCTGTTTCCGGGAATTTCTTCAGCCACCCCATACAGCTTCCAGGATATTACCTTAATTCTGTCACTGATATTCATTAAGATCCTTTCCAAATGGTCCTTCACGAACTGTCGAAACCAGTTTGAGGTACTATACGATTTGTAGCTACACCGTGGCTCGCGAACCGTATGCGGAGTTGCCTTTAAAAAATAATAATCCAAATTTCTCGTAAACAACGCTGTAGAGCAGATAACTGGCGCATCTGTTTTCCTCAACTTGCCCTGATTCTTTATGTCGCCAACAGAGATTGCTGGCTGCTCTCTCTCTCTCTCTCTCTCTCTCTCTCAAGCAGTTAACAGCTACTACCGTACGTTTAACTAAGTTAGTTACCTCCTAAAATTCGGCTCAAGAAGCTCGTACAGCGTGCCACCGCTGTGCTGTTCTGTACAGAACTTACTTCAGGTACTGACAGCATGTAAAAATAAACAGTAAATAATAATAACAATAATAATTTTTAGGACAGTATTACGTCCAGTGTTAGGATGAGTGGTGAATGAGAAATTGGAAAAAGGAACTCTAACATTCCATGAACAGGATATTTTTTGGCTGCTTTGCGGCTGTCGGCTTCTTAACTTTTCTGAATGGAGGTCAGTTACTTAGTTTACTTAAAAAATAATAACTTTGTTTTGTGGGAAGGAGTAGCTGAAGCCAGTTGTTGCGCTCATGTGACTGTGAAATGAGGTGAAGGTCAGAATGTGGGAAGGGAGTAGATGACGTCTCACTTCAGATGTTGACTTGGGCGTTTAATAGGCTCGTTCCTGCATCATGTTGACTGGGACTACGCAGGGGTTACCCATCTGCGAGATTTTCTCGATCCAAAGTGAAGAATTTGCGGAAAGAAAGAGATAACTCTTCGTCTCGCAATCTGCGGCAAAGTGAGTATAAAGTACGTATAATTTTGCCTGTTGTCTTTTATGGGTTTGAAACTTGGTCGCTCATATTCAGGGAGGAACGTAGGCTGAGGATGTTTGAGAATAGGATGTTGAGGAGAATATTTGGGCCTAAGAGGGACGAGGTAACAAGGGAGTGGAAAAAACCAAATAATGAGGAGCTTAATGATCTGTACTCCTCACCCAATATTTTTCGGGTGATAAAATTTAGAAGAATTAGATGGGCGGGTCATGTAGCGCGTATGGGGTAGATGAGAGGTGTATACAAGATTTGGTGGGGAAACCTGACGGAAAGAGACTAAGATGAATCTTCAGGAAGTAGGATGTGGGGGTATGGACTGGGTCGAGCTGGCTCAGGATAGGGACAGGTGGCGGGCACGTATGAATGCGGTAATGAACCTTCATATTCCATAAAATACGGATAGTTTCTTGACTAGCTGAAAACCCGTTAGCTTCTCAAGAAGGGCTCTGCTCCATGGAGTAAGTAAGTAAGTAAGTAAGTTATGTGTGTATGTATGTATATGTCGGACTCGTATTTATTAAAATATTTGATAAGTTTGCTTTAAATATTTATATATGTTCTGCTGAATTAACGAAGCAACTTGGTTGAACTTGGCTTCTGGCTTGTATTCGTTGGGGCGCCCGTTTAGAATTTCGGTCGGGACGCCCAATCATCCTGACTGAAGTTCTTGTTTTTCTCAGTCACACCAGAAAAATTCCGTGTTAGTACCTCAAATTGGGCCAGACTCGCTTCCTTCCACATCCATTCCGATTACCGTATAAGCCCGAAAATAACGTTAGTTTTTTTTTTCGGAAATTGCCGCACAGAATTTCAGGGGTCGCCAATTAAGCGAGTCCTTGCGGCATTTCGCAGTAAGACGTCGAGGACACGTCATTTCATGGCAAATACGGGAGTGGACTAAATGTAGTCTACATGCCCTAGTATAATATACGTCGTGTACGACAGAGGGCTCTAGTGTTCACGGTCATGTGATTCGAGCGACATGCGCAGTAGGAGCACAGCTGCGTCAGCTCAAAATGGTGACCCACTTAAACTGGTCTTGCTTGGAAACCCGAAGAGTTACACGCTTTTTGTGGGCAAGGGAAGTGTCCCGGTCTTGTTAGCGATTGATTTGGTACTCCTTAACAATGTGCGACCGCACACGGCACAGCAGGCTCGTAACTTATTGTGAAAGTTCGGTCGCAAACGTTTCACCAGCTGCCACACAATCGGGCTTTGGCGCCCAGCGATTTTCGTCTGTTTCCCGCCTTGAAGGAGCACTGATCCGGACATCGGTTCCTCTGCGATGAAGCTACCATCAAGCGGCAGACGTAACAGGAACATAACGATTTGTGCGTCCGGGAGCGACAAATTATCGCACACTGTGACGAGGACCTCAAACATCAAGGGAACTATGGTAAAAAAAAATGGCGTTTCAGTGACACTTTATTGTATATTGTCAGTTTCCTGTATTAAAATCTTGACTTTGATATATGGGTGCTCTAAACTTACTTTATGATCCAGTTCCTTTATAGCCTACTGGTTCCGTGATTCACCAGCAGGTTGAATATTCAACAATCGTACGCTCTGCCCACGCTGTATTTTTGTGTTTTGTATTTATCTGAGAACAAACAGCGACTTGTACTGTTTACACCATAAACTGAACGGTTTTGATAACCGAGATGAAAAGTGTTTACTGCGCGGTACGAACTGGGTCTTTAAATAAAAGCGGCCTGCCATTCGTCTTTAAAAGGTTAATTACTCCTGTGACGTGCTGTGGCTCTGATCTCTCTTAGTTACTATGTTAGCTGTTATGACTATCGTTAGTTTTATATGTGCCTTTCTGGGACTTTATTAGTGATTTTATTGTTGTTAATTCTTTGATTTATTTAACTTTAAATACCTCTGTGGAAAGAGGGAGTTGCCTTATATTATGGCTGGCATGGTAATTATTCACTGTTACAAAAAATCATTCGACGTTGTAGAGTGAGCGTTATTGGCAGTCTCTTTAAGTTAACTGGAATTAAACAAATATGTAAACATACTTCAGGCGATAAATGTTGTAATAAATTAGCACCATCTTCGGCATCATCATCATTTAAAAATTACATAGTTGAGTCATTCTCTTGTTACACTGAACCTTAATTTTCATCAACTGTGGCAATAAACAACAACAAATTCGGATATAATGTCCTGATTAGACCAGTGTCCTTTCTGGCTACATGCCTTCCAATTAATTAGTCACTCACCGTTCTGTGATTTGCAGCTGCAGGTTAAAATTCAAGGTATGGAAGGTGTTGTTTTTAATTAGTCGTAATTTCATAAAGAAGTATAAGCTGTTATCTGAAAGTGTAGAAACAGCAGGTCAGCTTTTACTTGTGCGACATTTGAGGTTAGCACTGTGATGAGTATCAGCGTTACTATGTTTTGAGATGTGACGCCACCCTGTAGGTTGCTAAATAGGTGCTGTCGTTTAGGATGAACGTGCTGCCTCCGCCTCCTTGTATGAAGATGGAAGCAGGAAATACATAGTACCTGTTTGACATTCAGTTGACCGTGCATTGTGATAAATTCTTGTAATACAACCAACTAGATGCACTAATTTCTCAAATTTATTTTTGGAATAAAATTCTACATGTTTCGGACAGTTCCTCTGTCCATCATCGGGAGTTTTTCACTGTACACACAGCAATGGTACATGTCATACAGGTTTGCTGACAGCTTGCGAGCAGGATCAGGACAGTTCCGTCCTGATCCTGCTCGCAAGCTGTCAGCAAACCTGTATAGCATACACCATTGCTGTGTGTACAGTGAAAAACTCCCGATGATGGACAGAGGACCTGTCCGAAACATCTAGAATTTTCTTCCAACAATAAATTTAAGAAATTAGTGCATCTAGTTGGTTTTATTGTAAGAATATAGTACCTATTTACCATTAAACATTGTGTCACATCCCGGAAGATCTTTAGGTTGGTACGTGGGTAAATCTGGGGAATTTATCCGTCGGAAGTAGCGGTTAGTATGTGTTTTCAGAAAGTAAAGCTGCGTTACGAAGTGACGGAGTCTGTGTCGATGTTGTATGTCGTAATTTTGATAATTTTTTCATGTTCGTTAGTTAAACGCCCATCTTCTCGAAACTGCCAGTGACGTGGCTTTCGAAGAGCAGAGACTAATGTGTACCTCTGTAACATGCAACTTGAAAGGAAAAGTGTGTAAGGAGGTGACTTATTCGTGCAATCTTTCTTACCTCTATCTTTCCCCCACGGCGCCGTTCTGGTAGCTTACAGAATCATGTTCACTTTGGTTAAAGTTTGGAATTCTTCATTTATGAAAACTGTGAATCACTTTTAGCCGGTTATATTTCGTTCTGTTTTGAGATTTAGAGAGATTTCGTATTTTCGTCACTGAACTTACGTAACGGCAGTGGAAAGTATTTAATACGGAACTTCATGGTTTGCACTTCGCACCAAACGTAATTGGGGTGATTAAGTCGAGAAAGATGAGATTGGTAACCCATGTAGAATGAACTAGAAGAAATTTAATTTAGTCGGGAAATCTAAATATTCACTATGCAGGTGTAGTTGAGATCTTAAAATAATGCAGTCGGTCAGCGGACGGTGTGGCTCAGGATATGACTCAATAGCGACTTTTGTGCAAACGGTACTGAACCTCCGGGTTCCGTTAGAGATTGAGAATTTGTTGATTGGCTGAGTAAATGTTGGCTTCTCGAAAAGGACGTACACCAAGCAGCCTGTTGCGCGGGTTCCCGCATCGCGGTGTATTTCCCTCATTTATCCGTGGTCGCGCTGACGCAATACTCGGCCCTATCTCCCCACGCATCTCGTTTCCCATTACACAGGCTATCTTGATGATACGTTTCTGCGTGTTTGTAATTTTATTATTTTATATTATATTTGTAAAGAACTTGTTACGTAAGCATACATATTGTGTTTTTTTTTTATTTGTCGGATATAATGTACAATATTTTGAGCTTCTCAATTTTTGTTAATGTTTACTCAAATGTGACATTTCATTGCACGATTTGTAGGTTTATCTATGTCTCCATGCCAGATTTCACACGACCAGCTTGAGAGAGAAAGTGAAATAAATTTTCACGTCCAGACCGGCTCTGGGGCCCACCTAGTCTCGTGTTCCTTGGGTACCGAGTTCTTTCCCGGGAATAAAGCGACCGGGGCGTGAAGCTGGCCGCTCCTGTCCAGTGCTAAGGTTAAGAATGAGTGGAGCTATCCCTCTGCTCGCCCCTATGTGCCTTTATGGCGTGGACAGAGAAAACTTCACGTTGTTCGTCATGTCGTTATTTTGCGTTTTACAAAAATAATTCCGTACCTGAAGTTGGAAGAAGTTGTGCAGTTTTTTTAAGATCTGTTAGGCCCTGCAGCACGTAATTTCGGGACGCTGGGTGAGTTTCACCAGTGTCACTTCCATCTCATTAGCTCACGCGTCCTGTGTGTTTGATTTCAAGCTTCCGCCGCGATGCAAATGAGATCTTCGTTCCGCTGGGATTTTACGTAGCCTAGGCTGGTAGTTAGTTACCGACCTTTCGGGACAATCATATTCGAGGGTCAAACAGTCAAGCCCTGCTTGACCCTTGAATATGGGACCGATAGGATGACCCGAAACGTCGTAACTACCCATTAACGCTGCGTCACATCCAACAACAGCGAAGATCTCATCTTCCTTGTTATTACTTACTGCATGAAACTGAATTTCACAAATTTGGGGTGTCTTCCCGTGGGATGATACTCGTTTTACGTTTTGTACGATTTGGTCGACGGGTTCAAAATTTGAAATGGGGATTAGACAAGTAGCATGACGCAATGATTTTACTGTGTCCCTCTCCCTTTAATAAGGGGCACAGGCCAAAATCAGGCGATAGAATTGTCCAAAGTACCAGTCGGAGATCTACGGACTGTGAAAATGATGTAGATTGGTTGCTTTCGTCAATGACAAAAGAATACGTCAATGTGCGTACAAATATTACGTCATAGGTAGAAAGGCTCTATGTGATGCTGACGCGGTAGTGGTGCATCTAGAGAATATGCAAATGAACTCCTTGGAGCAGTGTCCTTCTTGAGAACACGATCTTCGACAAACTGCTGGAAAAAATCCTTGCCTTGCGTTAATTCGTCGCCGTATTGAGAACAGCCCGCCTCTAGACCGTATTCTGAACCAGTGCGTCCAGTTCCCACACCTATAGCATCTCTATTTTGAGCATCATTGCAGTATTTTTCTCCTGTCTACGCTAATATTTCCTAAATGATTTGTGACACGTCAGAGTTACCTACTATACATTTTTGAACATATCTTCTATGCGCACTACGTCTCGTTTTCCTCCTTCAATTGAGTGGCTTAATAATATTTGGTGAAGGGGACAAATTATGAAGCTCACAATTCCATAATTTTTTCCATTCTCATACTTTCTCACTTGGACTAACATAGGTCTGTACCCCTCAGTGCCCTGTTTACATATGTCTTCAAAGTATTGATTGTGAAACCGAATGTCAGGAGTGTATTGTTCGGATCTAGGCGTGCGAGGCGATGATAATATTGAAAATTGTTTTGAAGTGAAGAGTTTGTGAGTGTGTGGACTCGAATTTTTGAGTGGCTAAATGACTACTGCCTTCTCAAGAAATATGGTGCTGGAGAAGGATGGTGAAGATCAGTTGGACCGGTCGTGTAGAAAATGAAGGTATACACAATAATCACCAACACATACACACTTTTTCATTTGACACTATAAAACTTTAATTTTTTTTAAATAGTTAAAATCTCCGACATGTTTCGGTTTACATTTAAACCATCTTCAGGGAGCTATTAGTTCATGCTAAAGTTACTTAGCATGAACTAATAGCTCCCTGAAGATGGTTTAAATGTAAACCGAAACATGTCGGAGATTTTAACTATTTTAACAAATTGAAGTTTTATAGTGTCAAATGAAAAAGTGTGCATGTGTTGGTGATTATTGTGAATATTGACAATATGCACGGTGAAAAACTGAAAAAAAAATGAAGGTAATTTATATGACGTAGATTAAACGAAGAGAGGAACATCGTACTGCAATAAAAGAAGGGAAGGCTGGCTGGATTGGTTACATCTTGCGTAGGAATTGCCTTCTAAAACCGGTTATTGAATGAAATGCTAGTAGAAGGAAATGTAGAAGGTAGGTCAACGTTAAGAATTGACAGTGCTGCCCAAAGCGGAAGCCAAGATGGATGGCCTCCGCTGGAGGCAGGGCAGTCCATTTCAGCGTTTTGCTTCTTGTTTACATGTTACTTACGATCTGTTAATCTCCGAAAGAAAATAACCCAGCATCACGCATTAATACGCAGAATTGTTAATGTTTTTAAAGACATATGTTGTGATTTGTATTGATTAAATAATTTACTGATTTTACGTTCGAATTATTCGCACGGGTACAGGGAGCCGTAAGGCATAGGTAAGACATGAAATGATGTTGTGAAACGGATTGGAATTGTTTCCTAATCTATTGAAGGTTATCGTGACGGTATGGGGATTACGGTCTGTCTGGTAGATACAGTACCAGCGTTTTTTAAGTAATCTTCTGCCGACATGTTCAAGGTACAAGAGTGAGCTTTATGCGATATAAGTGTTTGTCTTGGAATTGCATCGTGAACGTGGAATGTGTTCTTTGGTAACGTTGTCCGTGTGTTCACCACGAAGGCAAGTGGTAGGAGTGAATGTATAGCTGTATTCGCTCTTGAACTTTGGTCGTGCGAGAGGTGAATGTTAATCATCACGCCCGGTTTGTTTACCTTCGGGGAAGAGCCATTAGTACCCCCTGAAGAGGAGGCTAGGTGGGATGAAGTGTCGAGTTAAACGTTTTAGAGGACATGAATCTCTCTCGCCCATACCGGGAATCGACCCACGATTTCTCGATCTTCCAGGTCATAGTCTAGTTTATGATCTCTGGATTGTTGACATTTTAATGATCAGTGACACTTGCAAATCACGTGTTCGTGGTTGTACGTTTTATTGCGTTCTTTAATTGTTTAGTTCCGGCCGTCTTTGTTTCGTATTCGTTGTGACAATGGGAATATATGATCACTTCTGGACACAAGCGTGGGCCCTGCTGTAGGTGCCGCAACGTATGCTTATGTAAACACTAGCCACATGCCCGTCTTATGATAGGGGTAACAGAATATTCCCTCTATAATCCACTGCATATCTAACTACGATTATCACAGATAGCCTTTCAGTCCATCCGTTCGTCTATATTATAGCTGTATGCCTATTCTGTTATGTCGCAGTTTCAATTAAAGACAGCTTCATAGATACTCTCGGTAAGGTAGGGCGATACAATGCCGACTGAAGCGTAGGTACCTCTTTGACCGCTTCTTGTCTACTGCCGTCTTGCTTATCATCAACCGCAAGAATAACTGCCCAAAACTTGCTAATGAACGATGCTCTTTGCCATTTCCTATCGGCTCTTTCATCGTATTAGCGCAGCGCAATCAACAGACCGCCCGCACGCCCGGTGGAGTAGCGGCCGGTAGTGACAAACAAAGTTGTCAGGGAAAAACGAGGATCCTGTATAAGGCAAATACTGCGTCCGCGTCAGGAAGTTGGCAATGTTGATTTGTAATGTTGACCTTTAATCCGGGACTTGCTGGCTGCGGTTGCACGTGGTTTTCCTCATTCATATATATATATATATATGTGTGTGTGTGTGTGTGTGTGTTATATACACACTTTACATCAACTTGAACTTTCAAACGTTTAAGCTAACATATCACTTACCCGGCACCTACACAGTTGTCTTTCGTGTATTCATTTACATTGCCTGCTTTTGACATTACTTGGAAATGTGTATGCTGGTTATTACTTGGGGATATGTAAAGCAATCGCCGCGGATATGTGAGCTGCATCTTCACTGTCGGCCATGTGTGATATCGGAAAACTTGAGTTAAGCAGGGTTTACGACTTAGCGTTTGCCGGTTTGCTAGTAACCATCCCGGCCGCCAACACACGATCGCCAAACCCCAATTCGCAGATTCGTTCCGGCTACAGGGACTAATATGGGGTAAACAGTCGCTGTTGCTTGCCTAACTCATAAGCAAGATGTACAGAGAGTGAGCAATTGGACGACGGCCGTGCAATATTTACATTACTACGAGGGCTGTCCAGAAAGTTTCCAGTCGTTTTGAATATCCCGAGAACCGATCGCGTGGCCTTGATGTAACTTGGCAGCCAGTCAGAGGAGACCTTAGTGAGCTTCCGTGAAGTCACTCTCCCGTGGGGCTAGTCAGTCGGCAGTGAGACGCCACTGACTAAGCTTGTGTACGGTGTGACCATCGCATTCATAATGACCAAGCGAGCAGATCAGCTTCATCACGACAATGAGCCTGCCAATTCTACAGGTCGCGTGCAGCCTTTTTTTTGGCAAAACATCACATCACCCAGCTCTCTCAGCCCCCCTACAGCCCAGATTTGGCTCCCTGCGACTTTTGGCTTTTCCCAAAGCTAAAATCGCCTTTGAAAGGGAGGAGATTTGTGAATGCAACGCCCACACAGTACACAAGCTTAGTCAACGGCGTCTTACTGCCGACTGACTAGCCCTACGGGAGAGTGGCTGTTCACGGATGCACAGTAAGGTCTCCTCTGACAGGATGCCAAGCTACATCAAGGCTAGGCGACTGGTTCTCGAGATATTCAAAATGGCTGGATACTTCCTGGACATCCCTCGTAGAGGAGGCACAGTCTTTACGGCGGAATGTCCCGATGTTTCTAGAACCGTGCTGAATCATCTCGCTTCCCTGTAACGAATTGCAAGGTTGCATCACAACGTCATTAGCCAACGAGCAAACAGGTTACTCACTGTACGTATTTGACTACATGGAATAGGTTTCCGCCATGAAGCATTCGCGGCGGTTACCATGTGACGGGTTGTTCAGGAGCCCTTATGATTCCTCGATTTTTGTTTAATTTATCGTGTCTGCAATAAGCCAATAAAATTAGAGTATTTTCCTTAAATGTTAAGTGTGTATGACTAAATTCTCGATTATAACCGATGAGCAGGCTTGGCCACCAGGAACCCCCCACCCCTTCCAAAGTTCTTTCGCCCTGAAGATGACAACTGTAACGATGGGCGAATTATAAAATCTGGGCACACATTTTCGAACACCAACCGCGAAAACTCAAATGTTAGATTATTTGATACAGAGTGATGTGACGGAATATTGTAGTCGAGTGTTTTGCACTCGTGCTTCGTATTTAGGATTTCCGTGTAAAGGGAACCTGACATGGAAACAGCTGATCCCGACGGAGATTTTTCGCGCATTTTCTCAATCATTTCGGGCCAGGGGAGTGCTTAAGATTGGCCACTGGCGCATCGCCACACGTACTTCTCTTGGCAATTACTGTTTTCTATAATTTGGCCACTATTTCTAATTCTATTTTAATGCTACATTTTAAACCTCTTATTTTATCACATTTATTGGAAATAACATAATTTTTTAGATTAACTGATTTCGGATTATCTTGTACTTTATGGTATTTGTAAAGTTGAGACCCCAACCATAATGGCCTATTCGTACACGGATGATGTGAAATAATATAATATTACGCAACTTATATAATAATTTCTTCAGTGTCTTATTAGCCTGATGATGGCTTCTTGTTGAGCCGAAACATGTTGTATTGAAACCATATATTATACAAAAAAGCTTAGTCGTCTTTGACGGGTTATTATTAACCTGATGTTTCTGCATCACAACGGGATGTCCGACATAAAAATATGTAGCCATCTGCTTAAAGGTGGCCATGTTGGAGTGGCAGCTTGGAGCTGCCAACTCTGTTGCACGAAGTCTGTCTTGAGAAGTTAACAGTCTTCCAACTAGGCAAGAAATGTGCGTATTATATGGAGCCCAAAAGTTTGTTATTCCTCTAGTAGACGAATATTAACCTGAATTATATCTAAAGACCCAGTTCGTACCGCGCAGTAAACACTGTCCGTCTGGGTTTTAAAAACCAATCCTGCTAATGTGGTATAGGGAAACAATCACTGTTTTTTCTGAGATCCACATAAAACGCATAAACGCACTGTGTGGAGGAAGTAGATTTTTATTAATATTGAACCTGGTGGTATGTAAAGTAACCACTGGACTTTGAGGGGTTATTTAGGCTATAGACCGGCTGTTGGCCCCGCTCGGTCTCCTGTTCAGTGGGTGAAGGGTGCGTTGAAGCTGTCAGGAATGAAGTTCTCACATGAGTGTACTAGGTCTTAGGAACTCTTTAATTCGTAACATGCTGGCTTTCACGATGATGATGTGTTAGCCCTGCGCCCAACCCCCAGTCTGTCGGACTGCCTTTAGTTGTCTGTCCGCGACAGATTATTGAATATATTGTATGTAGCTACCCTTCGCATTTGCAGGGGCTGAAGATCCGTCATGCCTTTATGACAAAAAAAAAAAAGAGAACGCGTTGCAAATTGCTTCGCAAATTTGCGTCTTAAAATGTGCTGGAGAAGGCATGCCAAAATACACATGTACCCACGCAAGTGGGAAGACACCTGGGCAGACACCAAAACCCTCTACACACCTCTCCTCTCCCCCATATGAACCACATGCCCCGCCCATATAATTCTTCTTGATTTGATCACTTGAATAATATTTGTTGAGGAGTACAGATCATAAAGCTGCTGGTTAAGTAGTCTTCTCCTCTCCCGGGTTACCTCGTCCCTCTTACGCCCAAATATTCTCCTCAACACCCTATTCTGAAACACCCTCAACCTAGTTCCTCCCTCAGTGTGAGCGACCAAGTTCCATACCCATACAAAACAACAGACAAAATTATAGTTCTGTATACCTTAATCTTTAAATTTTTGGATAGCAAACGCAAAAGTTACTAGAATTATGAAATGCGGGTGGGATGAGATGGGCGGGGCATGCGGCACTGGAGAAATAAGATTGCGTAGAATGTTTTGTGCGGAAACCCGTTAGAAAGGACGCGTTGTAAAAGACAGGATAATATTAAAAGAAATTTTAATGAAATAAGGCTTTTGGATGTAAACTTTATTCTTTTGCCTCAGAATTATGACCCATAGGTGGACTATTTTCAACAACGTGGTGATCATTCACGTTTCATCAAATAGTGGGAAATTTTGTGATAAGCTAAGCCACTTTTACAGTAGTTCTTATATATATATATATATATATATACTATATGTAACAAGTTGTGCAACAAGACAGGCAATGTACATATAACGTAACATTGAGGCGCGTTCGTGCAACCATTGTTGCTGTGGAAAAGCAACGAGTATTACTGAATCTGAATGCGTGTATTTGTAGCGGTGGGTGTCTAGCATGCAATGCGCGTGCGCCATATTGTCATATATGGCCTGCTCTGCTCTACAGTATTTTTCCACATTATGTCATAAGCGACACGATTATAGCAAATAAGTTATTGAACATAAAATGTGTGTTTTTATTTTCTCTACAACTTTTGTCTGAAACATTTCTCATTCGAAGAAGGAATGAGCGAGATATGATAAAAAATGTGGTCTGGTCTTCAGGTAAAGTATCCGTTATTCTTGTCAGATTTTAATGAAACGTGAAATTTCTCGACATATTTTCGAAAAACACTGGAATACCATAATTTAATGAAAATCTGTCCGGTGGGAGCCGAGTTCATAGTCGCTTTTCGCAATTATGCGAGAGCGCGCCGAAAAATATCTGGACAACATAAAAAGTTTGTTCGTACCTGACAGAAAACGCAAAGCATCAGTTTTTTAAGTTTATTGTGCTAATGGGCGTTCAGAAGAAATTTTTCTTTCGTCCAATAATTATGGCATTGTAACATATGTGTTCCTTCCTTCATGTGTATTCGGCCTGACGATGGCTTTTTAAAAAGCCGAAACGTGTCTCTGATAATTATTTAAAACTGATTATTAAAGTTGTAAATAGACTCTATTTACTATTGTTTAATTTCATTAGATGATTTATTGTTCAAAGCACCTTCTAATGTATCCGTCGAACACAACCAATTTTGTGTGTTTTGGATGTAGCTACTTTTCGGTCGGTAACGACCATCATCGGGCTACCATAATAGCTTTGTACATTTAAGTTATATACAGTGCAGTTGTTTTCACCCTACGGGATCTCATAAGTTTACAATAATTATTACAATATAAAATTGCACAAATTGTCAGAATTGCTTGTAATAAATTAGCTGTTGGTTGTAAAGTTATAAGTCGTCCAAGATGTATTTGTCTCACGATTTTTTTTTAAAGAATTATTGAGAAGAAAGTATGTACAACGTGTTCGAAGACAAACAAAATTCTTCCCCATAACCAATTTGAATGTTGCTCCCAGTGGCCGTGCGGTCTAAGGCGTAGGTGTGTGGCCGCTCGCCTACTGGAACTGTGGGTTCGAATCCAGCCAAGGGCATGGATGTTTGTCTGCTGTGAGTGTTGTGTGTTGTCAGGTAGAGGTCTGTGCGTCGGGCTGATCTCTCGTCCAGAGGAGTTCTACCGACTGTGGTGCGTCGTTTTGTGTGATCTAGAAACCTCGTGAATGAGGAGGCCGTGGCCCGCGTTGGGTCGCAGCGTCACAGGAAATAAAAACATAGAATAAATACGAATACATTGGCAAAAGTGAAATGAAAGTGAATATACATTCCGCACTGAAAAGTCTAAAAAAAAAAAAGTGCGAGTATCGATGAGCTTATTACAGCAGAATGTGCTTCGGTCGTTGATGTTGGTAGGTTCACGACGGTGACGTTAACGATTTGCTTTGAATGTTACCTAAACACAACGGAATATCCTTCGTTAAAATAAAATTACCGTTATTTATTCTGAGTACTCTTTGATAGATTGCTAACCGTATGGGCGAAATGTTGAGTGCTTTGGCTTTAATCCAAGTGGCATATATAGAACAATACTGTCCATTAAAGGGTTGATTTTACTGTACGTGGGTCTGAGTTTCTTAACACTTGCTATTTGTATTGTTATTATATTTGTTGTTGTTTATATAGCTGTTTCGATGGGGTTTCGTTCATCGCTTCACAAATTGTGCTGGCTTCGTAATTGGCCATTAGGATGCTCAATAAGGTCGTAAATGAATAATGAATTGAGCTGAGAATTGCGCTTTTCTGGGGTATTACGCAGCGAGTAGTGGTAATTTCTTACCGAAGTTTCAGGGCAACGTATCGGCCCCATACGATTCAAAGGCCGGCTTGAATCCTGAGGATGGGGCCTATAGGTAGTCCCGAAACGTCGGTAATAAATTACCACTACACGTAGCGTAATAACCCAGAAGAGTGCGGTACTCTGCTATCTAGCAGCGGAAGCCTAAAATCACGCAATGAATTGGGTTGTTGTTTATCGTATTGTGTGTAGGTGTTCGTCACTTGGTTATTACATACCGAGCTGACAGCGTTCCAAATACATGCACTTCAAACCAGCAACGCGCCTTCGAAGTATTCCACATCTAAAAGGTAAAGTGATCGTGTTACAAGGCCCGGTGTGGCCCAGAGGGTGGGTAGAGGTATAGCTCTACTCTTCCATGACTGCGGCACGCTTTACCCCCGGGAAAGACCCGGTACCCATTATACAGAGGCTGGGTGGGCCCTAGGGCCGGTCTGGACGGGCGGAAAATCTCGTCCCCACCATGATTCGATCCCGGACCGTCCAGCCCGTAGTTAGTCGCTATACCGACTGAGCTACCCGGCCCACATTCCACATCTACCCAATCGATATGCTCCTTATCGTGGTCAGATCACTGTGTCACTACGTACCTTGGCGTGCCTTGCAAATTATTTCGCGCCAACAGCCAACCGGTGGTCAGAATAAAAGGGAGTCTCTGTTACTGCGTAGATAGATGTGCGGATCTGTCTTTGCCTGCGGTAAACCGGGGCACTGACGTAGTTTGGCGGCACGACGTAATTGGTTATGTCTTGTGCCTCCAGATATTAGCGTCTGGTTGCTGCTACGATCGGCACTGCGTCTTGTAAACAATCCCGATCTCGTAAGACCGTCAATTATGAAAGCGCTGCTAGCGTTTCTATGAAGCTGTAACCAGATGCTAATGAAATATTTCCCCTAAAAGATTACCCAAGGCCTCTCCACGTGTCATTTCAAGAAAGCAGCGTGTGACTGGCAGTGTATAGCTTGTCCATTATGCAGCACACTTGATGATACCCTATAGCATAGGCATACATTGGGGGGGGGGGGGGGGAAAAAGGGGCCAAAATGCCCCCCCCCTTTTTTTCTTTTTAAAAAAAAATTTTTTTTTTTTATTTGGTTGTAAGAGGGGAA
>Ga0123352_10003710_pt1 | contig 22229 bp, 9 predicted proteins | sample TergutLab28metaG_FD_89700 | JGI IMG/M metagenome (GOLD analysis project Ga0123352, IMG submission 89700) | Labiotermes labralis P1 segment gut microbial communities from Petit-Saut dam, French Guiana - Lab288 P1 | ecosystem: Host-associated > Arthropoda: Insects > Digestive system > Gut ...
ACCTTTTGACGCCAAATGTCAACTATAGTGGTCGTACCGCACCGCTAACCTCTAAAGTTGCATTTTATATATTTATTCAACAAATATAGGTACTGAATATTTTAAACATGGTATATACTCTCCTTCTTTTTTTCTTCAAAATGCAGTTTGTTTCATAGTTCTAAAATATTTGGTTACTGTATTATTCACACTTTATATACAGGATGTGCTAAAATTAAAAAAATAATTCCGGTGCCAGAAGGTTAATAATGAAAGAACCGTACCATGTGTCAGGCGGTTAGTCGCCTACCTCTCAAAGCCGAAGCCCGGGTTCATTCTAAGGAGCAGAATATGAATGACTCGTAAGAGACAAAATGGCACTGAGAGAGGTTCAGTTCCTAATACTTTGGTTTTCTCCTGTCGGTAACATTCCCTAAATGATCTATATTCATTAATCAACAACACTATATGATCTTAGCAAATGGCAGCCACGCTGAACATTGCTCCAAAAATGAACGTAGACTACATGCGGGGAAGAAGATGGACACGTGAGGGACCGCAGAGGTGTGATTTTTATTTGAACGGCTACATGAAGGCTATCTCAAAAATTACGAAATCGAAACAATCATTGAGCCAGGATTAGGAAAATGAAAAGCACTCCTACGAAACACTTTCCCAATTCTGTGTCCTATTGATTAATTGGGTTAAAGTTTCAGGATATTATTTGGAGCTAAGGTAGAAGAATTTAGATATGGGGAGGGGGGGGGGGGCTGGTTGCAATAGCTCCATGTGTTCGTCACAGTATATTATTAGGACGACAAAAATCAAGGAACGTCTGACGAGCAATGCGTGTATTATGCATGGCAGATGTAAGAAATGCAACAAACCTTCTTGGGAAAAACCTAGCCAGTTGGGAAGAGACATCTCTCAAGACTTATGTGTAATAGGAGGATAATATTAAAACGAATTTAAACAAAAAGTATAGCAGAGTGCTAACTGAACCCGACTGAATGATAATTGCGGTGCGGTGAAGATTTTTTTAAGAAATGAAGGAACTTCAGGTGCTATAAGTTGCGGGGAATTTATTGACTCTTTTGGCGGCTCCTTTTCCTAAGATTAACTCCGCTCCATGGAGTTAATTCAATGTGAATCCATTTAAATACTCGTAGTGTAATGGTAATATACATATCGGATGGCATATATGTACTTATACCATTTTTTCCTGTACAGTAAAGAATATGTATTCGTGTGTGTGTGGTGTGTGTGTGTGTGTGTGGTGTGTGTGTGTGTGTGTGGTGTGTGTGTGTGTGTGGTGTGTGTGTGTGTGTGGTGTGTTATTTAATGACGCTATTAACTGCTGAGACTATACAACATTGGTGATAAATGAAAGGATGAGTCTTCACCATAGGTGCAATAATGACAGCGGAAAATTGAGGTAATCGGAGAAAAATCAGTCCCAGTACAACACTGTCCACCATAAATCTCATCACATGAACTTGTTGAATATCGAACTCGGAACTCTGTTCTGAGGCCAGCGACTAACAGCCTGACTCAAGGTGCGGCCCCATATTGAACGTCACGGAATTTATCATAATTGTACAAGCAATTCAGACTTCAAATGGAGGCCACTGAGCCGCTGTAATCGCATTTCCTACGTCTTTCTCCCAAGACGCTTCCATATAAACAAAATGCGATACGTAAATGTAGAGCCACTCACTATTACGGTCGGTTAGAAAACAAGTTTACATAAAGTAAAACTTTGTAAAGTGCAGAACCTAAAATTCACAGCCAGAATTCTCTGCGAAAGAAGGCCAGTTCCCCGACCGTGAAGCAAGTTTTAACCTGATACAGAATATTCTCTTCGTATCGACTGCCTTTGCATTGCTAAGCTAGAACTGAACCTGTCCACTTTGTCTGAAGGGTCTGTCATTTGAACTCAATGACAGGCTGCCAGAAGAGTGCTTTGCAGAGTCGAGATGCCGCGGAGTCGCTCTCGTGTGATTGTAGCCTGTCCGCACTTCAGCAGTCTGTAATTAGCAGGCATATGTGTTAGATTCTAGAGGAAACTTAATTTTCAGAATGGTGACACCAGCAGAGCATGCGTCTATGTAATGCCATTCAACTTGTGACCTTTGGATAGCCACTTCGCCCCTCTAATTAACTGAATAACTAAAGAACTAGCGAGTTCACAGCAGATTGTGTATCCGAGACCGGGCCCTCAAATTACTGAATCTATCTTCATACTGACCCTCACTCAATCGCTACATGAAGCAAGGTTCGCCTTGGAGAAGCTAATGTATCCTCAGGTCGTCAAGAAATTTTCTGCATTTTACAGAAACCGAAGATTCGTTACCGTGTTCACAAAATTCTGCCACTTGATCCTAACCTGAGCCAGTTGAAACCAGTCCACGCCCTCACGTCCTTTTTCTTTAAGGACCATTTCAGTATAATGCAACCTTCTACACCTAGCTCTAACAAAAGTTTCTTTCCTTTAGGCTTCCCCGCCAAAACCCTCCATATATCTTCCCCCAAGTGTTCCACATGCCCATCCCACGTCATTTTCTCTTTATTTCATTACACAGTAATATTTAATGAGGAGCGCAAATCTCCAGCCTCGACATGCATTTCGCCTGGTTGGGTCCTAACACTTTCCTTAGAAGCCTGTTCTACGTCGAAAGTCCTCAATCTATATTCTTGCCCAGTGTGTAAAACCAAGTTTCATACCCTTACAGAAAAAGAGGCAAAACTATAGTTGTGTACATTGCAGTTGTTATGTTTTAGGTAGCAAGCGGAAAGCAAACATTCTGAACCGAATAGTAACAAGCATTGTCTTCCCTTACGTTTGTGAACTGGAACACAGGAAGCAAATTGAAGTGGCTCAGAATGAGACCCAAAGGCTTGTTTTCTTTACCACTATGGAGGAAATTGGGATTTCATGAAAATAGGCAATTTGTTCAACAGTTCAGTGACTTATTTACAACGAAGAACCTTCTCCGCAGGATTTTGGTACAGTTTGTTTGATGCAGGTAGACGTCTGTTACGTCACCACCACCACGCACAATTGGCGCTGCGAGTGACGTCAGAACTATTATTATTCGAAGAGAGTACTCTGCTCTTTCTTTTACATTCTTTCTTAAGCAATATGTAAAATGGCATGAAATGGTGGATGCCATAGAAGGTTCAGTTTTCATTTATTTCATAATTCTTACGACGCTGCTTTGTCTGTTTCAGCTAATAGTTTTAGAGTGTTTAAGTACAGGGGACTGGGTTGGATGGGTATGCAGCACGCATAGAGAATTGCTCAGAGAATGCAAAATCGTCGTCGAGAACCTTGGAGAGGGAAAACTACACAGGACGTCTAGAGATATATAGGAGGATAATATTGAGAGTATTTTAGAAAAATGAAGTTTATGGACGCGGATTGAATTTAACCGACTAAATGTAAAGTGCAGTGTTTGTTATGCGAATGGTGAGGGAGCTGTTGGTTGCGGAAGTAAGATGTGTTGCACAACTGGCCAAGAGGGGAAACTTGCAACAGATCCGTAATGTAATGACATTTGTATTTTATTTGACGATTCTGTCGTTGGATCAAAATACATCTACAGTTCAGAATGCTACGGTGATTCATGAACGACAAATTGGAAAGGATATAGGCAGAAACGGTCATGGCCAGATTGAGGTTTCATTCCGGTATATCCTGAAAGAACTGAGGTATACCATGAATAGACCAGATCAACAGTCTTTTACGATATTACGCAGCGTAAACTGGTAATTATGTACCGACGTTTCGGGATAACCTATTGGTCACATCTTCGAGGGTCAACCATTCCAAGAAGTCGGACTTCTTGACACTTGAAGATGGGATCGATAGGTTGTCCCAAAACCTCGTTACGGAAAAACCACTTCACGCTGCGTAACATCCCAGAAGAGAGCAGATTTCATCGACATCATGGCGGCAGCCTGAAATCACGCACGAACAGACCAGTCAGGGTGGCGAACGATCCGGTTGAATTTCGAACCAGACGCCTTCCGAATACAAGACCAGGACATGACAACTGCATCAAGTCGTTAGGCGGACCAGTGTTAATGCAACGCGCGTTTCGAACATAACAGCCCAACTAATAAGTTGCTGACATTTGGCAAACGTTTTTAGGGCACCAGACGCCCGACTTGAATGTGGCAGAAACACGAACTCGAGCGAACTGTCTGACGCGATGCGGCCTCTGACCTATTTTAGGAGCTCCAGATTGGATTCTCCGCCAGAACAAAGATTTTTGGACAGAGGTTTTCGTTTACTTAAGTCCGTCCACGCAAATGCAAGGGGATGAGACTTCTACTAGGCCACGGCCACTTCCTTGCAACGCCTTTTAATTTCAATATCCATCAATCACACTAATAATTTACACAGACATAGTCTGTTAGCGTCGTTACATAGAAAGTCCTGTGCTGAGTTACTCCACTTATACCTACAGCAGCAGCCACGAATTTCCACGAATTCCTAACCTCGGCACTAGACGCACTTCAGTATTCAACTTGGCGACCCGGACGCAATGCGACCACAAAACAGAAACTGTTGTAGTGTGGTGAGGGAGCTGGCTGCGCCCGTGACTGGATGAGATGCCGAAGAGAGGATCTGTATCAATTCTGGAAACGGAAATCCAAATCTCCAGTCATTCGAGACACTACACCGGTTGTTCTATGCTGGTTTTACCGTTAAATGATCTAAAGGTAAGGAAGTAAATAAATAAATAGGGATAAGGGTATCCATGGGATTGGACAAAGTCGGTTGTAGCCTGCTGAAAGCTGATACCCACCCACTTTCTGAATAGAACGACGAAAACCAGGAAGACAGAAAGAACATCGAAGCTGGTACCTCGGTTACAGCGGTCAGTCCCATTACCGCTATGCTACTCTATTGGCGTGTCTCTTACTGCTTCCATACAAGTCAGCCTGGCGGTCGGCTGACCGGCATTTGCCAACGAGATCGCCGTTACTAACAGCGGAGTGCGTCGTGAAGCAAGTGTCTTGTGGGGCTGGGGCAACGCGAGTTGACGATCAATATCCAGTCGCTACTCGTCCGGGTTTTGTTGTCTCGGAGCGCCAGAGAGCGCGCTGTTTTCAGTGGCGGCGCTTGTAGCCTCTACTGGTAGGTCCCAGTTACGTCCTGTATCCGTCTAAACATTATGGTGGGTAACGTCTCTGCTGCAGGACCCGAAATCTGAAACTGCTAGTGACTGAGCTGTTTGACTGTCTTGCAGCCAACGATAACCAACCAAAACTATAGCTAACTAAAGTCTATATCCCTCTCTAAATTAAACACTTCCTGCCTATGAAAAGCGTAACTGGAATGTGCAAGTGGTGCCTCTAAGGATTTTAACTACCAGCTGGTGAGTTTGGCTTCTTAGTTGAAGACCGTAACGTCTGTTACTGCTGGCGGGAGAAGCTCCCGTCCAGCAGGTATGGCATTTGGCAGGGAACCTGGCTATTTGGGTGGATGTCTGAGGATTGAAGAGACACGCGGTGTTCTGGGGGCTGAAGATTTCTGTAATCCTCTTTAACTATACCGTACAATTTGCTTTGCAACTGAGGAAAATCCCTAAAAAAGATCTAGATTAACGGATTAGCCTAAGACGCTAATGTCTCTGTTGACTTCAGGCAGCCATTGTATACCGGGCACTTTATCCCACTGGTAAAGTGGACGAGGTGTGAAATTTAGCAGTCATCTCCAACTATGCTGAAGTTAAGAACAAATGTAGCTGTACTTCTGTGCACCATGTGCCTTCATGGCACGCACGGCAATAAATCTACCTTTATGTAACTCGTCCAAAGTAATTTTTATCTTCTGCCTTTAGGAGGCAGTTCTTCAAAATTGAGCCTGACAACCCACGTTTCATGCTAGTAATGTAGAACGAATGCCGATCATGATGGTCGTGAGGTCTAAGGCTTACGTCTGCAGTCATTGATTTCTGGGATAGCTGGTTCGAATCTCGCTGAATTTCTGGAAGTCCATCTCTTGTATTTGTTGTGTTTTTCGCAGGTATCAGCCTCTGCGATGGGCTGATCACTCGTTCAGGGGAGTCCTACCGGGTGTGTGTGTGTGTGCGTAATTTTTAGGGGTCCTAGTCCCGTTTGGGGTGTAGCGCCACAGAAAAAATGTAGAAATACTACTATAACCACATTAGTATTTGGGTGTGAGAAGATGCACCCAGTGAGACTAATTACTAATTACTAATGAGACAAATTACTAATTTACTCGAATATTGTCTTAGCAGCACCTTCGGCGCGCCGAAGTTCCTGCCTTGGAATTCCCAAATCCGCAAACATGTCTCGCCTTTCAATACTAATGCATTTATAAGCTGTAAGTCCCCACCTTACAGAGTTTAACGCAGTGTTCACTGCGCATACCAGCTCGTCAGTGAGTTTCAGGGATATGTCAGTATGTGTAATGCGAATTTTAAGAAACAAATCGTAGCATTCTGTCGGAAAAATGCGGATTTTTAAAAAATCACCTCAGGCACTAAAAACAGTTAGTACTATTCTTTCAGCAGCTCAAATACAAGTTGATTCTGAAAGGCAAGAGCTCAGTTTTCTTTTGCTTCGGGTTGAAATAGCAACTTCTGCCACTGCTGCATAAAGATTGTAGAATTTGCTGTACTTTTAGGCGATATAAACTAGTCTTCTTTCCTTAATATTGCTTACAGCGGTTTCTGTTTGACCTTTGGTTGCCATAACAACAGCGGATTCAGACACAACCACCGGGGCTTCATTGTGAAGGTAGATTCTGATACCAACTGCGAAAGCATAGAACTGACTAATGCAATCAATTTAGAGTGAGGACAAAAACTAAATTTCGCGCTGTCGTGCCCTCTAATAAACTTGTTCTGACATGACTACTCCGAAAATTTGCGAGGCGTCCGTCAATTTCCGTACTCAATTGAAGCGAAGTGTAGACAAAACAGCTGCCTACTATGCCTGCTTAACCGCTGGGCGCGTCTTTTGCACAAAGACAACGCATAATGGAGAATTAGAGCTCGTCTAACTTTTCACGTATTTTTCGACACAAATAAAGGAATCCAAATTCCGTTTGTTATCTGTGTTTAATGATTGCTATAACCCTCCGAAAGAATATGAATTTGCCCGCATTGTTGCAGTAAAATGCCCTTATTTTGTGTGACAATTTTCGTCTACTACATTCTGTTGAATCGACTTGCCTTTTCTCACGTTATCAGAGACAGGTTGTCATTCCTGGAGTCCCCAATCAGTCAATAGTCACTATTCGAATGCCAGTGGAAATTTAGGAATTCTTAAGTGACACATCCCCATTGTGCAAGGCAATCTATGTACTTGTTGAACACAGCGTCCTGTAACAACACCATCAGCAATTTACAATAGCTACTAGTTTCGACCCTGTATTCAGGCCATCATCAGACTATGTAAGGTAAAGTTATTCCGTTACAGGTCCGGTGTGGCCCAGAGGGTGGGTAGAAGTATAGCTCTACTCTTCCATGACCGCGGCACTAGAAGGGGGTGAGTGGTCAGCAGCACGCCCCGGCCGCAGTTTACCCTTGAGAAAGACTCGGTACCCATTATACAGGAGGCTGGGTGGGCCCCAGGGCCGGTCTGGACGGGCGGAAAATCTCGTCCCCAAAGGGTTTCGATCCCGGACCGTCCATCCCGTAGCCCAGTTGCTATATCGACTGAGCTACCGGGCCCACACATCAGACTATGTATAATTTAGAATTAAAGAAACACCATGCAATGGTCCTAATGTAAAAATGGGAAAAAGTCTCGTTCCCTGTACATAAATTTAATAAAACCCTTCAAATTATTATAAAGTAGTTAAAAAAAACAATATACTCTAAAAAACAGAAATATTATTATTAAATAAAGAGGGCAATCAGCTTAAAAGGTTTTGTGTATATGAGTCAGAAGCACTGCGACACAGATCGTAAAGCCAGACTGAATTTTGTGAACTGCTAACTTCATGAAGTGCATGATGAAGCGATAGGACCTGAACTTGTTCTGCTTAGCTGTGAAAACTGGTTTCAACTGAGTGGATAAGGACCCTGTCAGACGATAAGTTTCTGGTCTGCAGAAGATCCAATTTTCACCGACGAAGGTTCATTATATGATGTTACAATTGGTATCGGCTTGCTATGAGTGCACCTGGGGCTAATGGGCCCATACTTTCCTGGTAACAAATGTAGATAAGTTATACATTTTATGACATCATTTCTTATCATCTCTTTGACTACAGGAGAGTCTAAACCCTTTTGTAGCAAGAGGGTACAAGAGTTCGTATCGCCAGAATTCTGTGCCCTGCCGGCAGAGACTTTGGTAACCGAATGGCCTACTGTGTTACCAGACCTGAAAACCTGCGACTGATATTTTACTGTGGTGTATGTTCAAGCACAGAGTGTTCAGTGACAATCGCCAGAAGGCGATGTGAAAGAAACATTCAGGGACACGTGTCTTAAGCTTCACCAACGTAACTTCGACGTTCAACAAAGTACTTATTAGGTGTGATGTACCCCTGCAAGATGACCAACGATTTGCAACACTCAATAAGACAAGTAAAGCCTAATATAATCTATACATACAAAGTTTAATGTATCAGTCAAAAAACACTACAGTTTTATTACATAAAATTCTATTTTAGGGCCTGTTTATTAACCTTTTGGCGCCGGAATCATTTTTTTTAAATTTTAGCACACCCTGTATATAAAATGTGCATAATACAGGAACAAAGTAAGTTAGAATTATGAAACAAACTACATTTTGAAGAGAAAAAAACGGACAGTGTACACCATGTTTAAAATATTCTGTGCCTATATTTGTTGAATAAATATATAAAATGCAACTTTGGAGGTTAGCGGTGCGGTACGACAACTATAGTTGACATTAGGCGTCTAAAGTTTAAAGTAGATGCTGGCACAACATTTTAGTACCTTGGAACTCACGTTCTTATAGAGAATGGTGGAACTAACTTGACGGGCTATAAATTTAACGTTAGTCAGCCCGATGTGTTTGTCTATACATACAAAGCATAACGTGTCAGTCAAAAACAAAACCGTTTTATTACATAAAATGCTATTTTAGGGCCCTAAAATGGCATTTTGTGTAACAAACTTTTGTGTTTGCGTTATACTTTGTATGTATAGACAAACACATAGGACTGACTAACGTTCAACTAATATTATTTGTAACAAACTGAACTGCAACATTCAAGCGGGGGTTTTTTTTTTATTTTTTTTTACAATTTCTTTGTACTTGCGGCGCGACAGCCCAACTTGTGGCGCGACAGCCCAACTTGCGGCGCGACAGCCCAACTTGCGGCGCGACAGCCCAACTTGCGGCGCGACAGCCCAACTCGGGCCTCGGCCGCCTCATTATTGATGTTTCAAGATCATACATGGTACGGACAGGTTGTCGCGAAAAGTCGGTAAAGAATTGCCAATACTCACTGTGTAATAGCCCAGGCGAGAGCAGCTTTCAAGGCTTATAGGAGACTGGAAGTACCAATTCTTCTCACTCTTACCCTCGGCACTCAATGTGAGAGGTCAGCAACACGTTCAGACCGCTTTATCCCTGGCGGAAGAGCCACCTGCATCCTTTGAGTATGAATTTGGCTGAAGTCTACAGCGGGCCAGAACGCCTCATAGCACGTGGTTCTTTGTCGCTCCTGCCGGGAACCGAACTTAAACTCGTCCATTTTTTCTATTACGCAATGGACCAATTCGCAGTATGTGACAAAGAACGCATTTAAAGCAGATATTACAGTGTGTTTTCGTGTGTAGAGGAATAGGGCTACATTTTACCCCCAACTGGTGTGTCGCGATTGTGTAACAGTTACTTACATAGGCCGTTGTTATACTTCCATTCTTCGCTAATTACGCAAGAGATTGTATGGAGGGAGCGGGTAGTTAATCACCTGCTGGACACAAGTGACAACGTCGTTACGATTTAATATCAAATCCGTGTTTGAGGAAGTTGTCAAACACTGTACACATATTATGCATGAAACTTAAGGTCAAAGGTAAAATGTAAAGTTTGACCTAGAAGAAGCCACGAAGGCTCAGAAGGGAAGTATAGGTACATATATATACTGTTTTTTTTAACCTCGGCGCTAGATGGGTTTGGGTGGTCAGCACCACGCCCCGGCCGCTTTACCCCCGGGAAAGACCCGGTACCCAATGTGTAGGGGCTGGGTGAGCCCCAGGGCCGTTCTGAACGGGTGCGGAAAATCTCGCCCCTGTCGGGATTCGATCCCCGGACCGTCCAGTCCTTGGCGATTCTTTATACCAACTGATTTATCCCGGCTCAAGGTCGAAGGTCCCAAGACCGATAAACGGACTGATGCTGGTCTTCATTCACTGGAATATGCTGAGGTGTTATGCAATTCTAATGACACGACCAGACGACATACCACGTACCAACGGCTCACCAATAAATCACAAAATTAAAAATTAACACATCGTTATCTTTGGTCCTCAGAATGTTTGGATCCACAAGGCGGGTGGGAAGAGCAGGCTGGGGCAAACTCTGTAATGAAGAGCCATGTAATTTGTATTCTTCATCCAATATTAACCTGTGAGCATAATCAAGTTAAGGTGCACGTCAGGACGGAGTCATGCAACACACATAGGATGTACCAACCTATCTAATGACGTATCTCTTCGTTTTGACACCGTGTAGGATCATCAGTCGATGCAAGCAAGCAGACTATGTCAAAACACGACAGGAACATCAGCAGTGACAGAATGAGCAACCATGTCCTCTGTGCTGCTGCCTTCATAAGACAGCCGAAGCTTCACACACGTAACAATTATTTCGTCCTACCCACAGCAAGTATTTAACTACAGTATATTCTTAAATCTGTTCATCATAAACACACATGCACAAATGTGTTTGTATAAGTAAGCCTATATAAAGACACGATTTGTGTTAGATTATTTGTGTGTTGTGAAGGAATGTGAATTATTCGTAACAGGGAGAGAATAACAAAATGGCAGCCATAAACGACAATGAATAGTGATTCAGTTGTTACTGAAGTGTGGACCCTTGCCTAATAGTTGCAGAATGTGTGTGTGTGTGTAGCGTGACACCGTAATTTCTGTGCGTCCGTCAAGGACAATACATGGTAACAGGCTGGCAGTGGAAGTGGTAGGCTACCTGTGAAAATCGTAGGCGATAACGGAATGGTTCTATTTTAATTTTCCGTTTCAATTTTCAACGCCCACCTCATTAGTTTTCGTTACAATGCCTGGATCAAGGTGATGGGAGAACGAAGATAGAAGTGATTGGGAGGGGGGAGTTCGGGGGTCGAGACCAGTGACAGACAGGCAGTAACATAAAAGTGTTGCAGTGGGTCGAATTGAGAGTATCCCCGATATCTGTGGCGAAGCTGTGGAAATGTGCTTAGTAGAGACAAACACCGTCCACGTACTTGTTCATAAACGTCTCGGCCAGCCATGTGGCCATCTTTAGCGATGTAAAATATAAACGTTAACTAAAAACCGCTATTGTTTAACCTTTGCATTTAACATCCCTGAAGATGGCTACGTGACGGACCGAAACATGTAGCACTTACCTGTATGTATAAACTAATATTAATTACTTACTTGCAATTGGTGGTGATGTTGTTGTATAGGTTGTCAGATGGTTATGAGTCTCTTCCTTTTGGTGCATCTTTGAAAACGCCGTACACACTCTGCGTCGTGTACAGGTGAACTGCCTGAACATTGCTTTTTACAGACAACTTGCGCAAGTCGTAACAGTGACGTGCGCAAGCCGCATTGTGGACACCCCTGCCATAGACGAACGAAAACGCTAGTCTTTCGCCTCTGGCTTTCCTTAAAAACTAGTGTATTGAAATAATCGTTCTTGTTCGTTACTGTCACAATGTTGCAGGCATCCTATACGTTCTGTCGGCCAACAATAAACTTCCCGTAAATGAAAATTCTTCTATGTAATTTCCCCTATATTGAAATGCACTTAATTATCTCTATAAAACTAAAATATCTATTGCAGTTTCGAACAATATGTAGTTTTAATGATTGTTGCTGTAGCATTCTGTCATTATGTATCTGGTCCTTCGTAAGAAAGGCGAAGCAATGAAAGAAGTAAGTCCTTATCATTATCACTGGGACTATAATCAATAGTCCTATATCACGTACTTACAAAACACCATAAGCAATGTTACTACGCACTGATATTGTATTATAGTGTTATAATTAGGAAATGTACGTACATGTACCATATCATTATCACTGGGATTATAATCAATAGTCCTATATCACGTACTTACAAAACACCATAAGCAATGTTACTACGCACTGATATTGCATTATAGTGTGTATAGTTAAGAATTGGCATGCATGGTGCCTTTGACTTGTTATTCCTGTTATCATGTTAACCACTGTATTGATAGGAAAGCAAAGGTTATTGGGGCCTAACAGTTCGGGCTTGTTTTATGAACTATAAACATCAAAATGTGCTTCGAAATCGCATTATGCTAGACTAAAATAAAATGGATTTCAATACATTTTAAGATCAAGGCTTTCATTCATCAATCATGAAATGAGACACACAATAACAGACTTCGAAAATTTTCAGGGGTGTTGGAGGATCTTTGTAAATTCTTTACGATACATTACTTAGCAATTTTACACAAGATAGTCACTGTTGCTCCATCACACTGAAAATCGTAGGACTTCTTGACCAAGTTCATTGGATGTAATATATATTTGATTTTCCTCTACACCGCCTGTTGCAAAACACATTTCCATCACATAATCATTCACGAACAGAAGCACACTTTTCTCAAACAAATATTATCGCGCAAAAACACTTCTCTCGAACAAGCATTCACGAACAGGTAACAGACGAAGGTTCCTATACACAACATATATTAATTATCTCTGAATTGAACTATATTAGTATATGTCGACAAATTTTTCAAGAACTCTCTAATACGAAATTCAATGGATGTGTGTCGAGCAGTCCTAAAGATATTACAATCGTACAGGCAGGGATAGTGACAGCTGCATAATGTAGGTACCCTACAATTAATAAAAACAATTCAAAAATATGTATAATATTTCTGGAATAAGTACTTGAGAAAGAAACATTTTAGCCATTTACCGTTTTATCTTCGAATTCGCTTATGAGGTCAGAGATTTACATCATTTCGAAAATAGACGGAGTAGAATTCTATCCCATGCCACGTTCTACATTTCCAATTTTTGTGTGCAATTACTTAACAGTTCTTGTTCTTTATTCCTGGAAGTGCAATAGACAGGCGTCATTCCCTGACCAAGATGACATTTTATTGTTACTAATCTCGTAATTGTATAGAAGTGGCACTTGGCGGTAAAATGTCTACAGATCATCACTACAATTCTTCCTGTCATAATTTTGAACAACTTGCATGGAAGAAAGGTAAGAATACATAGCAAATAAAAAAGACACTGCATGTAGATATGTTGCCCAAAAATTCAAGCATTTTTGTTACCGTCCGGAATCGAGATCAGATCATTTGGGAAAACAGATCGTAATATATTCATTTCTCCACACACCCCGGACTCCAATGCCATCTAAATCACCCGCCTAGACAATTTAAAGTGCGATATATTTCTAAACGAATATTTCATTGTTGTGGATCACGAAGTCTGTCAGGGACCGTGCAGGACAGACTATAGACAAAATTGTTGACTATATCTTACTGAAGACGATATCAATCACTGTACCAGCTTGGATCTACAGCACGGGTCCGCAGAAGTTTTAGCGGAAGAACCACTAAGTGAAACCTAAAAATGGTGACGTCATTTTTTATTTAAACAAAAAAGCTCAACAGTTAAACTCTGATATTTTAATCGAAGACATCTCGTTGTGTTTCAATACTCACAATAAAACAATTAATATAGTCCGTCAGTAACACAACAGTAGTATATGGTATTGGTATCTTACTGTGGCAACATGTTTCGGTCTTTCTTAGACCGTCTTCAGGCCAACGTACATATGTAAAGGGTGTAATACGTTGGTCTGAATATGGTCTACAGGAAGACCGCAACATGTTGCAATATTAGCATGCCAATATTTTATATTATTTTTATGTTATTGGCGGAATAAACTAAATGTTTTAAAGAGTGGCTAACATTTTAAATGAATTATGTGTTTTGCCAGGAATTTTGTGCATTGTCAAATATCAGTGGCTAATATTTTATATATTTTTTAAATTTATTTATCTTTTTTTTTTCGATTTTTAATCAAGGCCGAGTACCAGCAAACATTGGTTTGCTTGTACCAGTGTTGGTATGCGTAACATAGAGTTAGAAACCGATGATCTTGAGAGTTATGACCGAGAAGTGAACAGGATCTGTTCAACAGTGGAACATCATTACTAGTGATGGTGAAAGAACATGAAATACTCGCAGACTTTGCCAGCACCTTATAAAACACGAGGTTTGTTCATAACTTGAATATCATTTGATTAATCACAAAACACATAAATAAAAAAGTTCTTATTCAGGATCAATAAATAAATAAATAAGGCAGGAAAGAAGGGCATAATATATGATAGGCCGCACAATAGCCTTGAGTTCTGAGAATCACAAATCTTTTACGAATTTCTTTACAAATTTTCCATTCATTCTGCACAGGGAACTTTACGGTACTTTTTCGGGACGAGAGTCGACTACGAAGTTGTGTGTACAAAACGGGCCGTTTATCTAAAAGTCTTCGAAGAGTAGTAAAGTATCTTGTTGTGAGTTTGTGAAAACGACAACTCGGGTGATTTACCCTTTAAACCCTAGCAGTGAAGGTTTATCCAATTCACCTTCAACATGGCCGGACTGAACTGGCTCCAGCGCACCCACGACAGGCCTATTTCCTTTTCCGGTGAAGTCATATGTGTTTCACTGACAGCGAACACGCCCTCTTCCGACCTACTCAGGTACTTCATCAAATAACCTTTTGCAAGTCAAAATTATCATGTCAATTTGTGCCAGTGAAATGCCTGAAGTAGTGCCCAAGAATCTAATTCACACACTGCGGACAAAACATAATATCACCTACGTCTTATTGAGATTTTCCCCGTTAAAATCCTAGTCAGAAGCCCGGCAATCCTGAGACTCAATTGGGCATTCCCCAGCCCCTAATCGGGTATATGACGGTGGTTTGTAGAGATAAAGTGGCACCTCCATCTAGTACCGAGATTACGAATGAGTGGATAAAGCAGGACAAAGCAATTCTTGTACAGGCCTGGACAGGCTCTGAGGATTGCGGGAGGTTGAGGCTCCCAGATATCAAGCCACTAGGTACTTGAAGATGATAAGGTTGTCAGCCCTACGCTGCGGCTCCCTTTATCCCCAGGAATATTACTGATACTCATCTGTTAGAGGGTGAGTAGAGTCCAAGGCAGGAGTGTGGCCGGAAGGATTAAGTCAATGAAAAATTCCTACGTCCATGCGGCTTATAGAGCAGAGCTTCAACTAAATGTACCACCGTGTTCCCACAAGAATGAGTAGAGCTATACCTCATATTCTTCACATGCCTTCACGACATGAGTAGAGAAGATTCCACTTTTGCAGCCGGAAGTGACGTCACAGTCACGTTGTGTAAACAAAGATGGCGGCTGGGTCAATGACATCTTCCAGAAGTGACGTCATATGTAAATAAATATGGTTGCCGACAAAGTGGGACTCTCTCTACTGACATGCACAAGGCCTACTTTGTATTACGTACAGTCTAAGTGTGTGTAGTGGAGAAACAATCGTACAATCAGTGAACTGCGGCGACTTAGGGAAACTCATTAATTCACATCGTAGAAGTGTACCTTGGGTCCAGCGCCAGGGCGTTGTGAATATTGTTGTTGAGTTTTGTGATCACTTAACCATAATTGTTTAAGGAATGTGGCCCTTCAGGACAGACATGCACCTGTCAGTAACGTATTGACGACAGCGTAAAGCAAGCAGTTGTAAATTACCAATTATACCCAAAACAAACCTCAGATTCTTCGGCAGTTCAGCAACAGCCCTCGTAGGCACAAGCAAACTCCATAAAGTTTGTCTCACATATGTTTTCGGATCATTTACGTACATTTCACTGCGAGGGCTAAAACAATGCAAATGGCTGTTCTGTCAACCATATTTCTTGAGTGACAGTGGAACTGAGAATGTTAAAATGAAGCTGAAATAGAAAAAATAAAGAATTTTTGTCTATTACACATACAGTCGAACACAACTATATTTCACCTAGAAGTTCGGTAGGTTTAAAACTACATGTTTCGGCCCTATATGTTGGCCATCTTCAGGTTGTGATTTAACTTACAGAGCAGCTATACAAGATGTGTGGGGTGCTGTTTTAGGGTATTGGGGTTTGGGTGGGGGGAACGAGATCTCGTTGTTTCAATGGTGGGTACCATGACCTAGGGCTGTTACGAGTGAATTATCATTAGCTGTTTATGTATGTACATATGTCAAAGTAGGTTACTATACTTAACGCTAAGGATATGTTATAAATAGTATCATCAGTAATACTGGTGTCATTATACTTAAAACTAGCACGCTATAATGTACAAATATAGTTAATTAAACTCTAGCAATAATATCATAGTGTCACTCAGTGTGACACTATGATACACCCCACACATATTGTATAGCTGCTCTTTAAGTTAAATTACAACCTGAAGATGGCCAACATACACGGTGAAACAGTTAGTTGTAAACCTACTGTACTACTAGGTAAAATATAGTTTTGTTCGACTGTATGTGTAATACACAAAATTCTTTGTTTTTGAAACAACACAACGGGGATGACGCACCACCCCCCCCCCAAAAAAAATTATGAAATAGGAAGACCAGGATTCTGCTACTTACTGCTCTTCGGCTGTGTAAGTTTATCCACCCTACCTTTCTCATGATATGTGTGGGTTATATCTGTGATTGTTAATTTGTTTACGCAGCTTCGATTACGCACTGTCTTCTACTCGTTAGATCTACTTGAAGTCACGTCGCTCAGTCGACATCGCGCATATGATTCGTAATTCTTCACCATTTCAAACGTTCCACATTTTCGTGCCTGTCTGTTGTTCTTGCACGTCAGAATATCACCTAAGTGTGACTCACTGAAGCAGTTACTGTAGGGTATGTCGAAACGCCAACACGATTTCTCAAAGACTACACTTCACATCTCTCTTCCAAAAAATCTTACGGAATTTATTTCTGTTGTAATTCAGGGGATCAGCTCACGGCGTGTCAGGTGCTCTATATTATGACAAGTTGACTAATGGGCGCAGCCAAATGACGTTAGCTGTTTCACTGGAGCGGAAAGAGACAACAGACCATTTAAGTTTCATTATTTCTGCTTTGCAGTGCTTAAAAATTACATGAAGAGTTGCGGTGAAGCTCAAATATGAAAGTCGGTCATAAAAATATTTACATGGGGCATAATTACGTGACTAAAAACAAATTCTGTGATTATATCAGCGAAAGCATTCGCCAGGCGATTATCGTGTGTTTCCAGTCCTAAGCAAATGTTGGGCGACAGCACGTTTGAAAACGATTCTGAAGTGTATAGATTTGCAACACGACTGTTGAAAACAGGACATGTAGTGATATCAACAATCATAAGAAGGCTCGTCCTACGATATTGTAAATGCCTTAGTTCTGGCGGGAATAATGTAGAAACTAAGTAGACTGTAGCAAAACAAAATCTACACTGTTGGTGAAAATATCAACAATATATATATATATATTCCAGGGTAATTATGGGGATTGAGCTCACGGATATTCGATAAACACGGATAATACAAACAACATACATTATTGGGCCATGAAAAAAATAAAATTGTAATTTATTGATTACATGCGTGATACATACTTAACTTAGGCTTATTGTTAGGGTAAATACTAACGAAATATACCGATTGTTTTATGATTTAGGATTTTTTCGAGGACTCGGCATTACATCGCTTTATTTCCCACCTTCTTCATTAGTCATAAGCAACTTAGGATCGTGCATGTATAAACTGCATAACAGATAATCGACATTACACTACATATATATATATATATTGTACAGATACATTGTGTATGTATGTATATATATATATATATATATATATATAGTGTACAGATAATCGACATTTCACTATATATATATATATATATATATATTGTACAGATACATTGTGTATGTATGTATGTATGTATATATATATATAGTGTACAGATAATCGACAGTACACTCTCTATGTGTGAGTTTATGTTTATATATATACACTGTGCTGTCGATTATCTCTATGTATATATATATATATATATAAACATCTACACATACTGTAAAAATGTTTTCTCACCGACCCTCAACTAAAATCCAATACCCTAATTTACCTTTAACCCATAAGACATAATTAACATTACCCAGTCTGCTATACATTATGTGAGAACGAAAATTATGGCCTTATAATGACAAGCTAAACATCCATTACTGACAGAAGATCATCACAGTATTTTTCGATGTTTGGACCCTTTTTTTTCGTAGGCAAACCTTCATTTAAAATCTTAAGGCAGACCTGAGCGAGTTGTTATATGATCTGAATTTGGTATCAATAGACCTCTCATATTCGATCCGAAACTGAAGTTTTGGAATATTCTAACAGACGTTAAAATAATATTGTGCAGCAGGGGCAAAAAATAATTTTAACGTTGACTACCAGGGAAGTACTTTACTGTGGGTCTTGTAATAACGTGGACCGCGAAATTTTTCCACTCTTTCGACCGCTAAGTCACCCTATTGAAGCAATGGGTTTGGATCTGCCAAACATCATACTTAGTTACTTTTCACTACCTCCACGGCAAATCATTCGGGAATATTTCATGCATAACTCTTGATGCTAAAGCAAGCAGAATGTCGTCATGTGGAAGATCCTTTAGGGGCTAATACTGCAAAGTAGTAATTTATAGCCTTGGCCAGCTGCTCAACGCTTTTGTCGCGTGCCGTGTCGCTGGGGACTGCCAGATCTCCACAGTTGTTCTTCAAGAGCAAAAATAAATTGCAGCCAAAACCACTCTTTTTAAGTGTAGCAGCTTTGAGATTTTACAAATGGTCTTTTACACGAAGTGTCGATCAGGACTGGCACTTGATCCGGACAGGTGAACAGGTAAAACGAGGTCTTTAGTCACCATGATTGCTTTGGCAAGGAACCTTCATGGGGAATCCCTTTTACAGTTGAAGGAATTATCGTTCGCAGATTTATGTGGAAGCAAATCAATTGTCGTGATGAATCCGAAGTTTCAGTCCCCGTGCTTCGCATTGAGATGGTCTAGCATCAAGATGGAAAACGGTCCTCCGAGGTAATCAGACTTGTCCGATTCGACCACGAATGAGCGGGTGCAAAGTAAGACGCTGCGAGTATTATTGTTATCTTTTTCATTTTCTATTTTAATATCCTCCGGGTGCCTTAGACCTGAGACGGGTAGGGCACAACTACCTAAGGTCTGAAGAAGAGAATTTCCGTGCCACTTTCCTTCGTCAGACGATCCCTTCGGTCGAAAACATAGTTTGTTAACCACTGTAAGTCACGACACAGTTTGAGGAATGTCTAAAACAGATGCCCTGCAGACTAGGGAAGAACTTCCTGCAGCGAATAGCATCTGCATTTCAGCAGGCGACATATGAGGCTTTCCGCTTTTATTGCCCGTACACAATGTTGACACACTCGGCTATGAAGAAGGTTCCATTTGTTGGTACAGGGTAAGGGCGATTCCTCCCTGTATGGAAAAAACGGTCTATGGGAGAATAGAGAATTGAGCTCAACAGAAAACTAAATAGGAAGTTTCTTGAGGAAATTCGCAATTCCTTCGAGGGGTGACAGACCGAATGGAGTAGGTTCCAGTTACCGTACCTAAATATGGTTCATTGAAACCTAGCCGTAGGCTCAACAGCTTCAGTTGTACGACTCTTGTTCAGGAGTTGGTCTGTTGAAGGCCTGTTTGACAGGGCCAGTAAGGGGTGCTGTGTTTAAAGAAGTGTGTGCCTTGACGAGATAATTCCGTTGAACAACGCGGTTTCGGCCCTAGCCTAAATCCCACTCTTCAGGACAGAGCTAAGATGCAGGCATATCGGTTTCAGCATGCCGCACGGATGCACTGTCCCTCCGGCCGCGCTCTATACCCTCGCTTTACAGCAGCAACCTTGCCATCTTAGTACAACCTTGACAAAATGTAGAATGATTGCCCACGCAAATGCAACTTTTGAGTTGCTCCTTTGGATTACACAATTGCCTGTGATTTTAGCATCAAATAGGTATGTAGCCGCAGTTCAGTTACGTGTGGCCAAAGTGTTGGTAGCTACCTCTCCGATGCGGCATGACTTCACCTTAACATGCAGTCCACAGAGCTAAGTGAAAGAAGACACCTTCGACAGCTGGGGCGCCCGCGTGACTGACAGTATGAAATGGTGCGTCAGGGGAATCACTTTTCGAAATTCAGATTTCGTCGTGTTTTTGGAACCTGCAGTACTTCCTGCATGTGGTTATCTAAGGTCTACATCTTCTTTCGCACATCCGATTCAAGCACAGTTTTCTCAAGGTTCTGCGCCTGCAGGAGGAAGCATCGGTAGTGAAGAAATGCCATACGTTCACACGCTCATCCGGCCAATGAATAGCAGAACGCCATCTGTAGATCCATATCCGTCGGCAATCTCGGGCACCAGCAGAAGGTTTCCCCTTCTGCCGAGTCGTGATTCCACCAGAAGACGCCGCTGGTACCAATTCCAGGAAACCACACGTAATTTTGACCCCAAATACAAATACGAAGTTTTGATTTGTTGCTGCTTTAGGGGAGCTACATTTTTTTCCTCTTGGGAAAGTAGTTCATTACTGCCAGCTGGCAAGTCATTTAGAGGCCAGAACACGACACAGAGAGGTACGCGCATGACCTACTCCGACAGAAGCAGAGTTTTTTTGCGCGACCCTCTTGGATGCTCTGAAGGAGCTCGCCCGACTAGATTTGAGGCACATGCCCTTTCACACTTGGCATAACCGAGCTGCTGGACACTTTCGATGACGTGTCGTGCCTTGGAGTTTCCGGGTGTCGCTACCGGGTCTTGAGCGGGGACTTATATATTAGCCCACCTAATCTGTGACAAGAAGAGTTGTCCGCTGGGCTTCATGATGCAGGTTCCAACGAAACCCCGAGTTTGACGGCTGCAACTCGTTGGCATATCGCATGTGCTTTCTGTTATGATGTAGTCTCCTTCCCGGTTGGTCGGTTTGGCACCCAGTGGCCGAAAAAGTGGGACGCTGTCGTAACCCATGTGCCATGTTGGATGTTTCGACCCTCTTCGTCTCCTCGTAGAAGTAAATTACTAGATCACATGGGAAGGCAGGGGATATGTTGTCTAGCCGAGCATTTATCAAAGCCCTGGGCATGACCAGGCAATCCGTCCATTTTTACGTAAGCTTTAAATTGGAAGGGAGGCGCTTCACTGCCAGAGGGGCGCTCCTTTGAGAATTTGAAAGTGATTTTCTGAATCACTGGCAGTGATCGCCTCCTAGCCGTTTCCTCGTCTCCAGGAAAATGTAAAGGTGAAGTTCGCCTTATAACCTGCTATGAAGGCAAAGAGGAGAAGTGGAGGTATAGCTCTACTCTATCTTTAACTTAAGCACTAGATGGGGTGGGTGGTTAACGCCACCCACCGGCCGCTTTATCCCCGGGAATAGCTCGGTACCCGCACGTCCAGGAAATTACAGTAATCCCAATCGGTGGTTACCTACTGATGGACTAATTAACGGTACAACAAATTTTGAGATTAATTCCGACCGGGCTAGATAAGTATTACGAAAACCTAGAATTTTTTTTACGTATCTCATTATTTATTTTCTTCTCTGTTTATTTTTCACTCCTTTATGCTGCGTTTATTTTTCATACACTTCATTTGTTAACAGATCATAGAAACCAGGGATTTTTACTTTCCTGTTAAAAAAAACTCTTTTTCTGTACAACATTTATACTAGATAATGCTGATCAATTGGCACTGCACAACGGTATTGCACAACGGTACTGCACAACGGTATTGCACAATGGTACTGCACAATGGTACTGCACAATGGTATTGCACAATGGTACTGCACAATGGTACTGCACAATGGTATTGCACAATGGTACTGCACAACGGTACTGCACAACGGTACTGCACAACGGTACTGCACAACGGTACTGCACAACGGTACTGCACAACGGTACTGC
>Ga0123352_10003712_pt1 | contig 22225 bp, 18 predicted proteins | sample TergutLab28metaG_FD_89700 | JGI IMG/M metagenome (GOLD analysis project Ga0123352, IMG submission 89700) | Labiotermes labralis P1 segment gut microbial communities from Petit-Saut dam, French Guiana - Lab288 P1 | ecosystem: Host-associated > Arthropoda: Insects > Digestive system > Gut ...
AACTTTGTTTTTTTTTTGTTTGTGTGCCCCTGGGACGAAAACCACCGCCACAAATTTGAAACACCCAGCTTTTTGCGGCGTGGCGGTTCCCCCCCCCCCCCCCGCTTCAAGATATATGAACAACCTGTTAACGCAATCTGAAGTAGCGGTGTTTTTAAATGACATATAATTATTTAACTAAACACCCTGTTCTGTTCTCATGTTGTGGTTGAGAAAAATAATTAACAAGACAGGCAGTGTATGCATAACGTTAACACTGAGGTGGGTTTGCGTCACCACTGTTGCAGCGGAAAAGCATTGAGTATTGAGTACTGAGAGTGTGTGTCTGTATTGTTGTTGTAGTTATCCGGCATGCAAATTGCACTTTTCCTTGCCGTATTGTATTATCACCTGTGGCCTCTCTGGCTCCACCATATTTTTTCCACATTATATCATAAGCGGGAGGAATTTCGGGGGAAAAGCTGAGTATAAAATGCGAGTTTTGGTTTTCTCTACGACTTTTGTCTGAAACATTTCTAATTCTAAGAAAAGAATTCAGCGAGATGCCGTAAATGTACATCGGTCTTCATGCAAAGTACCCGTTATTTCTGTCAGATTTTAATGATACTTTCTCCATAGATCTTCGAAAAATCCTCAAATATGAAATTTCATGAAAATCCTTCTAGTTGAAGCCGAGTTCCATATGAACAGACTGCTAGAGACAGACAGACATGACAGTGCTAATCGTCACTTTTCGCAATTTTGCAAATACGCCTAAAATTATACTACAAATAGTGAAGTGCAAAGACGCCATGTTTTGTTCAAAATTTAACACGCATAGTCATTTTTCTACATATCCGTGACATAAAAAAAGTTAGCGCCAAGCGTTGGAATTAGCCTATCTAAATTAATTTAAGACGTCAGATTTTTTTCTGGTGACGAAGTCTTTCTGCTGTCTGTTATATCGCATGTCAACAGCTCTTTAATGAGGATTTACGCACTGTCATTTTATTGTGTTTGTCTAATCATATTTACATAACTTAAGTTCTAAGAGACTTCTAACAATTTCCGCGTCAAGCACAGTTGTATCGGTATGTTTGACGTTCAGGTGACCGTGTATCGTGATAAATTCTTGTAATAAAACCAACTAGATGCATTAATTTCTCAAATTTATTTTTGGAATTAAATTCTACATGTTTCGGACAGAGGAACTGCCCGAAACATGTAGAGTTTTATTCCAAAAATAAATTTGAGAAATTAATGCATCTAGTTGGTTTTATTATAAGAAATTATAGCTATGTCTAGTAGGCCTGTACACATGAATGTGCACTACATCAGCGGACTCCATTATGCACATCAACATGGGCTGTGCCTGAAGTAGTTCCCTTGATGTTTGGTTTCCTGTGGAGTTAAAACCAGCAGCGGCTACTGACTCTTCTGAGGCAGCGCCACTTAAAAATGACAAGACTTGAATTAAAATTCTACCTGGCGGTACTTGTCCTAAATGAAGACGCATTTTATGAGTCGTAATAAAGCCCGGCATACTCCCTTGACGCGAGGCATTTCGCTTTCAGCTGTTGTTGACAGAATAGCGCCACTTCAAGGCCTTCCTAATGAAGATTTCCCCAACTACTTGCTACAGTTACTTCCCGCAAAATGTTTTCTGTAATATCGTTTGAAGTACGCATAAACATGTAAGAGGAGTGTGTGAAAAGAGGAAGAAACTCTCGTATTATACATGTTGTTTTGTGTCTTGAAGCAGTACTTTTCACTTCTATAGTTCTTGGCTGGTTGTAAGGCACTTGACGGCAATATGGCTACACAAGACACTGTAACTTCCTTCGTCTTGTTAGGATGGTTTTGAAGCAAACGCCTTATACACTCACCCACTACAGGACTTATTTTAACTACGTTAAAGGAAAACTTATCACCTTTCATCGTTTATTGTGAGCACGAGAAAATCATTATTTTTCGAAGTGCGTGATTGCGGGGTCGTATTGCCTGCGGTATGCATATAATACGGCAAACTGAAATCTTTCTTTTGGAAATACATATAAATTCAAATATAAGAACAGAGTATTAAACAAACCCACTTTTAAGATTTATTTTACGGTTGTAGCCTGAAGTCGTAAAAAAAGTGTCTGATTTGGAATTTAACCTTAAGCCTTCGAAGATGGAATATAATCTGAATCATATTTGGAGAATCAGGTGGTGGTACCAGGCGTCCGAAGCGTCAGGTAGACCAGTCACCTGTACCTAGCGCCGAGGTTCAGACCGACTGGAGACTACCTCCACTTCCCTCGCTTTTACCGTTCCTGCCTTCAGTAAACCAGTCAGTAAATCCTGCGCAAAGAAATAATTGCTGTTTGTTCTGAGGTCCGCGTGAAACACACAATACACTGTTTGGGAAGAGCGTGACATTTTTGATTGTTAAACCCACTGGTACATAAAGTAACACTAGGATTTAAAGGGTTGAGTGAAAAGTCTTTGGTACAAGACTGGAAGAAAACGTCCGGAATTAGAAAACGTTTGTAATCACATAAATGTGAGAGAAGTAACGTTTTGTTGCAGACTGAAGGCAGACAGTGTCATAATCATAATAATCGCCGCCGCCGCCGTAATAATCACCATTATCATAGTCATAATCGTATGCTGTCTGTCCCGCAAATTCTTCAAGGTTTTTGCCATATAACATGCACTTGGTAGGTTTCTTTTTGCCTCTGTTAGATGAGGTGTAACAAAGAATAATATGGGATCCAATTGTGCTCCACGCAGGTACATAAATTCCCGTTCGTTTCGTCTGTAAGCAGATTAATAAACTTATTATTCATGAACAGTAGAGATTCATTACTTGCATTTCTGAACGTTAGACGCTTGTTATTTCCTTTGTCCTTCTGACACCAGAATGGTGTTTGAGAGCACTCAGTGCCGCTCAGTATGCGTCAGTAACAGACTAGACGGTATAGTTCAAGGAGAAAATTTGTCACCACTGAGATTTTAGCATAAGAACAGAGGGGACATTCGATGTTTACGTCTTTCTTCAGAAAACAACTTCTTCTGAATGTACATAGAATCCACTTCATCGTAGAATGTTAGCCACTTCTGCTTCATGTGTGGGAAGTGCAGGGTTCATTTCATTTTATTTACAGGTTTATTGTTGCATATTCGTGGTTTTACTGAGTTCCTCTGATAACTTGGTGATATCAGGCATCTCTTGATGGACTGCGAACTTGTGCTTCCACACACATCACTGGGTTCGATCAGAAATGTGTTCCTAATTTACGTGACCCAGGGGCTCGAAACACAGCCGTTAAATTCACGAGGCATGGACAACTAGAGCACTAACAGTTAATCGCCTATTGCACATAATACTTGCAGTAATTCAGCACAGTGAAAACAGGTACTGAGCCATGAAAAACATATGAAAAAACACATGAAAAAATGTGTCCAAAGAAGTTTGATTAACTAAAGCCGTGAAGTAGTGCTGCTGATCCAATGGCATGGTAATGAAACACACAAATAATATTAGCAAAGTCCACACTGCTGATTACGCCAGCATTGAAGACGCACTGTGATAAAGGTTGCTGGTATTTGATAATAATAAATATTTAATAATAAATTTAATCAGTGTATGGCTGACGTGACGTGTAGTCCAATTTGCGTGTTTTATTTTTCATACTAATTGTTTTGATTTCGATTAAACTTAGTACTGGCGGCCTGAACTACAGTTTGTCGAACAGACTGAATATTTATCCTGAAATGCCAGTGTCCCTTACTTTGTATTGTGTCCTTACTGCGGTGAAGATGACCTTATCCTGTCCTTAAGCATATTTACTTGAAGAAAAGCTGTAAACGAGTTCCTCAGTCGGCAGTAGAGAGAGGTGAGTGGTCATTTTCTTCCTTGCTAGCCTACCTCTTAACCACTCACTTCAAGATTTTATCAGCTCTCATAAAAAAAGAAATGTAGTGGCGATTTGGTCCCTTGAAGTGTCCACATTTTTCGAATGTTTTATTTGCGGGTACTGACACCTCATTAATGTTTAAATTGTATATTGCATCCTGTCTCGTATGTAAAGCGTAAAGCAGAAATCGAAGGGGCGTAGGGATAGCATTTGTTACATTATTTGTAATGGCGTAAATTTAAGCGATACGACATGGGATTAGGTACGTGTTTACTTTTTTAGACTCGGTGGTGCTGCCTGCACTGTACGATAGATCAATGACTGCGTTCTGTACCTTGTGGATTACCTCAGCTAACTGTGTAGCATGAAACGCACGGTTGGAAAATTCGAAAAACCCTTACTCCAAATCTGAGTTGTTAACCGTTTGCAACCTGACATTCGTCTAAATATTGTTTAGAATTCAGTTCGTGCCTGACACACAGCACAATGCATCGCCACAGTTCATCTCCATTTTAATGACTAGTCGGTTAATTGTGTTGAAGGGATTAATCGGAATTTGTATATAGAATCACAAACAGTAACCGCAAAGTAAACACTTCAAGCGAAACGTATTGAACGCTGAAGCATCTGGTAGGCCTACAGACTCTTACACGAGAATAGCCATAGTTGTCCATTCATAGACTGTGGAGGCATTCTGTGTGGCGTCTGCTGTGTGTCCACCAAGCCTGTGGCCTGGTTTCCTTTCTGCTACTAACAGTGGGTAGTTCAGTGTTGTCCTGCTTTACTTCTGGGAAGTGTAAGTTTGCCTTCCATTGTCGAACGGCAGTCCATGTTACCATTGTCTGCACTACAGTGACCAGTTTCACCTTTTGAATAAGACTTTAATACTTCAACACTTTGCCTTGTGAATGGAGTACCTATAACAATTGAAAAGTGAGTTAAGAAATTTGTGGAAATAAGCAAGGAGCTAAACTTCCATCACAAAGATGTAATAGTATGCACAAAAAGTAGGGAGTATGTTAGTCCTATTATCCAACTGTGGGAGTATAAACAGAAATAAATTAACATCGGAGCCACTGTTACAAAGAAGGAATTTATAAACTCAACTGCAAACACGCCCTAAGGGTCTGAGATTACAAAGCGACAGGATGAGCAGTGAATGAATGATGAACTGGTAAGAGCGGGGAAGGAGTAGTCGTGACGTGAGTAGAGGCATTGTTTTTGCGTTTTCCTTGGCGGACTGAGGAAAACCACGAATGTTCAATCAGGATAAGTTGTCTACTATTCAAGATGTGAACCCAGTACGTTCCGAACAGGAAGCAGTAATGCTGCCCCCTCTTCCGCGACGTCATGTACCTTACGAACCTTCTTCATGAATACAGAGACACGATGTATTCCAACTTACTGTGTTGGTATATGCCAGTATATGTCAGTATAAGAATATGTCAGTTATTCTGACGTGTTTCGGCTGATACACGGTGTACACACAAGGTCATATTTAACTGAAGAATGAAATCCAACTAGATGCTACTTATTACTTTATTATGCTTATGTTTGGTTCAACATGTTTCGGGTACCATTATGCCCATCACCAGGAGCTCACGACGATAGCGTTGGTTACCACATAGGTCGTCTGGTTTTCGAGTTGCTGCTGGTTGGAAGTTAAGTGCAGGCAGGATGGATGAGTGTCCGGACCGAAGGCTAGGCATGATGGTGCCCGAAACACGTTGAACCTAACATAAGCATAATAAAGTAATAAGTGGTATCTAGTTGGATTTTATTCTTCAGTTATCAAGATGATGCACGTTCCAATACACACCAAGGTCATATTTAGTTAGTCCAAAGTATATGTAAAATGTACATTCCAGATAAAATTTTTTCATTAATATTTACAAAGATGGGGAAAGGTAGATTTTTTGATTGTGTACTGTACAAACCTTACGCTGTGTGAAACCTTTGCTGAGGAAGCTTTACCCTGAAGTGAATCACTGAATTGTGTACTAATTGTTTGTGTTTATAGACCCTGACTGTAGAGGCAGAAGGGTCTGAAGGCACTCAGCCGTTATTAGTTCTTCCCCGAACATTTTGTTTGAAGATTATTCCATGGCCAATGCTACATGATCGAATTGTAGAATGTTGTCCGATAGTTGAACTACATGGTTTTATTGTTTTGCATATTCTGTTACAAGCACAAACACTTGATAACAAGAACTTTGTTTTGTTGACCGTGCATCTCGATACATCCGTGTAATGTACATCAACTTGATGTACTATTTATCCCCAGTTTATTTCGCCAATCAACCTCTACATGTTTCGGGCATGTTTGTAGCCCATCATCAGGAATAATACTGTATATGTACAACAATTGATATGTGTTGTGCCCTTCAGTTGACTGTCTGTTGGCCGGCCAACAGACAGTCAACTGAAAAGCACAACACGTACCAATTGTTGTGTGTGTGTGTGTGTGTATATATATATATATATATATATACACACACAGTATACCTCCTGATGTTGGGCTTCAAACATGCCCGTAAAATGTAGAGGTTGATTGACGAAATAAACTGAGGATAAATAGTGCATCAGGTTGGTTTTCATTACACACTTGATACAAGAGCTTTAGGCCACTCTGGCTTTCAAAGAATGGATTGTGTTCCACTTGACAGAACTTAATTCCACTAACATTATAAAAGTCTTACTTGTCCACGCTGTGGGAAATTGCACTTCCGGTCAGCAGTCTGTGTCGCGTAAACTGAAGGGAAGTAATCATGTGCAGTGGCTGCTGTGCTGAGGAAGAGATAATACAAAAGCACTTTATTTGGTACAACGGTAGCCTTGTCTTCGACTTATCTGCAGGGCCGTCAGTAGGCGAATGGTTTAACACAGCTGCCAAAGTAACACATGTCAGTAAACATTTGTAACAGTAAAAACCCGCTTGATTCACAAGAGATTTGAATTTTTACTGGACTGATAATTTAAGACCATTTTCAGCGACATTTAGACGTCAAGTTTACGTACATTCTGCAGGAAATTAAGAGCAGAGTGAATTCGAACATTGCATGCCATCATTCACCTCAGAATACTTTTTTTCCCTTTCCCTGTAAAAGGTAAAGGTAAAGGTCAACCTGTAACCTACCTAAAGACAGATGGGGAGTAGAGGTATACTTGTATTCTTTCTGTAACCTCGTTGCTAGATGATGGTGGGTGGTCAACACCACGCCTCGGCCGCTTTATCCCGAATATGACCCAGTACCCGTTGTGTAAGAGGCTAGTTGGGTCCCAAGGTCGGTCTGGACAGGTGTGGAAAATCTTGCCCCTACCGAGCTCCGATCCCCGAACCGTTCAGCCCGTGGCCAGTCGCTATTCCGACTGCGCTGTGTGGGCCCACTTCCCTGTCCCTGTGTAAAACCCGAATTTATTTACCAAAAGAGGAACTAAGACACGACTCTTTTTATTATTATAAACACTGCGTATTTTACAATAGCTCGCTACGTGTTTCGAACTAGAAGGTCACCATCAGACCACGACAGTAAAAAGTGCAAAAGAAAGGGCGTGTTCCTTCCTTTTATATTTTGCACCACTTTCGCCTGATGGTGGTCTTGTACATCTACACATGAAGCAACCTGTTGTCAAAAAGAGGCATTGTTTTTTATCGTAATAAAGTGGTTGTGTTTTAGTTTTTTTTTAATAATTTAATTTAAAATGACGCAACGGGGTGTCGTCTCTGAAAATTGTAAAACTCAAATTTTGTGACCCACTCTACTAAAATTTTACCTGTCTTTTTCATATAACCGAGACACAATTTGTTACGTATTTTCAAAACCTCGCCACTGGATCACCCAAATGTACTTACCACACCCAAATGTACTCACCACACCCAAATGTACTCACCACAACCAAATGTACACACCACACCAAAATGTACTCACCACAGCCAAATGTACACACCACACCAAAATGTACTCACCACACCGAAATGTACTCACCACACCCAAATGTACTCACCACACCCAAATGTACTCACCACACCCAAATGTACTCACCACACCAAAAGGTACTCACCACACCAAAAGGTACTCACCACACCCAAATGTACTCACCACACCCAAATGTACTCACCACAACCAAATGTACACACCACACCAAAATGTACTCACCACACCCAAATGTACTCACCACACCAAAATGTACTCACCACACCCAAAAGTACTTACCACACCCAAAAGTACTCACCACACCAAAATGTACTCACCACAACGAAATGTACTCACCACACCGAAATGTACTCACCACACCAAAATGTACTCACCACAACCAAATGTACTCACCACACCAAAATGTACTCACCACACCCAAATGTACTCACCACATCCAAATGTACTCACCACATCCAAATGTACTCACCACACCCAAATGTACTCACCACATCCAAATGTACTCACCACATCCAAATGTACTCACCACACCCAAATGTACTCACCACACCGAAATGTACTCACCACACCCAAATGTACTCACCACCCTTAACACTCTTCTTGCCTGACCTGTTTGTCTCAACATCGTCCGTCCATCGTTGGTCTCACAGTTGGCCCTTCATCTTCATGGTTTAAGAAGAACATTTTGCACGCATTATTTATTCCCCTTGCATACTGCATATCCCGCCCATCACATGCTTCTCTGTTTCATCAACATAGCAGTATTCGGTGGGAGACAAACATACGAAGCTCATTATATGTTAGTTACCTGCAGCCTTCTGCTACTTGGCCGATCACAAGTTCTGCTCATCTTCTGCCAATCGAACGGTGGGATCGTGGATTTGAGTCCCGGGCGGTGCTTAAATGTATGTCTTCGCTTGCTGTGTTTGTGTTGTGCTGTGTGGGTACAGGCCCTGTGCCGGGCCAACACCCTGTCCAAGCGGTCTTACCACATGCTTATGCACAAGATGTGTAAACCCGCAAAGGCCGCACTGCTCTGTCGTGTGATACGGATAGACTCCTGGTACAGACACTGCCATTCTCAAGTAGCAGTTAGGCGCCGAAAAATTCGACGTACGTCAAATTCGGTCAAGTCGGTACATGGTCAGTTATATATGGAGCCCAATTAAAATTCAAACTCCAGCACATTGGAATCTGATCGGCCGCAACATGACCGCCCGCTGCCTTTGTCATCGCCCGGCAGTATTCTTCCGCCACTTTCGTCTTTAGTGCTTTTGTTACCGCAAGGGAAAATTCGGAACACGTGTCAATGATGTTATTTAAATCCCCCCCCCCTTTTTAATTGCCTAAGTCTGAAATTGCGTAATCCGGGGAGTGTCTGTACTTCCGCGCTCTGAGGTCCTTACACTGTCCTACGGCTGTGGTCTCACGTACTTCGGGCTATGTGATTAGCAGATTCGAATTTGCTATGTGCGTCTGAATGTGAGCCTCCCATTCTGTTCCTTAGTATGACAGATATAATGACTGCCGGTGTGCGGTGGCCATAACAACACGTTCCCAGCTGCTGCTTTTAATTTCTTCATGTAATGGAGTCTTCTCGAAGTGTCAGTCATGTCGCATTCCCAGAACTGACCCCAGGTGCCACCGCGAACAGCAGTTGCATTCATCGGATCACAGAGCTAATCAATATTTTATCCCTTTTGTTATGGATCGTGATTCCCTCATTTGCTGCCGTATAATACACGTATATCCTTACATGCTCGTTATTGTTGAAGTTTCTAGGAAGAGAGGATAACTTGAACCCTGAGGTCAGTATCAGGCATGTAGAGGAAGTTACAGTGTCAACCAGGGCGCATGCAGTCACCTCACCGGTCATTAATCACAATTTACAGCTATAGCTGCAACTTCACGAAGTAATCACTGTTGCCTGTACGACGAGCTCAGTCGACTTGACGGACTGTGCTGTTAATACGCACGGTTCAAGATAAGAGGTACAGCTATTCAGTCTCTTGTCTGTCCGGTCACGAATTGGTTTTCCCGTAGTCAAACACATACAACGAAATATATTCGTTTAGTGCAGTGTCACGGGGACCTGTATGGCGGATTAGAATTGGTCACACTTGTAACAAAGTTCGGGTACTTATCTGCTGCCCTGTAACGTCCTTTTTACACTTTTCAGAGTGTCAAGATGGAGACGGATACGCTGTTTTGTGTCCGTGCGAAATGTGGTCTGTTACCTTGTGCAAAGAAATTGTTGTTTTTTTTTTTATTCTCGAGGATACGGTAATATATGTCTTTGTTGAGATGCGGGCTATAATTAACCATATCTTGGGTGGAAGATGAATGGGTATCGGACGTAGGTAGATTGTGATGGTGGGGGGAAGCAAGGCCGGTGTGTCTGCCAAGTGTTCTTCATGGACTGTCCTGAGGTTGAAGGTGGGCCTTTATGGTAAAAAGCCGTACTCACCTAAATGGTTGCACGGTTCGAAGAGAAAATCATAGGTTGAGGGAATTTTGGAAGAGTGCTTTGGATGACGTTTGGTTCTCAGAGAGAGAGAGGAAGTAACAGGACAGTAGCGAACATTGCGCAGTGAGAGCCCCGCAATTTGTATTCTTCGCAAAATATTGCGTGGATCATCAAGTCAAGAAGAATGAGATGGGCAGATCAAGTTGTAATAATAATAATAATAATAATAATAATAATAATAAAGTCATTTAGAAAATACGTGAGCAACATACCAGGAAAACATGAAGTCAAGGAACTGCAGAAAACAGCCATATTGGGCACTGCACACATACTGCGGAAAGTACTAATGTAAAAGTACAGTAGATTCAACACTGAAACTAACGATATAAGCACCATGAACAGTAACAACAGAATAGCTGCAACAATGTATTCCCTAGGGACATAGTTTGTCTCGGGAATATAAGTAAAAATACCCTGCATAAAGGAGATGATGATGATGGTGATTATGATGATGATGATAATAATAATAATATATTTAACTGCAAATGGGCTGTCGCCCGGTAGCAGTGGTTATAATGCGTGCAAGTAGCTCAAAACATTTCCATCGCAAACCTTCGGGGAAAGTAATTTTAAAACGGCTTGGCAAGTCAAGTGTGCAGGTTTCGGTCTTAGCAGACACAGTCAGCATGTAACATGTACTGTAGACTACATGTTGATTTTGTTTTTTTTCTTAAGTTTTATGCATAGCCCCGTTGTTAAGACCAAACTACATACATGCATCTTATTGTTACACGCTAAGTGTATAGTTGTGTTGGATGGTGATTTACAAATTAATACTTTAAATGTATCAACAAAACCGAATGTCTTCCGTTAAACGAAAAAGGCTCATGAATAAAAATTAATAGCGTGTGAGCGTGTGGATTGGACTGAACTGGCTGACAGTAGAGCCTATGGTATGGCTATTGTATGATGACTCTTAGGATGACATAACGAGCTGGAGTCCTTCTTGGAAACTTCGACCGTAACCCGCTCGAATAAGGACTCAGTACCGCCTTTTGGAATTCCTGGCTGACTGCTTGACAACCAAAGACACATAACACTTCAGATTCTTGGACTTAAGCGGCGCACACGCCGTAGAAACTTGTTTCAAACAATGAGTTTCATACAATTTGAAACTACAGTTTCGTGAATCTAGCGGTGTCATTTCTGATTTCAAAAATACGAAACGCGCACACTGAGTTTCAAACAACTACAGAAATTCATTGAAACTCAACCATTTTGCCCTTATAATATCGCGAATAAAAGCGCTGGTTTAATCTTATGTTACAGTTGGTTGAAACGAGTTCGATGCGCGCGCCGCGTCAAGTAAATTACGTATCCATTTGAAGACAAATAAATCTGCATTATTTTTTAATATTGCTCGGTTGTGAGAATCGCGGGAAACACGTGGAAGTATTGTGAGGACAAATTGTGGGTTCCTTTAATGTTAAAACTGGCGATACGCAGAGCAGTTACGGTACTTCAAGTGTTACTGCCTATCTAACTTATAAATTCTAAGGACTGCTTATATGCTAGAATGTTGTTGTTGTTGTTGTTGCTGCTGTTGCAGTTGTTGCTGTTGTTGAGGCACTGCACTCTGTGTCGTGACGAAAGAAGCACGTAAGCTAAATAAACTGGTCAATAATAAACACACACAGACGATATTAGTAGACCAACGTTATCTTATCGTGCTACTGTGCTACAAGCCGGAAGGTCGCGGGTTCGATTCCCAATTGGGTCATTGGGACATTTCATTGACTTAATCCTTCTTCCGACCCCAATATAGCGCTGGGTTCGACTCAGCCTGTAACAGAAATGAGCACCAGGGATATGTCCTGGGGGGTAAAGGCGGCTGGTGCATAGGATTTACAACCTTACCACCTTCATGTGCCGATTGTCTATGAATTCTGGGAGCCTTAACCTTTTGGAACCCTAAGGTCCTGTCCAGGCCTGTAATGGAAGAGCTTTAACATGATCTTACTGCACCATGCGTGTGCTACTGTCTGTACTAACTGCGTCTGTCGTAACGGTTCTTGAAAGATTCTGAACCTTTTTAAACCATAGTGGTTACTCTTTGAACCACCAGGCTTAACATTAACAAAATGTACCTTCTGTTCACACAGTGCATTTAGGTGCTTTATGTCGATTTCAGAAGAAACAGCGATCATTTCCTTCTACAGAATTGACTAATTGGTTTCTGTAGCTAGGACGGAGTGTGTTTACTGTGCATACGGACTGAGTGTTTAAATGGAATACAGGTTAAACTTAGTGTTCAGAGTTTAATTATGGATTTACTATGAAGTGCATGCTCATCCATCACTTACGAAAAAATCCATTCCTTGAAATTATACTTAGTAAACCGAAACCAATGCGTCGAAATATTTTGTTTTTAACATTGGGGGCATTCGCTTTGAAGAGCACGCGTTGACAAATTTCCACGGGGCTTTTGTGAGTCGAATAATGAAACCATGGGTTCCGCCAATTGCAGGGAATTTGCAGATTAGCCGGAGAGTTGTTGGCTTCACAAGAAGGACTCTGTTCTGTCGTGTTTGTTAGTTATAGATAGATATGACTGTTAACATTCCGCACACTCACGCAGCGGCACTCGTAACTCAACCCACGTTGGACAGAAGGTGTTGCATAAAATTTTATAAAACTAACCTACTTTTGGTGCACATCTGTCAACGAAAGGTTTCTCGACATTCTTGTAAATTTTAATTAATTTTAATTAAGGTAATTTTAAAAATAGTTTTAATATACGTGGCACACAAATTATTCTTGATATGATGTTAATATTAGTATTGGTAGAGACAGTGGCCTTGGCATGTAGGGAATTTAACGTAGGAAGAAGTGCAATAAACACTGTTGAGTTTCATAAACTCGATCACGGTGTGAAAAATTACAACGCTGTATTTCGTCTACAACAGTTTTTTTTTATGTATGTACCTAGTAACAACGAATTCCTGTACACATAATGCAAAAAGACTTTCTTAGGAACTTAACCGCTCTTCATATCCAACTTTCTTGTTCTCAGCACATTTTTGGGAATGCTTCTGAAGACGATAAACTTCCGAACTCCAACACGATGTATGGGAATAAGGTCTGTGACCTCAAACAGTTGGAGCGATGAACCTATTTTTCTCATGTTCTGCAGGAAAAGATGGATCTATTAATTGGTTGTTTCGGCCGTTGCTCTGTAGCTGTGGCTGCTCAATTTAGATTAATTGCCGATAAACAATGGGCAGAGCCTCCGAATACGTGATATAGAACGGGGCAGAATGATTGAGTTGCCAGCAGAACGCAGTGTGTTTGCTGGAGTAACAAGGTTATTAACACTGCTGCCGTACTAATAAACCGGTAAGTGTGTACTATCGATTGTTGACTGCAGATCCGAATGGAATTGCGTGTCGCGGTTTCGCGATTTGGGTCTGTTTGTGTCTGTATAATATTAAAATACGTGGAAACTTTATTTATTCTAATACCTAGCCGGCGTTTTAAGTTGACATAGCTGTCCTTCTTGCATGAGTAAATAATGATGAAACGACCCTTGGACTTAATGTGTGTGGAAGTAAATCATACTAGAGGTGTCGTAACCGTGCAGCTAAGAGTAAATCCGACAGATGTCACATGCTGTCAGATGTTGCAACGTGTGTGGCAGGAACTTGATTACAGGATTGACATCTGCCGCGTCACCAAGGGTGGACATATCGAGCACCTGTAAGGTAGGACAGAAACTTGGAGTGTCTCTCCCTCTGTTGACATGCTCCCCTTCGGCGTGACCATCCCGGCTACTGGACCGCAGGGATCGGAAATCCCGGAGGGACTTATGAATGGCCCTGTAGTAAATTTTGTGGAGGTCAGAATTTTCGATTTATGCAAAACAGGTACCTGCACACGTTAGAAATTTTCGACACTTTGCATTTGGTAATGTGGTTTTGTAGTGCGATTCAGAACGTGCTTTGTACTGATTTTGCTGTAGATGATGTTACTTGGACAAGGCTATTGTTCGACGGACTTTAAATAATAAATAAAATAATATTTATTTACTGCAATTGGGTTGTCACCCGGTGGCAGTGGTTATTTTACATGTATACAAAACACGAAATTGGTTACTACTAAATTTAAGTGGGGAGGGCTACATGAGAAGCATGTAGTGGCAACTTCGAATCTTGGGAACCATCTCAACATTTGCTTTTAGGCACAGGGAAGCTAAGAAAACCCTGTGTCGAGGTGGCCGGTCGCAGGACCTTCCGAATACTGACTTCTAGCCAGTAGTACGTCATCTAAAGTAACAAACAGCAATGCACACACAGTACAACAAATATACATAAGATGACAAAATACACTCAAGACAACTACAACAATACACACGGCCAACCAACAACAATTACACACTCATATTAGAAAACAGAAGGATAAAGTCTGAAAATGTTTTGCTGTTGTTCATTTCGAAGACTCTTATCGTAATGTCTCTCTTCCATAATTCTGAATTTAAGGGCATAGGATGTGTTTAAGGTAGCTTTGCATTTGTCTTCTGTGACGTGAAACATGACCTCTTCTTAAGCGACAGAACACGTATTGCAAGGGCTTGAGGACAAAGTGTTCGGGAACATATATAGACGTAAGAAATATGAAGTAGGCTGGTAGGTAATAGGATATTTCATGACGAATAACATATCAGTACGGTAGGATTTGTTTACGAAATCATTATCTACCGAACTACCAAACGGTTATTTTCGAGATATACTTTTTAGAAATCTTATGTTTCGGGATTGATGGCAGTCTCCTGTATACGTATCAATTTCTTCTAAAAAACTGTTTTTTAACAAAAACAGGCTAAAGTTAAAAACCGACAGTGCTGCCTCAAGCGGAACCAAGGGACGTTAACTCATGTCATTTGCTTCACTTAGCCTCCACTTGGGGCAGGACTGTCGTTTTCAAAGTTTTGTTTCTTATTTACTCGATGCTTATGGTCCCTTGATCACCGCAAGAAATTACCCAACATCAAGCATTACTAAGTGCAATTTTTTATGTTTATTCATATTAAGATGCTGCAATTTTTGTTGATTAAATATTTTACTCTCTATGTGCGAATTGTTCGCACGGGTGCAACTGATGTAATGTTCTTAGGAAAGTGAAATCAACCAGACTTGTAATAGTTTCAGCATGTGACTAGGGCTTGGGAGACATCGAGTGTATATAGAAATATTGTCAAAGGAAGCTCCTGAAATGTTTCTCATGAGAGGCTGAGATGATGGAACGACAGTAAGGTTCAAAGTTACGGAGCTACATTGTGGGGATCGGATGAGATAGAAGTGTGTCAGAAAACTTTTCAGAGACAAGCTATTATATTGGGGTGCTGAAACTTCGGGTTCGCCGAACATATTTGTTACATATGACGTTATAACGACATTGAATGTGACGATTAATGTCTTCTGGTATGTGATGTCGTGTAGTTCGGTGGAAATTTGCGGATGTTTCGGACGAACCTGCTGAGTTCATCCTTAGTGAAAGTGATCTTTCTACAATGAATATGGAGACTGTAGGTTTCTCCGAAGAGTTAGCATCTTTTTACCAGAGTGTTCCCGGCGATACTCCCCGCAAGACAGTAATACTTGTGTTTGCGAAGAATGTGGAAATGGGGGGGGGGGCGCAGATTGCTACCATTCGGTTCAGGGTCTTATGTCTCACCTTATCCGACTTAAATACGGCCAGTGGTTTTCATTCCTCGTTATATGAATGTGATTGGATACCTAACTTCAAAAGAGGGGCTCATATTTTGTGTGCTCGAGAGGAGGGTGCTGAGGGTCCGGCCTAACAGAGAAATGAAGAGAATTATGTTGAAATGAACTGCAGAATTTACGCTTTGAGCTAACTTTATTTGAGCCCGGCTAGCTCCGTCGGTATAGTGACTAGTCTACGAGCTGGACGACATGGGAATCGTTGTTTGATTCTCGGTAAAGGAAAGAAATTTTTCTCATCTCCGCCTCTCTCTGGGAACCACTCACCAGTCCATCCAGGGAGTATTGTGGTCCTCCGTGCCGGGGTAAAGAAGCCACGGCGTGACGCCGACAGTTCGCCTTGTGTAGTGCCGAAGAAAAGAAAGAGCGGAGTTCTACCTCCACTGCTGTGTGTGCTTTACGGCGCATTGTTTAATTAAGCATGGAGGTACCCTACCGTGCCTGATCTACTGTTATTATGGTTATTGCATCAAGGAAGGCGAGATGTCTGTGACGTGTACGATGCATGCGCACGGGCAGAATCTCGTCGAACCTCAGCTGAAGGGATCGTGTGGGATGCGTAGGGTAAATGGGAACATAGTATTAAAACATAGCTTAATAAAAAATTGTGTTTGAGTCTAGGGAGTGGACTAAACTGGCTTAGGATAGGTACATTGACAGTAGTTTGTGCGCAGTGTAATGAACCATCGGCTTTTGCACAAGTATGGAATTTTATCGACTGACCATGTAACTTCTCGGGTCAGTATTCCTTGCCGCTTGGAGGAAGTTACTTGTACTTCACGATTCAAGTCTTACGAGGTACGGCATCGTGCAGGTACGTAGTTACTGATGTTTCGAAGAAGATCCTGAGAAATGCTTTTTTTTTTTTTGTAATGGCTCGACGGCCTTAGTTGGCCTAGGCCTCGTTATTGTTGAGTTTTCGAGATCACGCCTTGTGAGACACACAAGACTCGGTAGGACTCCTCTGGACGAGTGATCGGCCCGTCGCAGAGACCTCTACCTAACAACACACAACACTCACAACGGACAGACATCCATTCCGCCCGGTGGGATTCGAACCCGTAGTCCCACCAAGTGAGCGGCCGCAGACCTACGCCTTAGACCGCGCTGATATATGAGGGTAACTGTATTCGAATCCACGCTACCTCATTTCCGGGAACACTTGAATCTTCCTCGACATCGTCATGCGACCCTCAAATCTCGCAAAATTGGTGTTGGTGTTGTTGATGTTTTACGGACTGCTATTTAAAACACCCATTCACACGGTTTCTTAAACGAACCTTTGAATAGTACGGAACTCCGATTTCAGCATGCTGACGTCATGTCTTCAGATACGTCCAATAAATCTTCGAACGTGGTATTTGTGTCGTTAACATGTTTCTCACCCGAGAGACTGCGGTAGGTACTGTGGGATGTTGGGCAGCCACCCATTAGGCAAGTTTGTACCCTTCACATCGCGGTTCCTTATTTGAACTGCTTCACAAATTGATAGTCTGTAACCTTCAGTACTGCTGCTGCATTCTGTGAATTGGATGCCCCGAGTTTAGACACTAGCATTTACAAACCATGTAGTAGTACGGTATATAATACAGTATATTACCTTTGTCTCGTATGCTTGAAGGTAAGCTTTATTGCTATCTGGAAGAAGTGAACGAGGACTGCTACTGATTTCCTGTAGGCGTAGCGCAATTTTGAAATTGGGTAGGAGGAGCAAGAATATTTTTCAGATTTTGATAGTACTCTAGACAGAGCAGAAGTCGATCAAATCACATGGCAATTTGAGAATTATACTTCTTACGAATACCTTACTACATGTACAGAGCGGGAGTTGTGGATTTTAAATTCTTCCTCAGGGAAGAATGTTGAATTATAATCTGTATGTGTGTCTTGTGTGGACCGGAAGGTTATTCGAAAAACACGCTATGCTGTGTCCTACACATATTTCTGTATTTAGTGAGCATATTCAGAGCACAAAGTTAGAAGAATGAGACTATTGCAACATTTGCCTCACTATCCTGTAATTCATTATTAAGGCTTAGGATACTCTCTAAACGGATTGTTAGCGATTTACGCGTTAGCCCTCCAGGTAAACGCCGAGACGAAGGGAAAATAAGCCACTTTTCCCCCAGTTTCGTAATTTTCACTACTTCTTTCTGCTTATAACTGTAGTAATCGATACAGCGTTTCAAAATAAATTAATTCGACCTCAGTGTTATGATATGTGTTGCCTTTATGTGTTCTAATATTATTGCACAGTTTATGATTACTTTAGAAAGTTTCATGGTCAGTGTTCAGGATGCAGATTTGTGCTGCTCTTAGTTTCAGATGTTTCGTCGATTTTCACCTTTGCAAGTTCTGCAGCTTACTGTGTTCTCGTTTCATTTTGTCTCTCCTAGGTACATATGTTCTCTTCAACGGTTTATTCTGTAATACCCCTCAGTTTATATTCTTCTCTGAGTCTGGAAGGTTGACCTCCGCACCATTGTAGACCAAGAGACAGAACTGTGGTATTTTTAATCTGAGATGTTGAAGATTCTCAACGTAATGGTGACAGCCGTTTGCCTGAATTTAATCTGCGTTTTTTAGGCGCGTTCGCGGAATTGCGAAAAGCGACTGTTGGCTTCGTCGTGTCCCTCTGTCCGTCCGCATGGAACAGCTTGGCTTCCACCAGACAGATTTTTATGAAATTTGGTATTTGAGGATTTTTCGAACATATGTCGAGAGACTTCAAGTTTCATTGAAATATGTCAAAATGAGGAGTACTTTGCGTGAAGACGTATTCATGTATGATACTTAGCTGAATTGTGCTTAGAATGAGAAATGTTTTAGACAAAAGTTGTAGAGGAAACCAAAAATCACATTTTATATTCAGTAACTTGTATCCGAAAATCGTGCCGTTTTTTAGATAGTGTGATGAAATATCGTAGATCCAGACAGTTCACAGACGACAGTTTAACATGGCGCAGAAAAGATGCGATTTGCGTGCCGGATAACTAATGCAAAAATACAGACACACATTATATTTGCCTAATACTTATTACTTTTCTACGGCAATAATGGTTACGCGAACGCGCCGCGATATTACTTTTATACGTACTTCGTCTGTCTTGTGATTCCTCACGAATTAAGTGTGGTTTCCGATCCTTTCTGTTTTGCCACGTTTTGAACGACTAATTGCCCATCTTTATGTCAAAAGTTTGTCCTTCATCCCCGACCATACAAATACGTAGGTCTAAAATATTTATGTAAATTCCAGAAGTTGGCCTCCAACCCCTATTATTTTAAGCCAATTTTCGGGGTTGTTTTATGGCGCCACACGAAAGCAGGCTTCCTGTCAGGTTACAAGTTGAACGAAGTGCCAGGTCCATACAAGGAGCTGTAGAGGCCGGCCCCCGATAGTATCGATATAAATACATGTTACCGACAGAACAGAAGTTGGTTTTGTTCATTTTCTTTGTGTGTGTGTGTGTGTGGAAAATTACTGCGTGCACTGAGTGTGGTCGAGTCGTGATGCAGGCTACTCCCGTCTCTGAGTTATGGGGGTGTAGGTTCGATTCCACGCATTCGACGTTATAAAGAGCCATAGATATCAGTTGTACACAGTCATCCGATGTGACGTAGGAGTGTGAGTGCATAATATTGTACATCCTCCGCGCGATTGATACACATCAGTAAGTTTGTTGCCAACAAATTGCACTTGTCCATGACTAGTGAACCACTCCTACGTGTTTCGACTATTATTTATAGCCGTCTTCAGGAAACGCCATTATACTAAAAGATACGTATATACAGCGTTAGCACACAGCTTTGTCAAATTGCAAATAGTAAAATACAGTTCATTATAGTGTGTAGACTTTGGTGATTATTAAGTTTACTTTGTTGTTAATGTTTTTGTTTATCAGCTTGTTGGTTTTACATATTTTATTAAACAAAATGGCTGCATTAATCTTTAGTAGTTTTTCTTTAGCATTGTTCAGTTATGTGTGGTTTTTGCCTGTGGATGCTCCCTGAAAATTGCTATAAATAATAGTCGAAACATGTAGGATTGGTTCACTATTTATGAACAAGTTCAGTTTGTTGGTAACAACCTTGTCGGTAGTCTGAGTGATTGGCACAAACTCCTCGAAAGTGTTCTTTTGTTGAGACTTCAGTTTGAAATTAGGGACGATTGCTGTCTGGTTTCATTTTCAAACAGGACACATAAATATTGTTGGTCCTGTAAGCAGTGCTGATATTATTCTAAGTAACAACATAATCAACCGACGAAATTACTATAACTGTCCATTCAACTAAATAACCAGTCAACCAGATCACTGTCGAACTCCGTGTGGCAGTGTGTTTCTTGAGAAATCTGTCATTACTTACCGCGACAAGACGAGCGTAGTTTGCGTGGCTTCTGGAATGTTATATCGTGTATACAAAACACACGATATAACATTATTCTGAGGTAGTTTAAACCAGCGATTTTCATATTTGTGCCGCCTATAACGAATCTGTTGGTCACTCGTACTGCAAGACGTCTGATGATAGGGTGATTACCGAATAAATGAATTGGGGAGGATGTGGGTGGACGCGATCGTGGCCTTATTTGAGGTAGTAGCCCAGCATGTTTCTTGCGGGGCTAAGGAGTACCACGAGAAACCTCTGTGGGCTCCGAGTTCTTACCAAAATCATTCCGGATACGAAGCAAGAGTATTTTGAATCCAGTTTTTTGTAAGGTACTTTACAGGTGTAATAGTAGGTTCCATCCGTGCTTAGTTCCCTCAAGTGTCGTGTTTTCTTGAGGATTGACGTTAATAATTGTTGCAGGCTTTTTCATATCCTCCATGCGTTCTACATGTTCTACCGATCTCATATTTCTGTATCTAATCACGCTGTGTGTTGAGTAGAGTACAATTTGTAGTGTCTGTACGTCGTCACACCTGTGCTTTATGTAAGACGTTAGCATGATTCAGTGTAATTGTTCATAGCTATGGCTGTAAGCATTGTTATTTAACCTGTAAATGCAGTAGAACTAGTCACTGAAGTTAAGTGCTGCCTGCACACCAAGGAACTTAAGTCTGTTACTAACACAATGTACCCAACGTATTTATTTTCGCCTATGCATTGCACAACGCCCAAACTGGATGATGGCTAACGCCCGAAAATTCGGGTATTGTTTCGTTATTCTGTGTTACGAAGTTCGTTGTGTTGTGTTTAGTAACCTTCGTGCTGATATTCATGCATTGCCTGGTTGAGGTTTGTGCGTGCAGATCGTATGCCGAGGGTATTCGCTGTATTTCTTAACTGTCGTCAGTCACGCCCTGAGCTGACAGGCATTTAGCTCCTGATTCCATAATTTTCTCGATTCTCTTCTTAGTTCCTCTATTACTTTCTTCTACTTTGCTCTGAAACGGTATACTAATACAGTCATTAGACGCCTTTGAGATATGCCATGTATGTTGTTGCGACTGAGATGCAGATAGGCCATTTCAAATTACTCGGTAGTTAATTACATGGAGGCCAAGCAGGCACTGTTTTATAAATCCATTTCTTGTACAAGTCATTGGGTCGTGAGTTGATAGCAATCTGAGTTTTACTGTCGGCATAGCAAATGAACTACTGCAAAGACACTAACCAGAATGCTGTTAGTATTGTTAGTTCATGTCTTAATGATGAACTCTGATACATATCATTAACTACTGTAGGCGACATCCAGTATCGGGATTTGCTTCAGTAACCTTCACACCCCGAAATCGTGTGTTGATTCCGCATCTGGTTCTGAAAAGCGGTTGTGTATTTTAACTTCGCTAGAATCGTGTGTAGCGTGGGTACCGGGTCATTACAGGGGGCGTGGCATTAAGCAGCCACTCCCACCATCCAGCGCCGAGGTTCAAGAAGGAGTAGAACTACCTCTGCTGTCCCTGTGTGCCTCGGTGGCAGATTATAGTGTGACCTTTATATTTACCTTCAAAATCGTGTGTGTTATAGGTTATGGGTGGGCAAACGATGGCAGCGAACATTAGGAATGACGGCAGAGAGACCTTTCATCTGTTTATAAAACTAAAAACTAAACTCCGTGGCCTTAGTCCGCACGCGAACTATACCGACAGAGCGGCCGCCGCTGGTCGGCGAAGTTAGTGCCAACTTTTGCGGATAGAGGGGTGTCACGTGGTCAGCGCA
>Ga0123352_10003713_pt1 | contig 22224 bp, 10 predicted proteins | sample TergutLab28metaG_FD_89700 | JGI IMG/M metagenome (GOLD analysis project Ga0123352, IMG submission 89700) | Labiotermes labralis P1 segment gut microbial communities from Petit-Saut dam, French Guiana - Lab288 P1 | ecosystem: Host-associated > Arthropoda: Insects > Digestive system > Gut ...
CAGCAAGATTTGTAGAGAGCAGCACTGAAGTCATTGAACTGCCCATGTGATCTCGATTGCTTGCCAGTTGCACGTTGCTGTACAGAAATCTGTCTATATACTTTTTCTTTTTTTATTTTAGAAAGAGCTGTTGCATTTTCTTCCTTTTGTCTTATTTAAACTGTATAGAAAATCCACATACTTACAAAGGTGGTGTGTTATGGTGTTAATTAACACTCTGTCAATATTTGATCCACAGTGATGTATGCAGTGACAGAACGTGGACAACGGAAACTCCTTTTAGATGGCTACATGTACACAAAACACCAAGAGAGACGATGGCATGTGGTGTGGCGTTGTTGTGAAAGAACTACTTGTAATGCTCGAGTCAGCCAATTAGCAGTGCCTCCACATAAAATAGTTAATCAGAAGCCACATTCTCACCCACCTAACTGGATTCGTTTTCACCAGTGTCTTGAAGAGTCCCGTTGGCTGCAGCCTCAGCCACAGAGAAAGCAGCTATGATGCCCCATGTGAAGAGAAAGGCTTCATATAATAATATGTGGGATAAGAGTTTGTGTAAGCTTTTTACACATTTCATATCTACTAGTTATAAAATATTGAATGTAGAAAGTTATTCACAGTTATGTTGATAGAACAGGACTCGTTTGATGGCCATCTCCTGCATAGCTGTACAAAACATTCTAGGATGCTGTTATTCCATTGTACATTCACAGTGTATGAGATAGTTTACCATGTAGTAAACTTTGCATTATTGAAATCCTAAAGTTTCTAAAAGTGAAATTTTTCATATTTTTGAGCCATTCTTCTGGAATAGTTATGGGGTAGTACTGGTCTTGGCAAATCCCATTTGCCAGGTTTTCATGACACCTATATAATTTGTTGTGTGGCCTAGAATTTTGGAAGTGTGTACTGTAAATTAATGTTTTTAAAATGAAAATCCTTATTCAATCAGCACTTTATTACTTAAGAGCTTGCTCATCACATTATTGGTTTAGACTTTGTTTTTCCCTCCAGAACAGCAGGCTGTGGGTGGTCCTTATATAATTTTGCCCTTTACCATAGGACCACCATGTTCCAACTGTCCCCAGAACTCTTCATTCAATGACAATTAAAGCTCTGATAAAAAGTCAAGCCATTACACCCGACCACAGGTCAAATGACAGACCATTTAAACATGAAGTATAAATTATCCCAAATACAGTGTATTCCCATGTAACTGGCATAAATGGGAGGGTGGGTAATTGAAATGTGGGTAGGTCCAAAGCAGTGTGTTAATAAGAAGTCATAAATTCTGTATAGAGAATAATCACCACTGCATATTGTAATGGTCCTCCAGTGTCTGAAATGGTAGTGATGCAAATTACAATTAAATTTGTTATCATATTCGTTATTTTCACCTACATTCTTCGTTTGAAGCCAGGGTGATCAAGAGAGTGTCAATTGAGGCAATGCCAATTCAGCATCATAACATTTAGTCACAAATTACATTGTCATGGGAAATAGCAGTTAACTGTATCTGTGTGCTTATTTTTGTCTACATGTATACTGTATGATGTAAATTGAGAATTTAATGTGATACATATTGTGAGTTTCTGTGACCATTTATGACTTGGTATCATTTAAGAGTACCTTTATATCAATGATGATTATGTTGTTGATTATCAGCAGATATTGGCCATGGTGTAAATAAAGTCATTATACAAGTCTGATGTATAAACTGTCGATAGAATGACCAAACCTAAGTGGAAGTGGGAAAATACATATCATTGTTATTGCCATATTGTGTCACAGCATAAAATTAGAAACTACCTCTGTATTGCTTCTCTTATACTGTATTTAGTTACCATCATATAATAATACTGATTTTAAGAATGACCAATGGACAAAACAATATATGACACACAAATTATTTGTACTCAAACTGCATTTAGTTTGCCTTTTAAATTTGTGTCTTAATGTGCTTCATGTGCTTCATAGAACATATGCTGTATGTGTGTCACACAGTGTTACTGTATATTCTCGAATTAATCCGCACCCAAATCTAATCCGCACTAGTTTTGCCGATTTCTTAAACGGAAAAATAGTTAGTTCGCAGTTCTAATCCACACCTTTCCTTCAACCGCCCCTTGCTTACAAGGCAGTCTGATTGAATAATAATGGATGTTACCAATGCTTTAACTGTTATCCGACTAACGCACTGTGTGTGAAGTGGCCATTTAACTGCCAGCAGTACAAACGCACCACAGCTGATGATAGTGACTGGGTGATGGATAACGATTCAGTTATGAGTGATGACGGCGAGTCTGATGAATAATAAATTATAAATATTATGTAATATATTATATAATATTATAAATAATAAAATAAATTATTGTATTGTATTGTTCTTACAGCACATACAGCGTCTCTATCATTTTTCCAAAATACTGCTCACCATCGCGAATCTAATCCGCACGCGATTCTAATCTGCATCTGATTTTTTAGCCCTCTGAAACTGTAAAAAGGGCGTGGATTAGATTCAAGAATAAACAGTATGTTTGCTGTTGAGTGTGATGGAAGTTAAACCAAACTGTGTAGAACGTGCTTTCAACATTTACTGCACATATTACATATTTATCTCATACAGAAATTGCATTAGTTGTGTAAGGTAATATGTCATAATTAACAAACCTTTAGCACTCTATTGTATCAATGATGTAAACTAAATTTGCTGATATGTGTACTTCAGTGACATGAAAAATTGTCAAATGAATTGAATACAAACATCTGGACATTATGTAATTGCAAATTAAACAGCACAGTTTTACAATTTGAATTTGTGTGTATTCATTTGCTTTACATTATAATCGAAACTGACTGCTGCACATTCTGCAGAGTTAATACATCACAGTTATAAAATCAGTATAATAGAAAAGTCTGACCATCATGTAAAAGTTTTTCAGTATGAATTTATTTACATTCTAAACATTAAGTGGCTGTTGTAACTGCTATTGCTGAATAGTGTGGGCTTCCCTTTTTAATGTTATTCTATTACACTTCGGAGTGCATTCTCTTATCACGATCCACAGTACAAGTTGAAATGGAATGCTGTAGAATGGAGTATTTGTGGCTTGTATCTGTAAGCCATCTTTTTTGAGAACGGTTATGATATTTGAAAGATCTGACTTGCATCTTAATCGTGTGATGATTGTACATTTCTCATTCTCATATTCAGCCATAATCCTTAATGATGTTCTTTGTGTTTGTATTACATTTATTCCATATTCTTCATTTGACTCTTTTTTCCATTTCTAGCTGTGGTTTCACCTGTTTTCTTCCTCCAATCACTCCTATGTCTTGATGCTGCATGCAGTTTTTGGTATTTAGCAATTTCATGGCATCCTTCTGTACTTCATCTTCACATCCATTCTCATCTTTCTGGTGGGCCGTCTTCCTTAAAGAGTATTTAATCCATATGTAAAGACTAATTTATCAGACTTATTTTATAATCTGTTATTCCTGCAGAACAGAAATATACTGACAGCCAGGACAATGTATAGTGTTGCCTTGTTGTTACAGTTGGTGGTAAACACGCACTGCTGTGTTGCACAGTATGTCACAAGGAGTTCTACCATCTGGACAGCCTCAAGAAGCATGTTGCTAACCTGCATGGTGAGGCACGTGGCCCATTTGTTTGTTCCAGATGTGGCCGCACCATGAAGAACAAAAACAGCCTGTATGCGCATATCTATAATTACCACAAGAGGTGGGCATCAGTTAATTGTAACATTTTGAATAGCGTATTCATTTACAGTACTCAGTAGGTTGAAATTGCGACTGTATGCAAATTGTATTGAATTACCTCAGGGTAACATGCTATGTGTCAGGCTTTTAGTTTCTTTACCAATCACCTTGTGGCTGTTGTCCAGAAAACATACTGCTGACCATATTAGAGAATTTATTGCTTTGCCTTATCCATATTCCTTTTACAAAAGTGACACAACCTTATGCATTGGGTCACAATTACTAAAGATGTGTAATAACTAACACATGTTTTCTGCTTGCACTGTGACATTAAATATGGGAAATGATGGACAGGTATGTAGAAATTAGACACCTTAAACTTTACATCATGACCACATTCTCAGTAATTGCACTTTAATCCTTGTAAATATCTTTCTTTCAGTATTCCTGTAAACTATAGTTCCATTGCCACTCCCATTTTAACTGGCCATATCTCAATTCAAAAGCTGATGTTTTTGTAAAGTACTTTTCAAATTCCTTTTGATGAAATCACTATTGTGATGTTGAATAACAACATTCAGATGTCTTCATCCATACGAAAATGCATCATTGTTCCTAAATTTCTTAATAAGCTCCAGCTACTCCAGCAAAATAGTAACAGTTCCATGTGTATAATATTGTGTACTGATGAATAAAGGGGTCATGGTAACATAGTCTGTATAACGACTCATCAGAGGCTGGATGGCTCAGGGTTTGAACACCGGTGGGGCAAGAGAGTTGCTCTTCTTCACACCAATCCATATTGGCCCTGGGGCCCACCCATTCTCCTGTACGGTGGGTGTTAACGCTCCTCCCTGACAGTAAAGCAGCTGGGGCATGGCATTGACCACCAACCCCCATCTAGTGTCAAGGTTAAGAATGAGTAGAGCTCTACTTCTACTTTCCTCAGTGCCTACACAGCATGTTATGCTCTACTTTCCCCATTGCCTGCATGGTGTGTTACATTCCACTTCCCCAGTGCCTGCACAGCATGTTATGGGGCAATTTTACCTTTCTTTATACTGATGAATAGAGTGGTTACCTGACATTTTAAGTAATCATATTCTGCTATAATATTTGTGTTTCTGTAGTTATTTTCTTGAAACAAGATGATAATTGCACTTCAGATGGACACAGATTTTTTTTTGCATCTATTAGAGAGATCACCTGTCTTGGATACCTACCACCATCCTGTGCCATTGTCACGAAATCTGGGAACCTTAACTTATTGGAAACCTCTGGGCCTGTCCAGGCCTGTAATGGGACAAAACAAAAACAAACCTGTCTTGGATAAATTTCAGTGATAAATGTCATGCTTAAATATGTACATATATGACAGTCCTGCATGGAAGGATTATGTGACTAGTATAAGGCTAACAAAATATCCATTTTAAAAGCAATTGAGAATTTCTCAAATATTTTAAAATTCTTCAGTATTCAAATAATCTGCATGAATTGCTTGAGTTACATGCAAGAGGTTATTTCGTTTGTTTAGAACATCATTATGCCTACAGCATATGAAATGTATTATTGGCACATTAATATTTTTGTTGCTGTTTTATAGTTTTCAGTTAGGTAGCAATACAAAATTAAATACTTCGTACTGTAATGTGTGATGTCATATTGTAAATACATTCTAAACAGGATAATGCTCTCCTACCTGTGGTGATTGTTACAGTCTCTCCACAAAGTAGGTTAACCTTTGTGTGAAAGGTGCCTAGTTTGAACCTTGTACTAGTCAGATCATTATCTTCTTTGTTACGCGTTATGCAGGGTTAGGCTGAATCAGCTGTTTCTGTATCCCTATGTCTGTTCATTTACAAAACTTGATAATGAATTTCCATGAAATTTGGGATTGGTATCTACATTAAGAGTTGGCATGTGAATTTAATTTTGATATATATCAGTCCTTTACATCAACAGCAAGGTATAGGCCATTTGAGGAGAGTTATGTCTTCATGGATGTTCGTCTCTCCATCTTTTGCTTGATTGGCCTATGTTTCTTCTACCAATTGGAGCATATTAATACTGTAATTTGAGAATGCGTATTTGTCCATCTTTGTAAATGTTATGTCCACTTGCATCTGTAAGCTAGAATAGTTTTATTTGAATGGTATGCACTTATTTCTTCTCTTATTTAATCATTTATTTGAAGGTCATATGGTCTATCAGCCTCCTGTACAATGGATACCGGGTCTTTTCCGGGGGTAAAGAGCGGCTGGGGCGTGACGCTGACCGCTCACCCCCTTCTAGTGCAATGGTCAAGAAAGAGTAGAGCTATACCTCTACGCTCCCTATGGTCTGTACGGCCTGTACAGAGCCTCAGTGCTTGTACAAGGGTGCACTTTACCTTTACCTGTACCATATAGTGTATCCTGTAACTAACTTAAAAGTAATTTCATCTCTACTGTCTCATTTCTTCTTTCATGCTGTCTTAGTAAAGTCAAATTCTCACACTCATATAGGGTGTTGGTATTATCATTATCTTATATAATTTTGACAGTGTTTCTTTATTACTTGTTTTAAATGTGTGTCATGTTCTGGATTATCAATCTGATGTAATGAGTAATTTACATGGGTTTCAAATTTTATGTAAAATTTTCACAAAATACCATGCCTAAAAAAAATTGGTAGTGACAGACTGTATTTGAAGATCTCATTTAGATGCTTATGTTCATTTCAGACATTTCTTGGTGTAATGAAATGTTAATGAGAGACAGTTTTTATTTATAAAAGTGTGATTAGGTTTGTGACAAATAGAATTGTCTCTGCAGTAAATGGACATCATTGCCTTTGGGGTATGCAAAAGGCAGAGAATGCGCTTGGAAAATATGTTTGCTTCTTTGGAATATAACTTTCCATTCTTGTTTATGTAAAAATTTCAGTCTGACTTTAATTACACATGGACAGATCAACCCATGTGTTATTTAATTTTTTAAACCCAAGCTTCTTCCAGATTATTTGAATTATTTTCTCCTATTTTAGTACTGCTGTTACTAAATTTATTCAAGATTACTAACTTGATGTAGTGTGAATTCTTTACTGTATTTGAATTTTAATCAGTTGAAATTATAAATTATAATATTTGTAAATTCATTACTAGCTGGTCCCAGTGGCCACACGGTCTAAGGCAAAGGTCTGAAGCTACTCACCTGCTGAAATTGTGGGTTCAAATCCCGCCAGGGGCATGGATGTTTGTCTGTTGTGAGTGTTTTGTGTTGTCAGGTAGAGGTTTCTGCAACGAGCTGATCACTCATCCAGACGAGTCCTGCCGACTGGTCCATCATTGTATGTAATCTAGAAACCTCAAGAATGAGGAGGTCATGGCCTGCATTGGGCTACAGCACCACAAAAAAAAATAGTTACAATGACATAAGCCCATAGTTGTGGTATTAGAAATGAACAAATATGTTTTGCAGTCTCATATTCTTATCTCATCCCCTCAGAATGTTTTCTTTTACATTCTGGGCTACATTTGCGAACTTATATATATTGGTTACATTATTTTTATATGATGTACAGTGCCCCAAGCATCTTGGCAGACTTATACACCAACACACAGCAGAGATTGTGGCATATGTCGTTGCCCTCAGAACTTAAGACTGGGACTTAAGGTCACATTAAATTAAGACTGAGTCTTAAGGTCACATTAAATACAGTATCTGTAAATGAATTATGCAAAAGTACTTGCTCCTTTTTCATAAAAAAAAAAAAAAAATCTGGCATGAAATTGACATGGTGATATTTAGTGGTGATTTATAATGTTCACTGAACCTGAATTGAATGTGTGCTTTTTTTCAGACCTCGACAGAATGCAAAATTTTTATCAGCAAGATGTGGAAACCAGACAAGTCAGTAAATTTACTGCATATTGTGATGAGGAATGAATTAGAGCCTTGCTTCTGGTAAGCTTACAAGCTGCTAATCCAAACCAGGCTTTCATGACAGTGTGCTTTTATTTTACACTAGAAATATTTTTGTACAAACATTCTTGTATACTGTAACTTTGGAGGATTGCATCAAACAATGCCATTTATGACTGTATGTTATAATCGTCATGATTATAGTTTTTGTTTGCCAGTTGTATTCTTTTTACAGAATGATGCACTTCAAACTGCCCTCGATACATGTTTCCACATGAGGTGCTTGATGACAATAAGTGTTAGTACACCCTACTGTTCATGAGTAGTGTAGTGAGTTGCAATAGTTAGGAGAAATATAAACATAACATTATGTTTGTTTTTCGTTATGTTTTCGCTTAAGATGCCAATAAATTATGAACTGATGTAAAACCAAGAGTAACTTTTTTAAGACGCTGTAAAATATGTGTGTTCGGTCATGGGAAAAGGCATTTAAGCTTATTTAACCTCTCCATTACTGGATATTGTTCAATCCAGCTGCAAATACTGTGCAAAACTGTAATTTTTCAATTTTTTTGTATGAATCATTTTTTCTAGCTATCAGGGAAGAACATAAATTTTAACTATGTAAAAACAAGTTTTCAGAGAAATATTGTGATCCAGAAAGGAGGAAGGAAGGAAACAGTAGGCTCTGCATAACAAGAAGTTCACTGTTGTATTGAACACTCAGCGTAGTTTATGGTAGAGAGATCTAAGACAGTGTTTCTCAGCATTGTTGTGCCTCTAGGGTCCACAAGTTGAGTAGATTGTAATCAGTAGATGAAGTCCTTTTCCTTTAGGGTTCTCTTAATCTTAGTTTTATTTTCAATCCTGTCATGAAAATCATTGTTTTTATAATAAATATTTACATTAACTTACACAGTAAGTATGTTGCTTCTTTTTAAATATCCCAACTAAGTTACTATAATTGTGGTGGGTCTGTCTGCAGAACTGATGATACCTTGTAAGGAGTCCATGAAATCGTAAATATTGGGGAAAATTGACCCAAGGGACAGTGATGTGTTGCTGGGATGGAGGAAATAATGAATGCTTTTAGATTTTAATTTGGAACTGGAGAGGATGATGGAAGATAACATTATGTTGCATAGTGGAAAAGTTTATTCTGGACATTGTTAGTGAATGAATCTAGCTCCCTTATGTCAAATGACGGGTTTTGACATTAGCAATGTTGAACCATCAGGTTCTGCTATCATGGTTAGTTAAATAGATTGATGTTCATATGCTTTACTGAAAAAAAAAGTGCATAAAAGGACAGGAAAATACAGGTTGTGCATAATTGCTGTGTGCTGTGCACAATGTCAGTCATGTTATAAGCCACTGGATTTTATTTTCACTAACTTGTGGTGCATTCTTCTTCCCTGTTTCCTGTAATTCTTTCTGCCTTAATGTTTGTACCATAACTAGAAATTACTGTATTCTATATTTCTCTTAATATGCAGCTATAGCAACTACATACATATATATCCACCAGTATTTGATACACCATGTCATCTAGAGACTACAGAATATTTCTGTATCCTGCCATACAGTGTATTTTTTATTGTGTTATGTGTGCACCATTTATTAAATATTTAATTCTCTTCAGTTTTAAGTTCCATGATCTGACACTTATTAGTTCATTTCTTTGAACTTAATCTCTGTACAGCATATGTCGGAACTCAGTTCCCTCCTGCATCTGTGTACATTGCTTGTCAATACCCAGTTCCACTCCACTATGTATGTACAGTGTATGTCAGAACCCAGTTCCACTCCATTATCTCCATACATTGTATGTTAGAACGCAGTTCCTGTTCAATATTTGTGTACAGTACATATAAGAACACAATTTCCCTCCTGTATCTATGTGCAGTATAAGTCAGAGACCAGTTGCGAGCCAATTTCTATGTACAGTGTGTCTCAGAACCCAATTTCTTTCTGGTATGTGCCCACAAATCTTGTTACATCCACATTATTTTTCCTGATATTTGTTAACTTAGTAATTGACTACCTGAGCAGAGTCCTTCACAATCCGGTAGTTTCTCAGCAAATTGAAGAATTTCCTGCATTTTATGGAGTCTGAAAGTTCACAACCATTTTTATAAGAGCCTGCCACCCATCCCTATCTTGAGCCAGATCAATCTAATCCATACCCTCCTATCCTATTCCTTTAAGATTTGTATTAATATTATCCTGAAACCTATGTGTAGGTCTTCCAAAGGATCTCTTTCCTTCCTTGAGCTCCTAATAATCCCTTAGCTTCTCAAGATTTTTCTTGATTTTTTCAGAACCTAAAGATTTGTATCTATATACAAGTCTCACCACTTTTCCCTCTGCCAAGCCAGATGATCTATTCCACATTGTTCCACCTTCTTTCTTTGACACCCATGTCAATATTATCTTGCCGTCCATGTCTTTATCTTCCAGTGGTCTGGGATATTATGCCATGTTGACTGTAAGTAGTTTGACAAGCAATAAGCTAAGACTTTATAGACAGCTCAACCCTAAAGCTGCAGTTGTGCCATGACAGATTAAGTTTAAGATGTTCATAGTAGCAAGTGGTACGCACAGCTGAGTACTTTTTTCTTTCTCCCGTCAATTTACATCTCTCTTGGGCTTGTTTTCCTGGCTTGAGAAACCCACTCAGTATTTGCAGTTTAGCTGGTCAGCGATCTTCCTGTCCAACTTCCATTACAGAGTCTAATTTTTATTGCATAGAACCATGTAACTCTCCCTCCCTGGTGTTGTGGAATAAGTTATGTTGAGTTTCTTCCAGTTTTTATATCTCAAACACCACACTTAGTTTGTTCATTTATTCCTATTCTCCTCCTTTTTCTGCTGGGGTATCTACTAGTGTTGTTGACATGTAAATAAACAAAACTTTTTGGCAAAATGTCAGTAATCATGTTTTAAAGTTTTTTTTATTTTATTTTGCTTATTAAAATTGTTGTTATTTTTATTACTGTCATTAACAAGTTAAGATGGGAATACAAGGGAGCAGTGCATCAGCTCTTTGTAGACTTAACGAAAGTTAGGAGGGAGGTCTTATATAATATTCTCATTGAGTTTGGTATCCCCATGAAACTGGTAAGGCTAGTAAAAATGTGTCTGACTGAAACATACAGCAGAATCTGGGTAGGCAAGAATGTGTCCGACATGTTTCGTATTAGGAATGGTTTTAAACAAGGAGATGCTCTATTGCCATTGTTTTTCAACTTTGCTTTAGATTACGCCATTAGGAGGGTTCAGGTAAATGAGGATGGCTTGAAACTAAATGGTACACACCAGCTTCTGGTTTATGCCGATGACGTTAATATATTGGAAGTGTACATACTGTAAAGGAAAACGCAGAAGCTTTGATAGTGGCTAGTAAGAGATTGGACTAGAAGTAAATGCAGATAAAACTAAGTACATGGTCATGTCTTGAGATCAAAATACAGGACAAAGTCACAATATGAAAACTGATAATAGTTCCTCTGAAAGGGTGGAAGAATTCAAATATTTGGGAACAGCTTTAACAAATCAAAATTCTATTCAGGAAGAAATGAAGAGCAGATTGAAGTCAGGGAATGCTTGCTGTCATTCCATGTAGAATCTTTTGTCTTCCAGTTTGATATCCAAAAATTTAAAGATTAAGATACACAGAACTATAATTTTACCAGTTTTATATGGGTGTGAAACTTGGTCGCTGACATTGAGGGAGGAACACAGGCTGAGGAGTGTTTGAGAATAGGGGGTTGAGGAGAATATTTGGTCCCAAGCAGGATGAAGTAACAGGGGAGTGAAGGAAACTACATAACGATGAGCTTAATTATCTGTACTGCTCACCAAAATTGTGTGAGTGATAAAATCAAGAGGAATGAGATGGGCAGGGCATGTGGTGTATATGGGAGACGGGAGAGGTGTGTACTGTACAGAGTTTTGGTGGGGAAGCCTGAGGGAATGAGACCCAGACACAGATGGGAGGATAATATTAAGATGGATCTTCAGGAAGTGGGATGTGGAGGTGTGGGCTGGATCGAGCTAGTTCAGGATAGGGCCAGTTGGCAAGCACTTGTGAATGTGGTAATGAACCTTCGGGTTCCATATAATGAGGGGAATTTCTTGACTAGCTGCAAACCAGTTAGCTTCTCAAGAAGGACTCTGCTCCATGGAGTAAGTAAGTAAGTCATTAACAAGTTACTATGTGTTACACATATGACCAGTTCGATAATTGTTTTGATCGTGGGTAGGGACAGATTGTAAATAAGAGTACTGCAACTTCATAGCCATTTGATTTGCTTTTACAGTATTTAACTTATGTATGTTTGGTTTCAGATATTGTGTGGTCTCATCATGGATCAGCATTTGAAAACATTAAGTACCTGTATTGCATAAAAAATGTTGTCAACAAGTCAAACTGCAGGATTCGCATTTGAGATGTTCACAATACTGCCAGAGGCCCACTCTCCTGTTGTCAATGTGGCAAGCAGGTTAAGAGCAAGAGCTGTCTGCGTGTACATATGTACTGCAGGCATCATGCACGAATGACACAAGGACTCTGTATTTCACTGGCATGGGAATAATGTGGCAGTTTCAGAACTGAGGACAGGAGTGCAAGAAATCTGTGTGTAGTGAAGGTTTCTTTTGTCTAAATTTTCAATCCACTGGGGTAAAACACAAGGATGCAGAAAAAATTTCTCAGAATCTGTTTTTTTAATCATAACAGTTCAAGTCTCCCTCCTCCACCCCCCCCCCTACATACACACAGAGAAATACATACATATTTAGCTATGTAAGAGAATGAAATAACTTACATTTGGAATGCACTGCAATGAAATCCCAAAACCGGTTGATTTGACTGAAGTTTGTGGTTTTACTCCATCTGTATCTTGACATTGTAAACAACACATTGCAATGCCTTTGCCATCCTGAGTGAACTTTGCCGCAGAAGTAGAAGATGTGAAATTATAGAAGCAAATATCTCATAAATTGAGACTTTGGAAGTCTTGCAGTGGTCTGGTATCCTGCCATAATTTCTGTTATCTCTGTTATCAGGCAGAAAAATTAATTTTACTGCAGTGAGGCATTATACAAAGTCAGACTTCATCTAGAGGCACTGCAGCAGGTCTAGAAAGGTCTTATACAAAGAGATCTGCAAATCATGCACTTTGAGACAACCCATGTAAGTAACAGTTGTGATAAGTGATAGCATTTCAAAATTTGTCATTGGAATTACACAAGTCTGTGTGCAAACTTTAGCTTGAAATTTTTATGGCATTCTTATTTCTTACATGCACTCTAACATATCCAAATGTGAGTTCATTCTGTATTGACATTTATTTTTGAAGGCCTGTAAAGGTACATCATGACAGACATTCCTTATTATTCTGTTTTTCCTTAAGCACCTTAACAATTAAACAGCATATGAATATGCTATTAAAGTTTTTAATATTTCCTGTATACATATTGGACCAGAAGATATGAGTTTGTAAAATGGATTAATGACTTTAAGCTTTGTGTGTGTGTACAGGATGCAGAAATTTTTCCTTTCACTATCACATCCAGCTTGGAAGCGTACCCAACCACACTAGCCATTTGGTACCAAAAACTTACTTCTTGCAGCTAGTCTGTGATACTGGTCAGTCCCTCACATCTTGTATTTGGTTTGGGGAAGGAAAAGTTATACATTTACCTCCATATAAACTCTTCTTCACATTACACTTTGGAAAAGAGGACCTTTGCATTCTTCTGTGTGAATAACAGTTTTAATTACCATAATTTTCTGAATAAATTTGCTTGGAATTTCAAACTTTTAGTTGTGCATAGTTCAGGTGGTTAGTAGTCAGCTGTTTACTGCAGATGCCTTGGTTCAGTTCCAGGTCAGTCCATGCATGATTAATGGTGGATAATATGACTCTGGGTCTGGTTTTTCTCTTGAGTACTGCAGCTCTGCCCTGTTAGTATCATTCCACAGTTCTTAGTTCTTATTTTATTTAACAATAATGTGTTTGGAGAATGCTTGTTACCATTCATTCCAGAATCTTTGTCTTCTCATTTGGTATCTAAAGACATACAGGTTAATTTATACAGGAATATTATTTTCTATTCTGTATGGGCATGAAACGTGTTCTGTCACATTAACTGAAGAGCATAGTCTGAGTGTGTTTCTTGAGGGTGCTGAAGAAGATGTTTGAGACTAAGAGTGGGGAAGTAAGAGGATTTTGGAGAAAATTACATAATGAGGAGCTTCATGTACTTTAATCCTCACCAAATATTGTTCAAGTAATCAAATCAAGAAGGATGGGATGGGCAGTGCATGTGGCACATATGGGGAAGAATAAAAATTCCTACAAATTTTGGTTGGGAAACATGAATGATAGTGACTGCTTGAAAGACTGTGTGTAGCTGGGAAGAGTATATATATATGTGTGTGTGTGTGTACACACAAATCAAAAATACTGGTGATGTATTTTCATATATTCTAAGCACAGATTGGCTGCATAATATTAAGAAAAACATTTGTGTTAATCATTTTATAATCAATCATTATCAGTGATAGAGGCAGGCACTGTATGCACTTCTCTGTCTCCATTGTCTCCACTGCTGGCATGTTTGCCATGTTCTGCTGTTTGCATGTAAGAACATGAGAACAGTTGCACATATTTTCATGAAATTTAATATTGAGGGGTTGTATTGAAATTTGTTGTCACACTTCAATTTTTGTTAAAATTGTATGAAAACAGCCAGTACTTTATGTCAAATTCTGCATGGTTTGCTGCATGCATCTCTAACTAAACTGTTCCATTTCACTCCATTCAGTGATGCTTACAGATCAATGACTCAAGGCTTCCTCTCTGGGTTTCTAAATCTTTTCTGTAGAACTATTTGGTGGGAGAGATTTGCCCCCTCACAGGACCTCTGCCCCACTCAGTTTAACAAAGGCAGAGAAAAACACATTTATCCATGTCCTGAGTAAGCTTCAAACTCACAGTCTCAGTGCCTGAGTAGTAGAAGACATTATGCGTGTTAGACCATGTGGCCATTGTTACTGAACCTACAGCCTATCTTTTTTCGTATAACTTTGGCTCCTTTTTACCTTGCTTTTACACATTTGCATTGAAATTACACAAAAATTCACCTAGTGGCTTTGCTGTGTCAATCAGTGCCCATCTGTCTGCATGAGCAACTCAGAAACTACTGAACCCATTGTCATGGAACTTGATAATGGGAAATTTTTCCAGAATCTGTCAATACATTCTAATTTTTGCAAAATCAGACAACAATAGTGGACACTGTGAATGAAGTCTTATATAATTTTTGTTTGAATTTCTAGATTAGCTTCCTGAATATTGTATTTTATGGCCGATACACTTTTTTAGTAAACCACACATATGTGTAGATACTTAAACAACAGGATTGTGAGTAGGACAAGTGGTGTGCAATGCATATTTTTATAACTAGTTTTAAGAGCATGTGGTTGTAAATCACTGACCATCATGATAGTGCCAAAGCATTTATATGTTCATGTGTCATATATAATTATTATTGTCTAAATAGTGCTTTATTTTGAATTACTGTGTGAAATGAAGATTGTATAATGTTTCTGTGTAGAGGAATGGACAGTATGAAACTGCATATTTATTTTAAAGTATTTAAACTTGTATTTTAGGAGTATAAATATCATATGTGAATTAAATTCTGTTTGAACTTTTCAAAAATGGAATGTGGGTGGGGGGGAACCCTACTGTACTGTTGAACTCAAGTCCTTCTAAGACAATGGTCAAATTGATTGGTTGACCTGATCATGCAACAAATGTCACAATTTGAATCCTTCAGTTTATTGGTAATATACTTGTACTTGGCATTACTAATATTTCATTCTATTGTCTTCCTACAAGAAGGTTATGGTTTTCCAGGTCCTATTTTTGTGATACTGCAGTGAGTCATTTTTGGATGAATTTTTACATGATAAAGTTGTATCAGAAGTGCAAGAATGTATGTAAATAAATACAAGTGAACAAATATATTCTCACACATTTAGCTATATTTGATTTCTTTCTTCTATTCCTTTACTTTCCATCCCTTTCTTTGTCACTTTGTTGTTCATGTGCCATGTCTATATAGGACACATGGATGTAGGCCTATATATTTTATTCATCAATTTTAAACAAAAGTCTCATCAAGCAAATCTTTTTCAGTAAACTATTTGTAGGTTACTAGATAATGCTAGTTTGGTGTAAGTATTTTATAATGTGATACAGGTACCAATAAGCGAAGCATGAATGTTGAATTGCAATATAATATGGAAATGTTGTGTAAAATTACAGATGTCTTGTCTAATTTTTCTTAAACAAAGAACACATATAGCATTGGACTGAAGGTCGTCTGTTTCAGGATAATGTCTCAGAATTTCCATGGAATGACAGACACAAATATTTGCATTGGGGTTTGTACAGAACTCATTTATCTATGGTCTTTTAAGTGACACTCTCAGTAGCCCAAACTATATAGCATTGAATAGTGGAATGTTTAGGGAATGATGCATTGAAAAGAATGTATAAGGAAGTGGGTGTGGCCTAAATTGAGGCATAATATTACTTCATCAGGTACATGTTTAATCTTTTGAAGTTCTTTGGTATTGCACATAATATTTTCGTGTTATTAGTATGTGATGTCAGACTGAAGGGTAACTCATCTAAGACAATAGAGAAATGTGAAGTTTAATGGGATGTGGAACTTTTAATAAGTACTTCATTTCCAGTTGAAATTGCCACTGTTGTTATCATCAGCTTAATTGAACTTATAAGTTATTGACATCACCATTAAATAGTAATCTTAGATTTGTTTGTTGTGTGTAATGTTAGAGACTCTCCATCTTTTTTATTGGTGTGAAACTAAGTGTGCCCATCTTCTATCAGAGACCCATGTTAGTGACTTCTCACTTACGTACCAGTCATGAACTGGAAAGCTTTTGTCACTTTTAACTGTCAGAGTAATATGTGAGCAGAATCTGAGCAACATACATACACATTTCATAGATCCAATACCTGGATTTACGGTTGAATATGAAACACATCAAATGAAATATGTATAGACCATATATGTACAAAGGACAATTCACATGTGAAACACGTGTGTCAAACAATGAAATATTCGAAGCACATTGAATACAATGAATTCACACAATCAGTGTTAGAATAAAAGTTATAAATATATGAATATATGAGTTATAAGTTTAATCAGTAATCAGTGGCACAATATTAATTTTAAGAGTATTTTAATTTTATTCAATCTTTTCGTATTTTCTCACAAATAAATGCAGCACTTACATGAGTTAGAGGGTACATAAAAAATATTGCAACATCTGTGATGCCTACTTACTGATATACCACACCTTAATTGTGCTGTTTTGTGGTATGGTGTCCACAGTACACATTTAAGTGACAGTTACAGTGTAAAGGACCTAAGACATACACCTCGGTGGAGACTTTTTTGTCAGAGATTTAAACCTTATATGCTTCCAGTATTAATGTTAAATTTTTAGATTTGAACTATGATGACATTACCCCTTGCACATTCCTTATATATTCTTACCCATTTCTTATACCATTCACAGATTAGCAGAGCTACTTGCTTTGATTTATGGAATCATACTTCCTTTATTTTATACTTGCTTTTCTGAGTTATGTGGCATGATGATGTTAGGATGGCACATAAAATGTGTGAAACCAGCATTCTGAGAAGAAAAGATGCTGCCTCCCTTTTTTAATGTGCTTCTGTTTGGATACAAAGGTCACTTACACTTTTAAGTTAATATAAAATTAGTGATTGGACGTTTTCATAGCATGGTTGATGAGAACTATATTTGTCAGGGGTGTGGGATGCTGTATACAAATCTGATAATGTTAATAGTAAATTTAATTTATTTCCTAAGACCTTCTAATATCCATGCTCATAATACACGAAGAAAGATGGATATCCACATCCAATCATACTATACTGATTTATATAAGAGAAGTGTAATAAATATGGGGACTAAATGATATAACAAACTTACTGGTTACATAAAGGAAATAGATAGTTATAAGACCTTTAAGAAGGAACTGAAATTACTTCTTCTTCTGCATTCCTTTTACTCAGTGGAAGAATTTGTAGCTTTGTAAATATGTAACTTCATTAGCTCTGTATCTAATTTAAGCTTGATTACACTACATGTAAGCAGTTCTGAAATCATTTGTAGAATACTGTGTTCAATGCTGTTGGACTTATCTCACTTCTTGTACATTACTAGAAATTGATGAGTCCAATATCATATGCATGATATTTTGGACTAATAAAGTAAACTAAACTAATTATGAACATCGTTTCCCATTAGCTTGCAAAAGTTTCAAGAATACCTATAATAAATGGATAGCAAAAGGTATTCAAATCTTGTAAGTGTAAAAGAAGCCTTTATTTCTAATTAGAGGAACATAACAAAAAAAAGTTATAAAAATATTGTGCCATTCTAAGTAAAATAATAAATAAGGCTAAGAAACTATACTATTATAATTTAATGAATTCATCTGATAAGAAAGTGAAGACAGCTTCTAGAGTAGTTAAAAAAGAAACTGCAAAAACAAAAGAAGCTTATAAATTCTTACAATTCCAATTGGAAGGAAGAAACATAAATAATCCAAAAGAAATAGCCAGTGTCTTCAATAATTACTTTACCTCAATTGCTGAAAACTGAGTAACAGAAAATCTTAATAAATGTGAAACAATTTAATCAATGAAAAATTTAAAAGTTGATAATATAGGAAAAATTAAATTAATACCCACAACAGAAATAGAAGTAAAAAGTATAACAAAGTCATTCAAACCAAAAACTCTGTAGGTTACAAACGGTTTTCTTGCAAGACACTAAAACATTGTGCACATATAATAAATAAACATGTTAGTCATATACATAATGCATCATTGAGTTTGGGTATCTATCACGACAAATTAAAATTTGCAGTTGTTAAGCTATTTATTAAAAAGGTGATAGAACCAATGTGTCAAACTTTAGACCTATTTCACTGCTGTCCACATTTTCAAAAATACTGGAAAGTGTAATGTTTAACAGATAAAATAAACATTTAAGAGGAAATAAGATCTTGACATCTGAACAGTTTGGCTTTAGGAAAGATTGTACTATTGAAAATGCAGTTTTTATGCTAACAAATAATATATTAACTGCTCCAAACAAATGTAGACAGATAGGCATCTTTTAGCTAGTGCTTGATTGTGTAAACCATAATATTCTTCTAGATAAATTAACATGCTATGGCATCTACAACACAACTATTCTTTTGCTTAAATCTTATTTGGAAAACAGAAAACAAAAAATTAAAAACCACACAGTAAGGAGAGCAAATTCTTTTCAAATTGGGAACAAATGTGGCATTCCCCAGAGTTCGATTTTGGGGCCATTATTATTTCCTTTATACATTAATGATATTCCACTTGGAATAAGTTCTGCTTCCAGACCAATGCTGTATGCAGATGATTCAAGCATACTGATTTTTGGTAAAAATATACATAATCTGCACATAAAGTCTGTAACTGTATTGTATTCTCTGAGTAAATGGTTTACGATGAATGGGCTTTCATTAATTAAAGTTAGATAAAAAATAATGAAATTTGACTCAAATCGCTTATAAAATGCACCATTACAACTTTTATTATGAAGATAAACTTAGAAATTAAGATATGAATACTAAATTTCTTGGGTTAGAAATAGATAAACACATAGATTGGAAGATACGCATTATGCACACTTTGCTAAAACTAGGTAGTGCTTGCTACACATTTAAATGTATCTTGCATCGTAGTAATGCTGAGACATTGATCATGCATATTTTCTTTCAGTAATGAAGTATGGCATAGCTTTGTGGGGTAATTCAATGGATATTTATAGAGTTTTCAAATTGCAGAAGAAAGCTGAATTATGATGGGGATTAATTCCAGAAGATCAGGCAGACCAATTTTTAAGACATTAAAACATTGAAAGTACCTTCCCAATATATTTAATCCTTCATGACTTTTCTGACTTACAATTTGAAATAATTGATGTTTATTAAAACACTCCATAGTAAATATACAAGGAGAGGACTGCACTTTCATAGGCCATGAGGAAATCTTACATATCATAAAAGGTGTTCATTATGTTTGTATTAGGGTCTTTAATAATGGCTTCCCCAAATACATTGCTGACTCAGTGAAAGACAAGAACCAAACTGTAGTGTTACTAAGAAAATTTTAAATTGATTGATCATTTTATTCGCAAACAAATTTATGAATTACTGCTGTGAATCTAATACAGAAGCTGAGTTATGAAACACAATGCATGCACATTATAGGGATTGTGGTATATGTTTGCATACTTGTATATGCATATTAAGACTTTGTCACATACCTGAATTGTTAAAGATGCTTACTATGTGAGAAGTAGACCAGCGAAAAACAACTGTGGTAGTGTATTGTGAGCTTTATAACATTATTTATACTGTTGTAATGACGAAATCTAAACTTCCTCTTCTTGTGTATTGTATGTAGCTTGGTTTTTCTATGAGTATTTTATATTATATATTCTACTACATTATATTACACCACATCACATATTGTATGTGTGTCTTTGTATTAAATTTTATGTAATGTGTGATGTTTGTGTTTCTTTTGGTACTTTATTGCTGTGCATTCATACACTGTTATGACATAATTCATATCCTAAGCCATGCAGTCTGTGCAATAGATCTATGGAATGTATGTAGTATAAATATCAATGTGACACCGCATTGATTGGTAATTACAGATTGTATGGAAGAGCTTGCTTCCTCCATATTCAGGGCAGTCCAATAACTACCCCAGAGATGGAGGCACCAATCTCCTCTGAAATGTCATGAACTACTAACAATCAACACGTTGCCATATCCCAAAAACTGTAGTCTTCATTTATATAATTCATTCATCTTTTCTTTTCCACCTGCAAATCTCCACTACCTGAAGATTAAAACATAGTTGTAAATGTTATACCATATCATAATTGTTACTTTCAGCTCAAGAAGTATTTTACACAAAGTTTGTTTATGCCTGTTTTGAGGCTTTTGCAGCATTGCAGTTGAGATCTTCATTCTTCTGGAATGTGACACCACATCACAGAAGAATGAAGACCTCGAGTTTTGTACAGTTTCAATGATACTGGTTCCCATTTTGCCAGGTAATGACATGAATATAATTTTCAAGAATTTGTTGCCATACAAATTTCTAGAACATCAGACTCCCATCCAATGGTAAGGAATTAAAGGTGTGTCTTATGGGATTGACTCAGCCTTGAATGTACTGGGTACATGAAGCTCTCTCTATGGAACAGTATTGAGCATTTACATCACTGTGAAAATTGAGTGTGTAAGTTGTGGAAAGGTGTAATACAAAAGAATGTCTTTCTGCTGGAAAGCTCAGAGTGGAATGAGTTACAGTTTATTAATTTATTTTGTTGCCATTCGTGTTTAATGACACCTGTTTGTCTTGGGTTTCAGGTTCCACCTGGCCACCTTCTGGTCACAGCGCCACGTGCCCGTATTGCATGAGAGTGTTTGTGAACAATACAAACCTCAAGATCCACATTCGAGATGTCCATAGTGTTGACAAAGGACCATTTATTTGCAATAAATGTGGCAAGCTAGTGAAAAACCGGGGTTCTCTGCGTGTACACACATACCGTTTCCATACTCCAAAACATGAATAATATTAAATGCTGCAGTGTAACTTTAAGACTTGAGCCTGCAGTTAGAATGACTTCATTTTAGTGTGTTTTAGGAAGATTCTAGATAATTTTGCTATTCCAGTTTCAGGTTCAAATTTATACTTCATAGCAGGCTTAATTAAAAGTTACATTTATTAAATCTTGGGAAGCATCATAAGAAAGATAATTATTCTGAGAATAGTTATAAGAAAGAGAATAAAGTGAATTAAGGACCTTACATTGTGCAGAATTGGATTTAATAAAATATGTTTGACATGGAAAATATTTAATGTTGTAGATGTCTTACTTAAGAATGAACCCATTAAAGTCATAATATTATTTTGCATTTTTGACTGATTGTGTTTTGTAATTCAGTATCTGGACAGCATGTGTATGTACCTTTGTGCTTAATATCAGGTCCAAATTCCATATTATGTACCATGTCTTTATAATGTTTTTATTTTTTATTTTTAAATTAAATTGATTTTTAATCATGTAAAGGGTAATGAGAATGTGGCATCTCTGTGAGTAAAGTGCATTTGAGCCCAGAACATGCAGTCTTAGCTGGTGTGAATGCTGTGATTCTCACTAATACTTCTACTGGTATTATCCATGACTTTTTAATACTCTTAAAATTAAATTTATTTGTAAAGCTTTTCTTTTGAAACTATGTTTATAAGGTGTTTAGTTTAATAACAGAATTTAGTCAATTTCTGGACACAACAATCTTTTTTTTTTTTTTTTTTTATTTTATGTAATGGTTTTTTTCAACTGTTTCATCTTTAAAGAGTCAATGGAATAACTGTTGACCAGTGA
>Ga0123352_10003717_pt1 | contig 22210 bp, 14 predicted proteins | sample TergutLab28metaG_FD_89700 | JGI IMG/M metagenome (GOLD analysis project Ga0123352, IMG submission 89700) | Labiotermes labralis P1 segment gut microbial communities from Petit-Saut dam, French Guiana - Lab288 P1 | ecosystem: Host-associated > Arthropoda: Insects > Digestive system > Gut ...
AAAATGTTGAATGCACGTCTGTTCCAGTATGCAGGGTCACCTTGCCACAAGTATTCTGTGCCTGCGTTGTCTTGAATGGACATGAGTTCGGCAGCGATAGGGGAAATGGTCACTTTGAGGTTTGTATTAGCGATTGTTTGCAGATTCATATTTATGTATTCTCCCGGTTAAATGATATATTAGTCGTTTGCGAAAAATAAAATTACCCATATCGCGGGCGACCGAGGCGAGTCGCCTCTACATTGCTTTCGCCGACTTTCGCAATTGCCTAAGCTGGTATATAGATATTATATCACTCGACAGGCTCAGTCAAGTTGTTTACGATCTTTGCTATTGACAAAAGCATGTGTGTAGAGAGATAATGAAGTTCGATTGCATAGTAAAGATACTTTTGTCTAATTTTATTATGATGTACACAATAGTTTGTAAAGGAAGGGGAAAAGAATGAGTGTAGAAGTCAGACGATTGACGGAGCCGGAGGAGTTCTTGCAGGCGAATGTAAATGACTCAATTTGCTTTAATTTTAAGTTAGACATAAATGACGAAAATATCAGAAAACCTGAACCGTTTGCAGATATGTATGGAGCATTTGTGGATGGAAGGCTGGTAGCTAAAATCAACGCACACAAATATAAAATGATGCTACACGGCAAATATGTCAAAATGTGCGGCATCGGCGGAGTGACTTCACTCATCGGGTATCGGAATATGGGGCTGATACGCCGTTTGATGTCTGCAATATTCGACGATATACAGAAAGACGGCTATGTTTATAGCTACCTGTATCCATTTTCATATCGCTATTATGGAAAATTCGGATATGGAAATGGCATTAATAATATTAAAGCAGAAATACCACTCGAAAGCCTTGAAGGTTATAAATGCAATTATGATATTCGCATGTATAATAAAGGCGATTCTATTGAACCGTACAAAGAAATATTTGGGAAATATGCAGCGTCTTATACAGGGCTGGTTGAAAATAATGACTGGAGATGGTTGGACGAATTTAATGCACCGGAAAATCATAAGTCTATCTATCTTTTTACAGAAAAAGGCAAGCCCAGAGCCTATTTTGGGTATGAGAATTTTCACAACAGAGAAGGCGGCCATCTGAAAACTCACGGTAGCATTGCATGGGCCAGCCCCGAAGCATTCCATAATATTTTGGGATTTTTGTACACATTGCGAATGCACAACAGTAAGATTGAAGTGGTGTTGCCGGAGCCTCTTTCTGTGGAAAATATGATATCTGAACCGGCAGGAATAACCCTGACAAGATACATGTCAGGGCAGTCACGGATCGTAAATGTGGCAGAGGCACTAAAAGCATATCCGTGGCACGATGATAACGGCACATTTACACTAGGTGTGCATGATAACTATTATACTGAGCAAAGTGGAGTATATCGCATAAACTTTGGCAGTGGGGAAGTAGAAGTAGAAAAAAGCACAGCAGAATCGTCAAAAGTGCCCGATATTGAGCTAGATATCAGAGCACTTTCGCCATTGCTTTTAGGCACTTACGAGTATAAGAATTTGGAGTATGACAACTCCGGGTTTGTGAAGATAAACAATAATATACCACTTTTAGAAAAAGTATTTATCCGCAGGCCTACATTCTTCACAGAGCAGTTTTAGGGGAAATGTTAAAAAAAGACCGCCGGAGCGGTCTTTTTTTAGCTGCATGTCGTTAAGCTCAGAATTGTTCAGGGAAGCCTCTATGAAAAGTAACAAAGCTCTACAACACGGTATATGATTGCTATTGCTTCTGCACGAGTGGCATTGCCTCTTGGATTAAGTCGACCACCTCTACCAATTATTTCGCGATAAGCCGCCCAATTTACGGCGTCTTCCGCCCACGCAGATGCGTAGCCACCGTCAAGGAAGTCATCCAGCACATCATCACCGTCGACAGCATCAACATACCTATGCAGTATAGTCGCTATTTGCTCTCGTGTTATATTGCGGGTAGGAGCAAAGCTTGTGGCTGATACACCTAAGACGACGCCTTCTTGGTGAGCCCATGTGATTGCGTCTGTATACCATCTGCCATCGCGCACGTCCTCAAATGGGTTGCTGCCGGTCACTTCCGGGCTGCCGACCAGACGGTACAGAATAGTTACAAACTGTGCACGCGATATGTTGCGGGTTGGCGCAAAACTTGTCGGTGATACTCCTGTTGTAACATCGTTTGCGTAAGCCCATGCAACATAGTAATATGACCAATGACCGTGCGTGTCAAGGAAGGGATTGTCACCTGCAGGATTCCATTCTCGCTTAGGTATATCTTCAAAGGTTGCCGTAACTGTTACGTTGCTCTCAGGCATCACGAATGATGTTGTTGCACTAGTTGCATTTGCAAAGATGACGCCCGGGCTCGTAGAAGTCCAGCTTACAAACTGCTGTCCCTCAGGTGGGACTGCTGTTATATTGATCGTTGCACCTGCCTCTGCATAACTTGCACTTGTAGTGCCTCCGACAACAGTTATGCTGAAGGTGTCGGGAGCTAAATAACCAAAGTTTGCTGTAATTGTTACATTATTTTCGGGCATCACGAAAGATGTTGTTGCACTGGTAGCATCTGCGAAAACAACTCCCGGCGGTGAAGAAGTCCAATTCACAAAGTGCTGTCCTTCCGGTGGTGAATCTGCGGCTATGCTGATAGTTGCACCGGGTGCTACTATGCTGGCACTTGATGTGCCGCCATTTATAGTCACAATGCGGAGTGGGACGAAGTTCGCAGTGATAGTTACCTCGTTAGCAGGCATCACAAATGTAGTGTTTGGATTGGTTGCATCTGCGAAAACTACGCCCGAAGGTGATGCTGTCCAATTTGCAAAAACATGCCCTGTCGGTGGAGAACCTGCCGTAAGGGTGACTGTTGCGTCCTCCGGTGCGGTGGCTACATCTGCTGTGCCGCCTTCAACATTTATTATGTATTCAAAGTTTGCAGTAACTGTTACATGATTTGCAGGCATCACAAATGTGGTGTTTGCGTCAGTTGCATCATCGAAAACCACTCCTGCAGGTGTTGAGGTCCAGTTTATGAACTGCTGTCCTGCCAATGGAGTATTTGCGGTAATCTCGACTGTTGCGCCTGCGTATACTAAGTTTTCATCTGCGGTGCCACCTTCAACGGTTACGTTGAAAACAAACTGTGCATCGACAGGGTTGTTACCCCAGCCGTATTCACCAGCTTCCGTTTCGCCGTATCCCATGCTCAAGAGATTTGCCATGAGCTGGAATGCACCGACTGTGAGGTTTTCAAAGTGATTTAGTATCAAGAGGGATACATAGCTATAGTTACCTCCGTTTTCACCTACAGCAGTACCGTGTATGCCGGGTCTGAGCCTTCTTCCGGGAACCTCAAGGTCTCTGCCCCACATAACTCCGACAAATCTGCTTTCATCCCAATCTTCACCGGCAACATAGCCGATTGTTCCAAAGTGTTGTGGTGTCCATTCTGAAAGCTGGGTTGACCATCCGTCATACCACACGCCGCCTGTGGATAATTGGAAACCTAGGTCTTGGTCTTCTAAATGTAAAGAGGCGGCTGATGGTTGGGTTGGATCTAGGGCAAGATCAAATGCGTTTGGACGATTAAACACAGGATGGCTAACTGTATACGGATCTACAAAAATAGGTGCTCCGGTGATGTTGAGATTGCCGCTTAGATTTGTCCAACCGGCACCCCTTGTGAGTGAATGGAACGCTCCGTTTGCATTGCTCATAGCTGTGTTGCCACCGCCCTGTTGGTGAGTGAGCACAAGATTACCGCCAGCTTCCATAAATGCTGTTAGCATTCTTCCGCGTGTTCCGGGCGCTCCGCCTGCATGTACGTCAGTTTGCCTAAGTTCGTAAGCAACCGCACCGACGTTGTTGCTGAATATCTCTTGACCTACAACGATCGTGTCAAATTGAGCCGCTAATGCCAATCCGCCGGCTGCACTTCTCATATTTGATTCGGCACTGTTGCCGGCAGTGACAGGATATAGAGCCTCAATCCCTTCGAAAAATGATACCGGGATTATTGCGGTATTTGCAGTTGCGTTCGCGGGATCTAAGTACATCGATTGAATGAATGGTATAATCCCGTCATTTGCACCGCTAGGTATAAAACCTATTCTGATGTTATCATCAGGGAAGGCTGCCGGAACGACCGACAGTGATACAACAGAGTCGAAGTATAGGTGTTTTGGTTCTATAAGATGCATAGCTGTGGCATAATCTTCACTGTCTAGATCAGCTCTCCATGCATCGCGCCTGGCTTTTGTGAAGTCGATAAGCTGATATCCGAAAGTATAATTATTACCGCCATAGGTTGCACTTACGGCCAATGTTGGGTTTCCTGTAAAACCGGCCGGCAATACAATGTTTAATGTAACTGTAGTTGTCGCGCCTGAGGGTAGATTCACAGTCACAGGAGCTGACGTTATACCGGCGCCTGCTGCATTCGGAGTTGCTTGTACAACTACACCGTTCATTGTGGCAGCGGTGTGGTTGATAAGCTCAATGTCGACCTCTATCGTCTGCTGCTCATCTGATGGGTTAACAATCATGTTTCTGCTATCGACAGTAGGTCCTATAGCAATTCTCGGAACAAGCTTTATCTGAGACTCCCATGGATTAAACTCCACTCTGAAGTCCTCGCCGTCGATTTCAAAGGTTGCTCCACCCCTTATTGGCCTTGGTACGTCAAACGGGGCATCTCCCCTAAAGCCGTATCCAAGCAGAAGATTAGAAGTGTTCGGGTCGCTTGTAGCGCCGCTCACCAAATCTTGTGCAAAATCGGCTAACGGTTGCTGGTTGTTGCTCGCTGGGTAAGGCATACCTGCCCACATAGAAGCCATGTTATCTCTTGAGTCGCCTATTGGATAATTGTGGACAACGCTAGCGCGGAAACCATCGTCGAAGCGATAGCTAAACGGACCTGTAAAATCATCATAGGTAATAGGTATTGTGACATAGTATGTGTACCTATAACCTCTTACTTGCATTTCAGCACCGAAAACAATGCCTACTCTGTAGATGTCCTCAATTGCACCGTCAGGGACTATTATTGCTCCTGCTGGAACCTCAAATGTTGCAGGAAGTCCGCCTGCCATATGAGTAACCGGAAAAACAACATCGCCTGTTGGGTTGAGTGTTGTATGGTAAACTTGCTCTGCTGCTCCTACAAGCTCTACAGTAACTCTTACAGTTTCGCCCGGAGCTATGTTGCGAACATCTACATCGAGAGTTTGCTGTATGCCATAGAGCCCTTGTGTGACTTCATCAAAGTTATCACGAATTAGACCAAGGAAGAATTGGAATGAGCGTGAACCTTGATCATTATAGTCTAATCCTGCTGCAATTGTTTCTAATGCTGCCAAAGCTATAGCTGCGTCTGTAACATAACCACCGACTGCATTGATTTGATCTTGGATATCAGCAGGTGTTGCTGTGCCTGCAGGAATGTGAACTGTGGTTAGCGGATCTGCATAAGCAGGCCATATAGCAGGATTAGGTCCGTGCGGGAAATTCGCTACGATCGCATCAAGAGCTGCTTCAAGATCGTCAACGAAAGGTTGTGTGCTGGCTTGAAGCGCACTATCGAGTGCTTGATTTATGCGACCAACAGATGTGTCGATACCCGCAAAAGCGGTGTATTCGTTTCCATAGGTTGTATCTTCATGCCAGTTTGCGAGTGCCATGCCGGGGGCCGAGAATGCCGGAAACGCACGTAAAGTTGTGCTGACACCGTTGTGTGCAGCGACACCGGGGGCATTAACTTGACCGCTTCTGGCATTTGGATTCATTTGTTGTGCCATATGCTGTTGCTGAGTGAAGTCGTGAATCCGAGCATATGTGGTATTGGTTGTTGTAAACGGAGCGCGATTTCTCGGACCTGCATCAAATGATATTAGTTCTTCCGGGAAAAAGGGGTTGTACATATGTGCGTGTAATGGAGCACCGCCGTCAGCAGATACGCCCGCTACTTGAGCTGTTCTTACCATACGCTGAACTTGGTGTGGTGGGAGCGGTGTGATACCATCTGTATCAAAAACGATATAAGCGGGGTTGGCTGCAGCGATTATTGCAAGCTGCGTGAAAACACCGCATGCCTGATGTTGACCGTGATCGGTAAGACTGTTGTGGTGGTTCCAAATGACATCAGGTACAGTCTGTCTTATGATTTGCACTTTGTTATACAAGAAAACATTTGGATCCCAACGTGCAGCAGATCTTTCGCCTGTTTCAGGGTCTACTACTTGAATTGCAAGAGCGTCGGCACCTGAAGCAAATCCATCATCAAATGCTTTGGCGCTGTACTGAGCTGCCCTGTCAAAAAAGCGCCCTGTGAGAGTTTCATAACCACGAACAACACCCAAGCCTAAAAACCTTTCAGGCCCTAAGACGTTGTTACCGCCTTCGCCAAATGTGCTAATAGCGTAACCTACGTGAAACTGGTAACGTGGGCTGTCGACCAAATATGAAAAATGGATACCACCTTCGTCGTCAGGATGTGCAGCCATAATCATAATGTGTCCAACTCTGTTTAATCTGGAAACAGCATGCAGCATATCATACATACCGCGATCTGCTTCTACAAGAATTCCAGGGCGTGTTGGTACGCGGCTGCCCGGCATTTCACCTGTTCCTGGGTGATAGTCAACCGGGTCAATGAGATACATCACGGCAGACGCATTCATGGCGGGGGCAAACATACCTAATGTTAATGCTAGAACCAGAAACATAACTAATAATTTTCTAAAGCTCTTTCTAGTATTCATTTATTACTCCTTATAATAATTCTTCAATAACTTTTTAATAACTTCCGGTGCTATTTAAGCGGGTTCTGCTAGATGACTTTGCGTAGTTTTGATGTTTCTTCTGGACATACACCTCTCTTCCATGAACGCTTCTCCAAGAAATTTATGAAAAGCATATATAACTCAGCTCGTTTGCAATTCTGCTGAGTAATAACTTTCCGCTATCTCGATAGAGAGTGAGAATGGATGCATATAGCATAAGTTTGATAGATTGTTGGTAAATTTTAGTTAAGTTCATTATCACAACTTCTTCGCACTTTTGTCAAGCCTTTTTTTGACTTTTCGTTATTTTTGTCAGTGGATGTACAATGTGGGCGAATGAATCCTTTGCAATTACTGGGGAAAATGTGGTTTTTCAGATGGGGTCGCAAACTTTTTGCAGGCGATTGGCTAATTAAATGTTGTTAAATTATCATCATATCTTTTGCTGGAATAACAAGAATAGGTGAAATGTTGTTCAAAAATGATGAAAATGTACTTGACACATAGGCATGGATACTTTAGTATGAATTGTACATTGTGTGCATGTCTATGCAAAATGTGGTTGGAATACTGTAAGGTATGTGCAGAATGAAATTATGTCACTAAAACATAGGAGGAAAATATGAAGAAGTTACTCGTAATGCTATTGGCATGTGCAATGATATTCGTTTTTATTGCGGCATGCGCAGATGACCCTGCGCCGGAACCTGATCCAGAACCAACACCGGCAACAGAGCAAACACCTGAACCCGAAACGGAAGACCCTCCGCCTGAATCAGAGACAACAGAAGAGCCGCCAGACGATGTTGGCGAGATAGTGCTTCACTACCCAACATTTGAAGTTGGGGCGAATGCAACTGCCCCGCTGCTTGCTGAAGTAGTAAGCAGGTTTAACGAGCGTCACGCAGGCAGCATCCGTATAGAAGTTGAAGAAATTCCCGGTGACACAGCATTTGCAGATAACTTGAGAGTGCGACTTGCCGCAAATGATATGCCTGACATCATAACTAATAAGGGTGGCCAGAACATATTTGACGTATTAGTAGAAGCTGGTGTGTTGGCAGACTTAACTCCATGGTTCGACGCCGATCCCGCTTGGAGAGCTGAAATTGACGATCATGCATTCGAAGTGAATTCAAGAAATGGTAGACTTTTTGCAGTGCCTGATGAAAGATCGATCATAGGGTATTGGTTTAACAGCGAGCTATTCGAAGAAGCTGGAGTGACTCCTGCAACGACATGGGAGGAGTTTTGGGATAAATGTGCAACATTACTTGAGGCAGGTATAGTGCCGTTGTCCATGGATACAGATGATACTGCATGGCTAACAAATCTTTGGACAGGTCCAATATTGGCAACCAAAGGTCCTGCCGGCTATCAGTTTATGACAGACACATTTTTGCCTGATAACTACAGCTTCCCTGATTTCATAAGCACAATGGAAGATATTCAAAGACTATTCTTAAACTACACGACAGCGGATGCAGCCGGTGGAAGGTTTGAAAACGGTGCAAACAACTTCATGAACGGGACAACTGCTATGCTTGCAAATGGTCCTTGGATGATAGCAGACTTTAATGCACATAATGATGTAGTGCCGGGCTTTGCGGACTTAATAGAGTTTGCAGTATTCCCAGGAGGCGCCGTGCATGACAGCCCTCAGTTTGGCTATTCAGTCAGAGCAGATGCAGATGCTGCAGTAATGGATGCAGCTAGAGAATTCATAAGATTCAAGTCGAGTGTAGAAGTTGCAGAATATGCACTTGTGAATTTTGGACGTATCCCGACAAATGCATCTGTAGTTATCACAGATGAAATGAAAGCGGCGAATCGTCATCTTGGAGATCTAGTTGAGAGGTCGGCTACTGCAACGGTGCGTATAAATGTATTCCAAGGCCAGTGGTTCCCGAATGTTTTGGATGCTATTTCAACAAATTACCCATTGCTTGCAACAGGCGCAATGAGTCCGGAAGATATGGCTGACTTGCTGACAGAAACAGCACAGCTTAATTAACATTCCTGATGAGTGCAATTTGATTGTGGTGACCATAATCCGTTTTACCGTACAGATTATGGTCACACGATTATAAGTCCGCTGTACTGTGAGTGCAGAGGGGAGGCTGATTCATATTTTAAAGGTAAGAAAACCAACTCTATTTGTATTTTTATTACCGGCTTTGGTAATATATTTACTTATTTATGCAATACCAATAGTCACGGTGTTCGTGACGTCGTTCTTTGATTATACAATATTGGAGTTTTCATATGTAGGTCTTGAGAACTATGCCCAGTTTTTTGGAGAAGGGCTACGTGCTCGTCACTTCTCGCAAGCTGTGGATAATACTCTCATATGGGTATTGTTACAAGGGACAGTGCACGTATTCATTGGTGTTGCGGTGGCATTAATGCTGAATCGTCGTCCGAAAGGATGGAGGGTAGTTCGTACAGCGTACATGCTGCCGAACATAATGTCAGCGGCAGCTCTTGGATTGATATATTGGAATGTGTTTAATGTTGAGCGCGGTGTGCTAAACGGAATCATTCGCTTGTTCAATGAAGATTTTGCGATGAATTGGTTTATCCAACATCCGTTTTTGACAGTAACATACACATGGTTGTTCTTTGCGGGATTAATAACGATTTTGGCTCTTGGTGAAATGATGTCGATATCCCCTGAGATATATGAAGCAGCAAGGGTGGATGGGGCAAGCAAACTTCAAGTAGATATCTACGTTGTCCTTCCGATGATAAGAGTGACGATTGGAACATGTGTAGTGCTTGCGGTCACTAGTATGTTGCGTCAGTTTGAACTGATATTCCTGACGACAAGTGGTGGTCCCGGTGTTGCCACGTTGAATTTGCCGTTGCTGATATATAGGACAGCATTGCTTGAAAATAATTTTGGAATGGCAAACGCATATGGAGCGTTTACCATTGTTCTGGGTGTAATACTGGTTCTGATAATCAACAGGGTGATATCACGGGTTGAATATGAATGAGGAGTAAATAATTGTGGGTGGCGTAAAAGCAAAAATCTTTTCAAAAGATGAAACAACAAACATATATGGCATACATTCAAGCAAAACGTTTGGATCAGTAATGATGAAAGCGATTATGTACGTGTTCTTGATAATAATTGTTTTCATATCCATACTGCCAATGTTGTGGGTTACACTTTCTTCGTTTAAAACAAATCACGAGATATTAACAAGTGCCCTGTCGCTTCCAACGAGCTTTAATGTCACAGGTTATTTCGACGCTCTAAACATGGTGCCAATGCTGACATTTTACAGAAATAGCATTATAACAGCGACTACAAGCACAGCGTTAAACGTGTTGCTCATAGGGATGGCAGCATATGCAGTTGTCCGTTTTGCTTTTTGGGGCAAAAAAATTGTGGTGCTCTTGGTAGGTATGATATTAATGTTGCCTATGACTGCGATGATAACTCCTGTCTATTTAGTTATACAGCGTATGGGACTGCTAAATACACTTACTGGACTTATTTTCGTATACTCTGCCCTCGGCTTTCCAACAACATTTTTTGTAATGCGTGCCTGTTTTATTAATTTGCCGCAAAACATCGAAGAAGCTGCATATATTGATGGTGCCGGCGTCTTTTATACATTTTTGCGTATAGTGCTTCCTATGGCGCGTCCGGGATTGGCGGCTGTCGCAGTTATACAGTTCCTTATGGCGTGGAATGAGTTTCTGTATGCACTGGTTTTGACAACTTCGCTCAATGTACGGACACTGCCTCTGTCATTGAATTATTTTAGAGCCCAGTTTAGCTTTAATTATCCGGCAATGTTTGCCGCAATAGTAATGATAGTCATTCCAAGTATAGTCGTATTCGTTGTTCTGCAAAAGCAAGTGGTCGGCAGTCTGACTGCCGGTGCTGTCAAAGGATAAGAAAAGTGAGGTGTCCTAGACCATGAAGTTAGCAATTATAGGTGGTGGCGGTGTACGCTCCATGTTTCTTGCAAAGAGTCTTGTTCAGCGTGCCTCGATATGTAACATCCGCGAAATAGTCTTCATGGATTCTAACGAGAGCCAATTGAATATTTATGGTGAAATGGCTCTACAGGTAGCTAAGCAAATCAATCCTTCCATAGAATTTTGGCTTACAACTGATGCCAAAGATGCAGTTGCAAATGCAAATTATGTCATCACTACGATTCGTGTTGGAGGGAATGAATCACGCATTCAAGATGAGCGAGTTGCTCTATCGCATGGGGTTTTAGGCCAGGAAACTACGGGTGCTGCAGGCTTTTCTTATGCGATGCGCTCAGTACCTGTATTGGCAGAATATTGCGAATTAATACGTAAACACGCAGAATCTGATGTAAAAATGTTTAACTTTACAAATCCCGCAGGCGTAGTTTCTCAAACGCTGTTAGATTTAGGCTATGATTTTGCAATAGGTATTTGTGATGCACCAAGTGGTTTGCTGCACGATATCGCCCGCCTCTATAATGTAAGTTCTGATAGCATAGTTGCTAAGTGTTTTGGTTTAAACCATCTTTCGTTTTTTAATAGTGTAAAAATAGATGGTAAGGAATGTTTGCGAGAGATAATAGAAGATGACCGGCTTTACACACAAAGCGAAATGAAATATTTTGATAAAGACTTAACTCGCCGAATGGGTCTTTTGTTAAACGAGTATCTTTACTATTACTTTTATCCTGAAGTTGCCATTAATAACATTCTCTCAGCCGGTGTAACCAGGGGCGAGATAATTCGTGACATTAATACAGGAATGGACAAAGAGCTTTCCGCAATAGATGCAGAGAACAATTTTGATAAATGCCTTAGCATTTTTGAAAAGTGGTATAACAAGCGGGAAGTTGCCTACATGGCAAATGAAACAGGGAAAATGCCTCACAAGCCTCCATTTAAATTTGATATAAACTCAAAAGATGCAGGTGGATATGCAGGCGTAGCATTGGAATATATAGAAGCTGTACAATCGGGAAAAGAGTCGAAAATGATTGCTTGTATTGCTAACAATGGCGCAATACCAGGTTTATTGGATTCAGATGTTGTTGAAGTATCTTGTACAATATCTAAGTCAGGACTTATTCGAGATTGTTTTGAGAGAATAGATGATATTCCAATGGAACTGATAAGGCGCGTCAAAATGTATGAACGTCTTGCATCTAAGGCGATACGGGAGAAAAGCAAAATCGTAGCAGTCGAATGCTTGATGATGCACCCTCTTGTAAACTCTTATTCTCTTGCAACGAGTTTGTGCGACAAGTACTTTGCTCTCAACAAGGATTATGTAGGTGGATGGTCATGAGTTTTGTTTTTGGAGTTGGCTACACAAATTGCGATATTTTGTATTCTGGACTTTCGGCGCTCCCTGTCGAAGGGAGTGAACTGTACGCCAAAAATTTCGATGTGCAAATTGGTGGAGGACCTCCGGCGACTTTAATTAATCTAAGAAATTTGAATGTTCCTGTAAAGCTTGCGACATGTTTGGGAAAAAGCTTTTTTTGCGACTTTATTAGAGCTGAATATACTCGCCATGGGATGGAATATGTCAATTTATACACAGGTGATGGTGTGCCTATCACTATATCGACAGCGATGATTACCGCACAAGACCGCACATTTCTTTCTTACCGTGAGGACAGTGGGCTTTCAGATGATGCATTTGCACAGATGCAAAATGCATCAAGCGGTGCTGTGTTTTCTATTATGGACCCTAAGTTTTTTGAGTTCCATAAATGGCAGAAGCAATGTGGTATCAAGCTGGTGTTCGATATGGGTTGGGAGCCTGATTTGAGTATGGAAGTTTACGAAGATTACCTGGAGCTTGCAGACTACTATGTGCCAAACCAAATGGAGGCACTTGCAATTACTGGAACAAAAAATCCTGACGATGCTATTGATGTGCTGTCGAAATACTTTTCAAAAGCACTAATTAAACTGGATAAAGATGGCTGCTTAATAAAAGAGAATGGTGTGAAAACACACGTGTCCCCATTGCCCGATGTCGTTGCGATTGATTCTACTGGAGCCGGGGATGCATTTTTAGCTGGATTTATGTATGGTCTTTATCACCAGTATGCGTTTGCTGATTGTGCCCGATTTGGCAATATCACCGGTGGAATGTGTGTGCAGGCGATAGGCTGTCTAGGCAAACTGATAAGTGAAGAAGAACTGATTACTTTAAAGAATTAAAGGAGAGAAGACTATGTTAAAACTAGGTATTATTGGCGCAGGTCGGATTGGGCGTGTCCATTGCGAAAGTATTGTTAATTTCGTGCCGCAAGCACAAGTGCAAGCAATAGCAGACCCACGACTAAATGATGAAATTAGAGAATTTGCAGCAAAAATGCGTGTTCCAGATGTATATGATGATTATTCAAAGATAATTGAGGATCCGCAGATTGACGGAGTGTTAATCTGTTCATCGACAGATACTCATTATTCAATTTCCATTGAAGCAGCAAGGGCAGGAAAGCATGTTTTTTGCGAGAAACCGGTGGACACAGATACAGGTAGAATTGCCGAAGTGATTAAAGAAGTTGCCGAAGCAGGCATTAAGTTTCAAGTAGGCTTTAACCGACGATTTGATAATAATTTCAAAGCTGTCAGAGATGCTGTTGATTCCGGTAGAGTTGGTGATGTACATTTAGTAAGGGTTACATCACGGGACCCTGCGCCACCATCGGCTGAGTATGCTGCAATATCCGGTGGTATGTTTCTTGATATGACCATTCATGATTTTGATATGGTACGTTATCTTACAGCTAGTGAGCCTGTTGAAATTTATGCAGCAGGAGCAGTGCTTGTTGACCCTGAAATAGGAGAAGCCGGAGACATAGACACTGCTATTATCACAATTAAGATGGCTAATGGCGCTATTGCAGCAATTGACAACTCAAGAAAAGCTGCTTACGGTTATGACCAGCGTGCTGAAGTTTTTGGCTCAAAAGGAGCTGTTACCATTGCCAACAACACCCAATCTACTGCGGTTATCAGTACCGAAAGCGGAGTGAGTGCAGAAAAGCCTTTATATTTCTTCCTTGAAAGATACATGCAAAGTTTTTCGGATGAAATCATCTCTTTCGTGGACGCCATCATTAATGATAGAACAGTTCCTGTTGACGCAAAAGACGGTTTAATTCCTGTCAAAATGGCAATAGCAGCTAAGAAATCCCTGGATGAAAATCGTCCTGTGAAAATGAGTGAAATCGTCTGAAATCACATCAAGTAATTGTTTGATATTTAAGGTAGTTGTAAGTGCAGCGGAATTCGACAAAAACTTAACAAACAGCTGATTGACATTTTTGTGACTTCGTTGCTTTCTAACAACAAACATAGTATAATTTCCGTTAAAAAAGAAAAGGTGTGATTTTTTTGAAGACGTTCAGACTCAATGAAATGGAGTTGTATATTGCAGAAAACGGTACTGTGACTATGCAGAATCTTTGTGATCACTTTAACGTATCCATTAGCACAGTGCGTCAAGATGTGGGCAGATTAGTGCAAAAGGGTGCAGTGAAAAAGGTGTACGGCGGTGTGAGTAGCGCGCGCACAAATCGCCTTGTTCCGTTTGAAGAGCGTACGGCGCGCAACTTCAACCGTAAGCGTGCTATTGGGAAGAAGGCTGCTGATTTAGTAAAAGATCGTGACATTGTCTTCTTAGATTCAGGTACGACGACGATGCATTTGATTGAACACATACCGCTAGAGAAGCATGTGACCATCCTGACACATAGCATCAGCGCCATTAATGCAGCATCTCTATGTGACCATGTGGAGCTCATTGTTCTGCCGGGGAAGATGGATAGGCAGACAAACTCATTTTTAACAGCAGATTTGCGTTACCTGGAGCAATATAATATCACAGTTGCTATGATGGCGGCGACGGGCATATCAGCAAGTGGTGATGTGACAAACTCATCACTAATTGAACAGGAAATTAAGCGCAAAGCCGTGGAGAAGAGCGAACGGTCATATCTTTTGGTCGATTCGAGCAAGTTTGAGCGTGTATCGCTCGTCACTTATGCTTGCTTGAACCGATTTACAGGGATAGTTACAGACGAAGGCATTTCCCGAGCAGGAGAAAAATTGGTTCGGGAGGCAGAAATTGAATTACAGATAGCAAAAAATCATTGATGCGAGAGGAGAATAGCTTATGCATACGAAGACAAAGCGTATGACAGTAGCGCAGGCATTAGTACTTTTTTTGGACAATCAATACGTATCATTGGACGGTAAGGAAAATAAGTTTGTCGAAGGAATTTTCACTATTTTTGGGCATGGAATGGCTATAGGACTCGGGCAGGCGCTAGATGAGATGCCAGGACAACTAAAAGTGTTCCAAGGAAGAAATGAACAAGGCATGTGCCATACAGCCATAGGGTTTGCCAAGCAACACAACAGACGCAAAATCATTGCTTGTACGTCGTCTGTAGGTCCGGGTGCCACAAATATGATTTCCGGAGCTGCTACAGCTACAGTCAACAATATACCTCTCTTACTCTTTCCATCAGACACATTTGCAAGTCGCCAACCTGACCCTGTCCTTCAGCAAATTGAGCAACCCCACTCTCATGGGATTACAGTTAACGATGCATTTATTCCTGTGTGTAAATATTTTGACAGAATAATTCGCCCCGAGCAAATCATGAGTGCAATGATTAATGCTATGCGAGTCATTACCGACCCTGCTCAAACGGGCGCTGTTTGTATTGCTTTGAGCCAAGATGTTCAAGGCGAAACCTATGATTTTCCAGAATCCTTCTTTATGAAGAGAGTGCACAAAATAACTCGCCCAACAGCAACTGAGGAAGAGCTTTATGAGGTAGCAGAAATTATTAGGCATTCGAAAAATCCGATGATGATTATTGGCGGTGGAGTGAAATATTCCGAAGCAGGGCAAGATATAGAAGATTTTTGCACAAAATTTAAAATCCCATTTACAGAAACACAAGCAGGTAAGAGTGCATGCCGTTCAAGTCATCCATACTGCTTGGGAGGGCTTGGTTTGACAGGCACAATGGCTGCAAATAAAATAGCAAAAAAAGCCGATGTAATTATTGCAGTGGGAACAAGGTTAAATGACTTTGCTACAAGCTCAAAATGGCAGTTCCAAAATCCAGAAGTTAAAATAGTTTCAATCAATAATAACAGCTATCATGCAGGGAAAATGGATGCAGTCATGGCTGTTGGTGATGTAAAAGCTACGGTTAGGGCGTTGGAACATAGGCTTAGCGAATTTAAAGCATCTTGGGGTGAGGAAGTTGCCCAAGTTAAAAGTGCGTGGGATACAGAGATGAAGAAGCTATACGACTATAGCTATAGAGAGGGCTTCACGCCTAATATAAAATATTCAGACCCTCGCACGGTAAATCAATTTGTCGATATGACAGGTAGCAGTCTTACCCAAACATCTGCTATTGGTAAAATTAGAACGTGCATAGGTAAAGATGACATCATTGTTACAGCGGGAGGTAGCTTGCCAAGTTGCTTACAACGCATGTGGACAACCGATAAAATTAACTCCTATCATGCAGAATATGGGTATTCGTGCATGGGTTACGAGATTGCAGGAGCACTCGGAGCTAAATTAGCCTGCCCAGACAATGAAGTATGGGCATTTGTTGGAGATGGAACTTTCCAAATGATGCACAGCGAAATCGTGACCGCCATTCAAGAACATGCAAAAATTAATATTTTGTTATTTGACAACTGCGGATATGGGTGCATAAATAATTTGCAAATGAGCAATGGTATCGGAAGTCTTGCTACAGAATTTCGTTTCAGAGACGAAAAGGGCAAACTTTTGGGAGAGCTTATTTCAGTAGACTATGCCAAGGTAGTCGAAGGATATGGAGTGAAGGGTTATACGGTAACCAATCTTGAGGAATTGGAAGTTGCGCTAAAAGATGCACAGAAGCAGACTTGCTCAACCTTAATTGACCTGAAGGTTATCCCCAAAACCATGACCGACGGATATGAGAGTTGGTGGAATGTATGCGTTATCGGAGAAGGCGGTAATCAGGCTGTACGTGATGCAGGACAAGCCACTATTGAAGAGAGAAGAAAAGCGAGGAAGTATTGATGTTTGAAAAAAGTAAGATTAAGCTGGGAATAGCACCAATAGCTTGGACGAATGACGATATGCCAGACCTTGGTGGTGAAAACACTTTTGAGCAGTGTGTATCTGAAATGGCTCTTGCAGGATATATGGGTTGTGAGGTTGGAAATAAATATCCAAAAGACCCGGAAATTCTGAAAAGCTACTTAGAGCCGCGAGGATTACAGATAGCCAATGCGTGGTTTAGCGCTTTTCTATTAACAGATGGCTATGAAAAGACAAAGGATGAGTTTATAAAAGCTTGTGAATTTCTACGTGCAATGGGTGCAAAAATTATCGGATTGAGCGAGCAGAGCTATAGTATTCAAGGAAAGCTACATACTCCAGTATTTGAAGAAAAATATATTCTAAGCAATGATGAATGGGCGATTTTGGCCAATGGACTGAACAGATTGGGCGAAATTGCGCAGGAATATGACATTCAGTTGACCTTCCATCACCACATGGGAACTGTCGTTCAAACTGCGGAAGAGACAGACAGGCTATTGTACGACACCGATCCGAACTTTGTGGGTTTACTGTTTGATACAGGGCACTTTGCTTACTGCGGTGAAAACCCATTAATCGAGTTATCAAAACATCACAAACGAATAAAACATGTGCATCTCAAGGATATCCGACCAGATATGATTAAAAAAGTAAAAGATGAAAAATTGAGTTTTTTACAGGGTGTGCGCCTAGGTACGTTTACTGTGCCGGGAGATGGAGCTATAGACTTTTTGCCAATATTTAAAGAACTTTCGGATCAGAGGTATTCTGGATGGTTGCTGGTCGAGGCTGAGCAAGATCCCGCTGTTGCAAATCCATTTATCTTTGCGAAGAAAGCCCGTAATTATATTTGTGAAATAGCCGGCATCTGAATTTGAAAGGGGTAAAAGAGTGGAAAAGAAAGTGTTCGGATATCCACAATTTGATGCAGAAGGTGTGAAGATTTTAACCACATATGATGGACCATATAGAGATATGCTTATGGACATTCGCATATATAGGATGGGTATTGGAGAGTGGCGTGAATTTTGTTTTTCAGGTGAGGAGTTTGCGCTCCTACTGTTCAGTGGAGATGCACTTTTGAGTTGGGGTGGTGAAAGCCATCAGGTTTCCAGAAAAGATGTGTTTTCTGCGGGACCGTGGTGCCTGCATATTCCCGAAGGGATGGCAGTTAAAATCAAAGCTGAAAGTGAGACTGAGTTTCTTACACAACGGACACATAATACACGGAACTTTGCTTCTCACTTGTATAGCCCAGATGATGCGCCGTGGAAAGACGTATGCAGAGGCAAATATGGAGATACAGCTAATCGTTATGTCAACACTATTTTTGACTACAGTACAGCGCCGTACTCAAATATGGTGTTAGGCGAAGTGATGAATGATAGAGGCAATTGGTCGGGATACATTCCGCACAATCACCCACAACCCGAAGTCTATTATTATAAGTTTGATCGCCCAGAGGGGTTCGGAGCGGCATTTGTCGGAGAAAGCGCATTTATGATAAAAGATGATAGCTTTTCGGCAATTCCAGGAGGACTTAATCATCCTCAAGTGGCAGCCCCGGGATATAGAATGTACACATGCTGGATGATTAGACATTTTGATGATGCACCTTGGTCTGATCGCATAGAAGATGAACGTTTCACGTGGCTCAACGATGCCAAGTTTTAAACAATCACTGAGCCAATAAACCAACGCCCAGAAAGGAATCAATTCAAGTGATATATAAAAGCCCGCTCCATGAGATGAGTGCAACAACGCCTACGCAATTTTGGAATGACAACTGTTCGTTGTCGGATTTAGCCTATTCGCTTGGCCATGGCGCAGTAGGAGCAACCAGCAATCCTGTTATCGTGGGACAGGTTTTAGGAGCTGAACTGCCTGAGTACAGACCAATAATTGAGAAACTCATCTCGGAAAACCCTTATGCTTCAGAAGATGAAATAGCATGGTTGCTCAATGAATATATGGCTGTGGAAGGTGCGAAGCTACTTTATCCTGTGTATCAGAAAACAGAAAAACGTACGGGATACATTTCAATTCAAACTGACTCCAAGTTTTTCCGCAATGCAAAAAAGATGGTTGAGCAAGCCGTTCGCTTTTCTAAATTGGCAGAAAACATGATGATCAAGCTACCGATGACAGCGCAAGGAATCGTAGCGATTGAAGAATGCATATATCAAGGTGTAAACACAAACGCAACTGTCAGTTTTACAGTTTCGCAGGCAATAGCAGTAGCCAAAGCTGTCGAGCGTGGCATGAAGCGTCGTGCTGATGAAGGTCTTGACAATTCTTTTCTTTATCCTGTATGTACAATAATGGTTGGCAGAGTTGAAGATTGGCTACGTGAAGTAGCAGAGCGGGATAATATAATTGTTGATCCGCAAGCGTTAATAATGTCGGGCGTTGCAGTTTTTAAGAATGCTTACAAAATATATAACGAATGTGGCTACCACACTCGTTTGCTTGCTGCCGCTTACAGGCATCATCATCATTGGTCTGAATTGATCGGTGGTAATGTGTCGTTGACGATTCCTCCAATGTGGATTCGGAGATTCGTAAATAGCGATATAACCGTAGAAAATCGCATGGATACTGATGTTGACCAAAAATTAATTTCCCAATTGAAAAAGCATTTTCCGGACTTTGTGACAGCAATTGAACCAGATGGAATGAAGCCCGAAGAATTTGAACATTACGGAGCCACAAACAGAACACTTGATCAGTTTTTAAGTGGCTACGACGACATGCTGGCAATCATCAGAAAGATGATGATAAACACTAATTAAGAAGACGTGGAGGAATTATGGAACAGTTAAAATATTTCGCAGGCGGAAAATGGATTGAATCGAAAACAACTAAATATATGGATGTTTTTAACCCAAGTACAGGAGACGTAATTGCGAAAGCCCCGTGTTGCACAAAGGAAGAGGTAGAAGCGGCGATAGATGCAGCGGCGGCGGCATTTCCAGGATGGTCTGCAACGCCACTAATGAAAAGAGTGCAAGTTTTGTATCGCTTAAGAGACCTGATAGAAAAAAACTTAAATGAGCTTACTATGATGGTTTGCAAGGAAAATGGAAAAGCATGGGGAGATGCAGAGGGAGATGTTCTAAAAGCAAAAGAAGGTACAGAACAAGCAATAAATGCTCCTAGCCTTATGTTGGGCGAAAGCCTTATGGATACGGCAACAGGTGTTGATACAACAATGTATCGTGAACCTATTGGTGCATTTGCCGGGATAGTACCGTTTAACTTCCCTGCAATGATCCCTATGGGTTGGATGTTTCCAATGTGTGCAGCAACGGGGAATACAATGGTTATAAAAGCTGCAAGTATGACGCCGATGACAGCAATGCGGATTGCCGAGCTGTATCAAGAAGCAGGATTACCGGACGGTGTACTCAACATAGTAACATGTTCGAGGAATGAAGCTGAGCTTTTTCTTGAACACCCCGAAGTTAAGGGCGTATCGTTTGTCGGTTCCACGGATATTGGACTTCGCGTATACGCAAAAGCGGCAAAAAATGGTAAACGCGTGCAAGCCCTTACTGAAGCAAAAAATCACGCATTAGTCCTGGAAGACGCTCCAATTTCTCGAACGGCAGCGGGCATAATCAATTCGTCCTTCGGTTGTGCAGGTGAGAGGTGCATGGCGCTTCCTGTAATCGTTGCACAAGAGAATATTGCTGATGAACTTGTCAAAGAAATAGTAAAACTTGCAAGGAATATGAAAATAGGCCCTGCATACCACAAAGACACAGATATGGGACCACTTGTCAGCGAAGGACATAGAGAGTTTGTTGCAAACTGGATTGAAACCGGCCTCAAGGAAGGAGCGAAACTTGTTCTTGACGGCAGAGGTATAAAAGTAGACGGATTTGAAAACGGCTTCTATCTCGGGCCGACAGTATTTGACCATGTCACTTCAGAAATGACGGTCGGAGAAAAAGAAATATTTGGTCCTGTTTTATGTATCAAGAGAGTAAAGGACTTTGAAGAGGGGCTCAAAATAATGAATGAGCACGAGCTGGCCAACGGCTCAGTTATATTCACCCAGAATGGATATTATGCAAGAGAATTTGCCCGCAGAACACATGGCGGGATGGTTGGTGTAAACGTAGGCATACCAGTTCCGGTTGGAATGTTCCCATTCTCAGGCCATAAAAGAAGTTTCTTCGGAGACCTTCATTGCTTGGGCAAAGACGGGATGCGGTTCTTCACAGAAAGCAAATGCGTAACAACTCGCTGGTTTGATGAAGCGGAATTAAAGAAAACAAAGGTAGATTCTTGGGACGGGACGATATAAGTCATGTGGTTCGAAATATAATTGCTGCCTCGCAATCTGCTGAATCGTAATGCACTAAGCTCTTGACGATATCCACTCCTGAGTGAGTACAACAAAAAGACCGCCGAAGCGGTCTTTTTGCAAGTTTGTGATCTACGAGCTTAGCCTGTATAGTTCACCCACGATGGAGGTGGAACGTTGAATGTGTCAACAAACCTTTGCAGCATTGTCACAGTTTCTGCACGTGTTGCATTGCTGCGAGGAGCCATGTTGCCGCGTTGTCCGGCAATAATGCCGTGATGTGTTGCCCAACGCATAGCATCTTCAGCCCAATTTGATACTCTATCTACGTCAGGGAATGCATCAAATGCTGCGGATGTAAACTCTGTATCCGCTTCAATAATTTCAGCATATCTGAACAACATAAGTGCCATTTGCTCTCTTGTTATGTTTGTGCGTGGTCTGAACGAGCCATCAGTGAACCCTTCAATCACACCAATCTCTGCAGCCCAGTTAACTGCGTCTACTGCCCAAGCCGATACGGTGTCCGAATCGGTAAAAGTAGAAGCTTCTTCTGCATCGGTTAGGTCAGCAATGCGGTGCAAGAAAGTGGCAAACATTTCTCTGGTCAAGTTGCCGTTAGGTCTGAACTGTGGTGGGTTCGTGTCAGCAATCCCTTGAGTAATACCGTTTCTATCTGCCCAAGATACCGGATTGTTTTGCCAGTGAGGATGATTCTGTACATCTGCGAAACGGTTTTGCGGTAATGATGGATACCATCTGCGTGCTTGAACATCATCGCATTCGCAGGGATACTCATCGCATTCTTCACAGGCTTCTAGGCATTCGCATGGATACGCATCGCACTCATCGCACAGTTCTGGGCATTCGCATGGATACGCATCGCACTCATCGCACAATTCAGGGCATTCGCATGGATACGCATCGCACTCATCGCACAATTCAGGGCATTCGCATGGATACGCATCGCACTCATCGCACAGTTCTGGGCATTCG
>Ga0123352_10003719_pt1 | contig 22208 bp, 16 predicted proteins | sample TergutLab28metaG_FD_89700 | JGI IMG/M metagenome (GOLD analysis project Ga0123352, IMG submission 89700) | Labiotermes labralis P1 segment gut microbial communities from Petit-Saut dam, French Guiana - Lab288 P1 | ecosystem: Host-associated > Arthropoda: Insects > Digestive system > Gut ...
ATTAGGCCGAAACATGTAGTTTATTCATCCTTTATTAAACATCTTTTTAGATATTGTTGTGTTATTGACTGATACCCACACCTATTGTTTATATACACACAACGGGGATGGCTCATTTTAGAATCACCCAGGCTTAATTATAATCTGACAACTGGTCATGCATAATCCTTCTGTCATGCGATGATGTGTAGTTAGTAAAGCGTCGTCAAATAGCACAAAACAACTCTGTCCGAACAGGAGGGTTCGATCGGAATCACGTCGTAATGTTTCTTATCCAGTCTGCACAATGCAGCTTATCAATGTACATCCTGATACGTCAGGCACAGTGCTGCCCGGTTTTTGCACACAAATACCATTATTTAGGTTAACAGTGGTTTCTGTCATGACCTAATAGTCAACCACACAGCTATGAACATCTTATTTCACATACGGTAGATACGCCCTACAGCTGTTGCACCGTCATTAAATAACCTACGAATCAACGTGGTAATGCGCGAGGCCAAACGTCCCTGTACCACTTTAACTGCTGCTTTGTATTCAGACGGTTCTTCGTGACTAACTATCGGAAAGACACTTCGTTGTTTTCCTAAGTCCCTTCAACAAAACAACAAGTAATGAAAATAGGACACGAACACTTCCTTGCACACATCTGCAAACACCTTAGATAATTTAGCCTTTCATCTTTCAATTCCAGTTTCGTATGACGTCTAGTCATGCAGTTAACATGGCGTCGTGAAATGATAAAAAGCAAAATACAGTATGAAAGCCACAGAGGTCAAGTTTTGAGCCCAGCTTACTGTGCTTAGATAAGAATTGTATCGAGCACACACAGCTGTCACTTTTTAAATCGATTGCCTATAACGGACAAACATCACTTTTGCCCTGACTCTTATTTTTCTGACAGATGGTTTCCTTAATCTCGAAATAACACTCGATGAAATGATGAGTCAATCGAAAAAAGAAGAAAATAATAGGGAGAAAGGGGCGAATTTTTAAGGAATCCTCCAAGTAAAAAAAAAAAATGAAATTTAGACCTTCCTTACAAACTAATTAAATTCTTTTTTTTTTAACGTTTTTCCTTTCCCAACTCTCTTTTCTAACTACGAACTCTGAAAAATACCATTCACCTAACATTTTCTAACCTAAAATACATGGGCCAGAGATCAATAGTACATTAATTCATCAGTTGGCTCGAACCACAACTCATTAATTTTTCCAATTAAGGGAAGAGTAAATAGTTGCAATAAGAAGTGCCTGATGATGGTTCATGCTTACTGTAACAGGTAGCATAGTGTTATGTGACATGAGAGTGTTGTGTTGGACGGTGTATTGCGGTTGTTTGTGATACAGAACAACACAATAAAACTGGAAGAGTAAACGTTTTCACGAGCTTGCAGTAGCTCGTACACGTGCAACATTTATATCAAATTTAGTCGAAGTCCTTCTAGTGTTTCTCGAGTTGTAACTGCAGTTAAAGATGTCATTTCCCCTCCATCCCGATCGTGGAAACGACGCATATTAGCAACCTATCATGATTCGCAAACCCGTATGGCGGTTCTCGAAGCGAAAAAAATAACCTGTTCTTCCAGGTTATGCAGAACAAAGAACAGCATCTTCTTACATCCCCGTTCTTCGTAATTGCACACAAAATTTATACGAATCCCGCGGGAGGAAGGAGGAACATCTATTATGAACGAGCTCTGCACGACATCGGTCAAGTTTTTGTTTTGTCTAGAAACGCGGCCATAATTTATAGTAATTCCTTTTATCTTTCATACATAACAAGATTCTCTGGTAAAGGGTTTTTCATTAAATGACGCCATCTATCTATGAGCCAGTAGTAGATGAGCGAGTTGTTGAGGGGAAAGTGGGCGTCCTGAGAGGCGCGCTGGCCGCTACGGCACTAGCGATGCGCTTAATGACTTCCTAATGAAAGACATGCATAGAGCTCTGGGCATTAGGATACTCAGTATCAAAGAGTATGAATCGATTTGACGTCGACACAGACTGTGTTTTCTTGACGTTTGTATTTTGAACCCCTTTTGTGAAATTTGATACATTTCTTTAGCATAAGTAGCATTTAGTAAACGTGCGGCCCAGTGGTAGAGTCGGCAATTGTCCACATTTCTTGCTAGTCCACGAACAATTTACACCAGAAATTAATAAATAATCGGTACCTACGTAAAGCTACTCTTCCTTCTGTCTCGGCTTCAACCTCCTGCGGATTTTATAAGAAACTCTGTTGAAATAATGCATTCGTGCTCTTGCACTTGCCGTAATCGAACCCAAGCAATCCAAATAATCAGAAATGACACAAGTAACAATTTCATAAGTTTAAATTTATTGGTAAACGATAAGCTATAGGTCCTACCGAAGTACCTGAAGACCTGTAATTTGAAGATGAACATTATCAATACGGTAACTTTGAAATAAAATAGGAGAAAAATATTATGTGACTCCGGACAGCGTAACCAGATATCCTGGAATATATTTATTACTATCTACAATACCCCCAAATAAACAATGAGATCAATAAGGTATATCACAAAACTTAGTTTCGAAAAGTTTATTTCACGTTCACTTCTTTCATTCACATAGATTGCGACATTTAACATTTAACAACTCCGCATTTTCTCAGTAATTTTGTGCGTATTTGGCATAATTCTTAGAAACAACCGCAATTATTTCCCTAAACAGCGCTTATTGAGTGGTAAAAATAATGGAGCACTGTGTTTCCCGTGAGGTAGGAGCTGAATTTCTAAATATTTTTAGATGACCTTAAGACTTCAAAGTGTTAAACCCCATTTTCGCCTGTCGTGCTTGCTCAGACAAGTACATTAAAATTAGTCGACATGGCAGTGTGCTGTTATTGTAGTTGCTTTTGTTTAAGTAATCCCATAATGATTCTCGGACGTGCCAGCAACGGCGTGCAGAAGAATTCGTGGGCCGCAGTGGCAAGCTTGTTAGTGACTTGCTTAGAATAATTTGTGCTTCAAGGATTTAGTTAATGTTTCTGTTAGAAGAGTTGAGTCATTTTGCATTCTGCTGGGCTCAACCATACATTATCAAGGTCGAACAACACGTAGGTTGATAAATTATTTAAACTGCAAAACTGACTGACTGGCCGTTGAAAGAATTTGTGCCTTACTTTGACGATGGAAACAGAACTGACTAACGTTAGGCTTAAAAAAGCCTACATTTAGGAAAGCTTTTGGTAATTTTAATTGTTTTGAGATATGAGTCCTTTGTCTGGTTTTACTGATGCAAATTGTCGGAAACGAAGAAGGAAAAATAATCGGCATAGAAAGGGATAAGGAACAATGAAACAAATAAATAATAACCCAAAGATGGTGTAGAGGTAAAGTCCCGTGGGTTCTTCAGTTACACCGGATGTCATAGGCCAGCTTCACATCCAGCCTCATTATTGTGCCGTCCCTCTCAGCTGCCTTCGACATCCATAACGGCGTCAAGAAGAGAAAGTTTGTGCAGTGCGGAATGCTGCCTATGACAATAGCATTAATTGCGCTGTTCTAAAGGTGTCCGAGAAGTTAACCTACAGCTGACTTACTTATTTATTTCATCATGTCTGCATTTTATAACTTGGCGTGACTTTGCATCACTAGGCAACCCTGTGTGTTAATGCACATGTGACAAAGCCGCGACAAGCCAACACCCAGTATCGTATTTTCTCATTATTTCTGTGTTGTGCGAAGTTGAGAATGGCCGATATGAACAATTGTTCCGCTGAAAAGCGTTTTATAACGAGTATGTACAAAATGACAACACCGGTCAGACGATGAATTAGATGATGATGATGATGACTGAGTAGCGATTATGGAAAACATCTCCGCGCAGAGCAACTCTTTTATCATGAGAAATGGCCTCTCTTCATCATCATCTTCTAGCTAAAATGGAGCTGAGCCACTTGTTCACTCGTTCCAGTCTCACACATCTGGAAGCCTCTATATTGGTCTCCCCTGGTTTCTTTTTTCTGATGTTCTGTAGTATTTTAGAATTCTCTGTAATCTATTATGGGGCCTTCTGTTTATATTTTGCAACTAATTTCTTCTGTATTCCTGTACTTTGTCCAAAACTGGGGTTATATTTACTTGTATGCAATCTCTCTCTTCATACGGGAATGGAAAGATTCACCTCGCAGCCGTCGACCAGTATCCCGAAAGGTGACGTGTGCCGCTTGCCCTGAACAATCATCCTGTATATCTGCACTGAAACGATCAGCAGAACTGGGGGTATAGCGTTCGACCACGTTTCACCACAAGGGTTCGCCATTACTGACACTTTCTCCTCTTTAACACCACAGACACCCGTCAGATGTGACAAAGAACGTGGCGACCATGAGGGCAGCCACATAGATTTGCTAGATCCATAAAATGCGGTATGATGAAATAAAGATGTCAGGTTTACTATACAGATGTACACACTGTAACTGCAGTTACAGGGCAGAGAAGAAACCGCAACTAGGGACAGAAATTTTAAGTCAGACCTATCAACATCAAAAGTAGCTACAGCCGTGTAAGGTGCATTAATACGATGGTAAATATCAGGTGAACACCAAAACATACCCTGTCGTAGGGAAGAGTGTTCCACTGCCACTGACCAGTGACGAGTCCAACTTACATAGTGAGAAGCCAGCGTCTATTGTAGTCGCAAGAAACTTAAAAAGAACACTGATGCTCAAATTTCAAACAAACTTGGCCGAATTAGAATTCCAGTCATATACAAATCACTGCATAATTCTGTAAATGTTATTACTTTCTTTACAGAATTAAAAAATAAATGTAAAGCAATCCCATTACAGGCCTGGACAGGCCCTGAGGATTCCAGGAGGTTGAGGTTCCCAGATTTCTAGACAATCGACACATGAAGGTGGTAAGGTTGTCAGCCCTAAGCACCGGCCGCCTTTACCCCCAGGAAATATTCCTGGTACTTATTTCTGTTAGAGCCTGAGTCGACCCCAGGGCCATAGTGCGACCGGAAGGATTATGTCAATGAAAATTTCCAATGACACAATCGGGAATCGAACCCGCCACCTTCCGACTTGTAGCGCATTGCCTCAACCAACTGCGCCACCGCGTGCCCCCTTCTTCTTCACAGAATTAGGTAGCACTAAAGCTGATGTATAATTGCTTTTGCGTTGGACCATCACTTACTGAATGTTAAGCATGGGATTAGTGAAATTAAAAATTCCATTCTGTAATCGAAAGAATTTTAGACCCTGTATCATTTCGCGAGATGTGAAGTAATGAACACAGTAACTACGAGAGTTAATGCGCTGTAGAATGTTACGACGTACAGTCTAACAGATATTGACCGACATTCGGAGAAATGTGCTGCTTTCGTCCCTCCGAAAAGTCGGTAAATGTACACCAGATTACATGACGTCGCATGCCAGCAGATATGAATAGCATGTGCAGTACGTACCCGTAACAAGGTCAATTTGAGGAAAATAAGTTCTGTTTTTTTTTAAAGTGAAGATATTGCAAGTGCAATAGAATTGCGTCTGTAAATAAAAAAATCCATTAATTCTTTTTCTGTTCCTCACCTCTTCTGTAGGTAATTAGCTCAGATTTAAGCTACCGTCAGTCCATGTTCTGTACCCTCATGTCATTACAAGTGACACTCACTTCCACTCTCTGTCCCTTTGAATTACGAACCAGCAAACCAAGGACGCGCCAAAATTTTCTTAGGCCTATACCAGGGTGAGTGGTAGCCTATTAAAAGACAGGCCTACTCTCTCGGTATTTGCCTCACCATACCAAAGAAAATCACGAGGAACCACAGCATATCAAGCATTTTAGCCGAGATTCGAAAACCCTTCTTCCCAACAACAAATAGACGGCTTTACATCTGCACAACTCTGATAATAGTAGCGATTTCTGTTCACTTAACTGTACTCTGTTAACTGCATCATCTGCTTGCCTATAATATCTGGCACGAAATGACACAGTGTTGCGTTTCATGAACTGAAAACACGTTAGATAGAAATGATCTGTCTTGCGACATCTACGTGGCAGTTATTGAGACAAACTAAAAATAAGTTCGGAGAGGTTTAACGTGCTTGCGGGATGAAATCTGAAACTAAAAACTAAACTGTGGAGCTAGCGAAGGAGGCAAATTAGAACCTCGATCACAGCAATAGATGGAGAGATCTCACAAAATCTGCCAACCTCCAAGTTTATTAGTCTGAGGACATTATGAAAGCCAACAAGCGTGGCTGTCCCTCACATTCAGTTATTTCAGTCGGACAACTCAGAAGCAATCGTAAAGGCACAATAATTACTGTGCTTAATTAACTACCATGCCACGAACGCATCTGAGGGAATGCAAATATAATACCAAGTATTCTCAAATATGGTTGTAGACGGACGTAGTAGCTCACCTTTACTCCAAGGCGGCTTTACGCCCAGGGAAAGAGCTTCCGGTGTTCATTGTAAAACAGGCTGGGTAGGCCCCAGAGCCAAATTGGACAGAATGGAGAGAGAAAAAATTTCTTCACCTGCAGAAAATAAGACCTCGATTCCTCGGTCGTTGTTATTAAACCAACTGAGCTACGCCAGCTCTCATTTCTGAAGCAAGCAAAACACAGATTTCAAATAGATCCTAACTTCAAACGGCGGTTGTGTGAATTTAATTTGTGAGGGATTTATCTTGTATATGAACCAGGATAATAGAATGACAGCAGGTCCATCACTCATTACGATGATCAGTATGGAGGCCACAAGCGACAGTGCACTTTGCGCAGCCACAAGTGGCTAAGAGAATCACCGACCTCGTCGATAATTTGGAAAAATGGTAGAACAAGCGCCTGTCTTTGGTTGCAACGGATGGTTTGAATACAATACTAGAGCAAGGACGTATCCCTACAAGAAACACATGGTGTACCGTAGAGCTATGTATGTCTATTTGTTCACGTAACGATACTTTATCAAGCGCTACGTTACAGTCACACATGGCAGAAACACCTATTTTGAAAAGATGGGGAGAAAGTGGTCATGATTAGAGGGGACTGGCGAAAACCACGGGGTGGGGATAAGTCAGGCTCGTGTCTTCCAAAATACGAAACAGATGTACTATTCTTGTTACTACCAGGCTCGCTTGCTGTGCTTTAGTGTCTACTATTTATCGACCAAGTACGAAAAAGTGATGCCGTGCGTGCCTTTCTTTCTTTTCTTCTTTCTGAACTTTATAAAGTTTATGGCGGGTTCTCAAAATTGTAAAAACGGACTATGAGCTTCGTCATGTCTGTCCGTCCGTCCATCTAACCCCATAGAACAATTCGGTTCCCACTGGACGGATTTTCATGAAATTTTATATTGAGGTATATAATAAATACATAAAATATACGTCAGCACAACAAACATTTATTGGAGCATACAGACTACATGTTTCGACCTGTTAACAGGTCATCATCAGGCCTCCAGCAGAATAAGTCAAAGGTGCTGTGGAAAAATTGGGATCCCAATATTTTACAATTGTAAACAAGTGTAAAACCTGATACTGGATAAAATATGATACATACATTATCTAGTTAAAACAATTAAAACATGAGTAAGTACTTGACACCTAGGACAGATCTTTCTTCATTAAGTTGTTTGTAGGACTGCGCGTGCTACTGTACTTTCACTCGATGCGGTGGGCCTTGTGTGTTACTGCCTCGCAGGGTTTTCCGTGTTGCCTAGTATTATTTAGATTGAAGGTCAGAACTGGCTAGTTACTATTCTCTGTGTTCCAAACTGGTTAAGTTGTATGGGTCCACCTTGTGTTAGGATTGGTACCAAGCTGGGAGGATGTCCGTCGTATATAGGGTCCGTTGTATGTTGTTACTTGAGGTGTGAAACTATCCTTCCTTAGAACTGCATTCACTGTGTGTGGCTGTCCTGTTTATCGTGTCAGGTTGGATCTCGCCCGGTGAACTGTCTGCTGACGTATATATTATGAATTTATTATATACTTCATTAGAGCACTTCGTGATGCCTTCTCTTAAATTTATATTGAGGATTTTTCGAAAATCGGGAGAGATAATTCGAGTTTCGTTAAATCTCACAAAAGTGAAGGGTGTTTTAAATGAAGACCTAGGCACATTTCTGATAATATCTCTCTTAATTCTTCTTAGAATGATAAATGTTTCAGAAGAAAGCCGTAGAAAAAAAATAAAAACACAATTTAAGTTCTTTTTTTAAAAAAGAAAATCGTGCCTTTATAAGATAATGTGAAAAAATATGGTACAGCCAGACAGGCCACCGATGACAAAATAATCCTGTGCAGAAAAGATGCAATTTACATGCCACAAAACTAAGTTAAGAATACACACACTCATAATACTGAATACTTACTACTTTCCCACGGTAACAGTGGCTACAGTGGCTACAGTGGCTACAGTGGCTACAAGACAGCCTCTCAATGTTACCTTATACGCACATTGTCTGTCTTCTTCATATTATTTATAACTAATGTAAGTCGGTTTCGAAGTTACCCACAGTAAGGTAAAGTTACCATGGTCATAGCATCAAACGTACACCAAAGTTCAAAGTGGAAAACGTATTGTTTAGCCGATTTTCAGGGATACGTAGGGAATTATCCAACCACTGTACGGAAAATCTGCCTGTTATTGAGCACTCATATAAGCCCAACACCCTTGTTGTATAATTTAATTGTTCCGCACTGCCCCATATTAATCCTGCGCTAGAGTTTCTGCAGCGTGCTATAGTGGGCTACGCTCCCAAAGTTTCGCAGGAACGTCTTCAGGGTTGGAATAGGAAAGAGTTTTTGTTTTATGCGTAAGTGGTCTCTTGGAACCGCTAGCTATCACGAGAGATGAGGATATCCGGGCAAAACCTGTGTATAGGAAACAAAATTTCCACTTTCTACTCATTTATGCTCTGAAGATTGGGGGAGGGGGGCGTAAGTGCCTCCGAATCACAGGCAACATAGTGAACTTGCAGGGTACAATAACCCCAAAACAGAAACAAAATTAAAAACGAATCACCATGAAAGCTTTAATTTAATGTTTATTAGAGGAAGGTTTTGACAATTCTTGGCCTAATTCCGTCAATCAGACACCTGCCTTGTTTTAGTTGCATTAGGAAACGTAACACAGTCTGCGAGGTGTGATGTTCTCATAACGGTGTTGATGAATACCTGCATACTGGGATGTTACGCAGTGTAAAACCAAAGGGGTACAAATATGTTGCCCAAAACATGTAGCATCCACCACTCCATGACGTCTAAGGACAGCAAGTTAATTGTGTGTAGCAAATCACTAGAGCGGTACTTCTCATATCGCGCTTATACAATGAACGAAAGAGTCAGACCTTCTTCCCGTCAAGTCTGGCCAATATATAAGGCATATTTATGCTCAGGGTAATGTGACGTTCTACAAAATCACATTTATATTTACCTAGAATCGTGTAAGTTTATAAATGTTGCAACGATTCTTATACAAGCTTTCATTTTTATTCAATACAGTGAAAAATAACAGGAAGATAGCACGTAAACTTTCGGATACACAGAATATTGGATTTGGCTTAAATGACCAGTGAACTCGATCCTTGGGTCTTAATATTTTTCATCTTCCGTGTATTTTACTTCATTATTTATTAAATTTCAATGAAATATAATTGTTACACAATATATAAACACCCTATAATTGCATATTATACTTTCTCCGACACGTTTTGGCTCTGTTTGGGCCATCAAAAGAGGTACAACTCAAAGTATTATATATGAAATTTGAATACATATTTTCATTAAAGAGTGCAACTTGTTTATCCCTTTCAGGCACAAGACACTGTGGTACTAAACACAAACTGGCCAGTTCAGTATTGATCTAGTTGATTAATCTTACAAATTTTGTTCACATATTTGGCCTCATTCATCTTAATAATTTCTCTTTTGTATTGTCGTAAGTGTAAGAATATTTTGCCTGTTACTCTTTTATAATTTTAATAATTTGCATCTTCCGTGTATTTTATTTCACTGTTTATTAAATTACAACAAATGCTGAACTGGAAAGTCTCTGACTATCACCCCTTTATCTTGCACATGGAGGGACACAAGATTTTCACTCTTTAATGAAAATGTATGCCAATGTATCGTGTATAATCCCCTGAATCGTATCTCCCAGATAATGGCTTAACCAGAGCCGCAACTAACAGGAGAATGTATAATGTAAAATAATGCGTGTATATACTGCCAGAGAAGCGCATTATATTTGAATTCAATAAATAACGTTTCCAACAGTTTACGAATAAAGAGTGTTCGGAACAAAACAAAATTTCGTGGAGAATGATTAAAAAATATCCGCATGGCCAAAGAAATACAGCATTCGCTTTGAAATGAACTGCAGATTACTATCATCAATTTTTCTGTCAAATTTCTTGGACAAAGTCTGATATGAGAAATCCTCGATTACACCATTGGGAAAACTCGCGAAGTTTGCAACGCTTGATTTTTCTGTTTTCCGGGCAATTCTACTGTTTTTCTTATCTCTATAATATGATAAACAAGTTATATAATATCACTGGTTTCTTCGTTTTGAACTTCAATTTGTATTATTTGTGCTTAGCAGATGTGACGAAGGTTCCTCGTAATAAATCTACGTGTACTTCCAAAACTCGTTTCACATACCAAGCTGCCTGTTGGCTGGTTCTACACTAAGATGAATTTAAAATAGATTACAATAGTAACTGTTGCCATGCCGGGTATTTAACTAGCCACATAACGCTCTTCGTGCTTACCCACTCTTAGGGCTCCATGACGTCTTGATCACTGACACACTATTCGTGTCCACCGCAATTTGCCATAAGGTCACTAATATTGCAGTCCACATTACTGTGCAACATAAGCGAAGAAAACTAACCTAACGCAAAATAAACTCACCAGCGTCGAGTTCGTATACCACTGAGAAGATAATTTTGATTTCTTCTTTTTCTTCTTCTTGCATTATTAATAGCATTATTAATCACTTCGTCTCACGCGATGCGCCAGTATCCGTTAGTAATGCATACAGCATATCAGTAGCTGCAATGACGGTTTCAATGGCAGTGCAGATGCAGACAAGAGGTAAATACTAGAAACAGCGGGCTCTTTAACAAAGTGGTTTCAGCATTCTAGTTCTTAGTGCTTTTCAAAAAATAACAATTTGTTTAATAAGCGACTTTCAATTACGCAGAATAGAATATGTACGTACTACTGTTATTAGTATACGGATACAACACCATATCAATTTAACGTACAACTGATTTCCTTCATTCAACTTGCAGGCTTAAGCGCCTAGGAATTAATTTTATATGCAACCGTTCAAAGTTATCCTCACGCTCAATTCCCAGTACCATTTAAGATAGAAAACAAAGCTTACGTATGGCCAGTACACATCAATTTAAACGATAAACTATGAAACACTTATTAAAAAGAGGCAGTTTTCTGTCCTGTTGCTATGGAGTTCAACATCATCCTCAAAAGTGGCTCGATTTGATCAAACATTTTATGTGAACCCTCTAAATGTAAATGGAAAGTTGAAGGACGGACAGAAATTCCAGTACCTCTGGTATTTAAAAAATGTAAGCATTATAGGGTCCCTAAGTATCCTTGTGTAGCCCGCAACTGCCCTCTTGTTATTGTGTCGCCCAACGAAGTCACTGCCATCAAAAGCAGGCTATTATTTATAGAATAATCCTCAACGTTCGAAATTTTTTTTCTCGTTCCTAGACCCCTATGAACGCAAAGCTTTGCAAACAAGAAGTGTATCTGATATTCATTTCAAATGCAACAGTGTAAAGTGACACCTCATGTGAAAATGTTGTATCTAAACTTTATCACTACCAAAAGGAAGGTACAGAGTAGAACAAAGATCATTTTATAGAAAAACAAAACATGCATACATGTGATCAAAACGCCCTCTTTGGATTTCACAAGCGCTGACCTTCGTTCTGCTGCTCATTTAGGAAGGGAAAGGCTGTCCATCTGTCTAAACAAGCATATTATCATGAAGACGTAAGAAGCAGTGAAAGAATAGCAACAAGGCGCATACACAACCTCAGTACTGCGTAGAAGACAATGTTCAGTTTAACGCTTCGGTCATTTTAATTGATGGAAGAGAACGCAAGGTCCGAAGAATAGAACAGACCGCTGTGTGGGCACCAGAGCCAGGCTGGGCGATGTGGATAGAAAACAATTTCCCACTGTAGGGAAACTATCCCAATTAACTGATCAACCAGTCCGTAGGCTTGTCACCGTACTAAGATGACCCCCACAGTTTTCGTTTAGGGAAGATAATAGTTCATGCTTATGTTAATCACACTTTACTTACGCATATTCAGTAATATGAATTCCTTGTATGCCTCTAACTGAAATTTGTTTAAAACAGAAGTTGCAACTTATAAGATGGTCTGTATTTTATATTCTGAACAGTTACGGAAAACTTACAATTACAAAGTTTTAAATTTAAACCTGTGGCCTGCGGGGCTTTATGAAGTGACCCGCTCAAGTTTTTATACTTGCAAAGACTTGCTGATTTTCTTATCATTTGCATCGCACAACACACACACCAGACATCCTACAAAGTTAAATGTAAAGATTACTTAACATCCTTGCATTTTTATACACTGAAAAATTTACAAATGAACAACGAATGAAATATACTACGGCCCAAGATGTCAAGTGGGATATAGAATTTGTCCCGCAAAACTGTATTGAGTTTTACTAGCCTGCTGTAGCGAAAGTACGGGTTAAATTGGCTCCATACGAATCTGTGTAATTCGTCACAGAATTTCAGCGATAGCCCTAATGTTAAAACTGATCGCCATACTCCCAGCAGTTTTGGAGGTGAAACTTGCGGAGGAGATATGGGACCTGTCCAGTAGGTAACTGTTCGTGCCAAGGAAGCACAAGAACTGAATGTGACAGGCATGGCCAGCTAGACGAGTTGGGAGTCATTTCTTCATTTATAAAGTTAAGTGAACTGTAGTATTACCGGTTACTGACTGACACAACGCAGCCAGCGCTGTCTGTTAGCGAATAAAAGACTTAGAGCAGGGCTGGCGAACCTAATGCACGCGTGCTAGAATTGTCACGCGGCATTCGCTGTTGTCCAATTTTTTTTTATTTCTTTTGTCCTACCAGAATATATGTACATATATATACACACATAACCGACTGCGTAAGAATTGTATATCAGTTTTCGTTGCTACCAAATAATATTGTGTGTGAAACATTTATACACAAATCGGAAGCGGTGCGAAGTGTTGACTGGGTAACAGAACTGCGTTCTTCTGGGTTCTTACGCAGCGAGTAGTAGTAATTACTTACCGAAGTTTCGGCCCAGCTTATTGGTTCCATCCTCAGAGGTCAATGGGATTTTAACCTCTGAAGATGGAATAGATAGGCTCACATTCTGTCTTTGTTGTTTAGTGAGTGAACAGTTAATACCTTCTGACAAACACTCGTAGAAGGTAATAACAAGCACTTTCACACGGAAGTGAAGATTTCGAGGTAAGTACTGTTCTTAATTGAAATACAGCATTTCTTTGAAATTAAGACGCAATTTTTCACACTTTATAATATCCTATATCGGGGTTCGTATCACGCTTGATGGTGTCTAGCAATCGACGTATAAAAGCCAGTAATGTTAATGAAGAAGGCAATGCTGCATGCATAGCTCTCAAAGCAACCAAGTACAAAACACCTGTCATCTTCGGCGCAGCAACAAAAGTTGCGCTGGTAATAAAATATGCTTACTAGCATTCCCTTTATTTAAAATGTAGCTTGTTATAATTATAACTATCACAATGGCATTACTACTGTCATTTATATAGTATTATTAATAAATATTGTTATTTTTAAATTATCTATTTTAAATCAACACAGGCTTCCTGTAATATTTGCATTAACTTTAATCTCTCTATTTTATATTATTTAATAGCAAAAAAAAACATGAAGGAAAATAAAAGTACAAAATAAAACAAATATGACAAAATCTAATAATTCTTTAAATTTCGCTTAAACCCACTATTGTTCCTTTATTACTGTCACAAAGTCGTGTAACCGTACGGACAAGGTTGAGTTTATTTGGAGAAACAAGGATACATACAATTAATAAAATAGTTCCATTACGTGAATTTATATAAAGATTTATATTTCGTAGTAAGGGTGATATGATAAACCGAACCACAGGCCGCACATACTGTTGTCGAGGGAGAGAATACAAGACTAGCAGCTACTGACCGGACAGAAAGTGGGGGAAGAAGACTTTAACGAGCAGAAAAGATCTTTTGCAAAGGGCGGGAGGTTAACTTGACAGGTTAGCAAGCTGTAAAATTTTGATGTAAGGACATGTGTGCTACCGCTGGTCTGTTTGAAACGACCTATGACGGGTTGCTGAAATAAAAATTTTAGCCAATGGGAACATCCAGATTCTCTTCAAAATTCCAACGTGTAGGGAACCCGGGGGATGCCGCGGATAGTCGGTGGAATTTGATTGGTCAGATCGGACGCGAAAACAGCGTACTTTATAGGGATTTTTTAAATAACTGTAGTCATAATTCTACATTGTCGGGAGTGAAACGTGACCGCAGGGACGTGAAGTGGAGTGAATGAAAACGGGCTTGTACCTGAAGTGCTGATTTGTCCACGAGATTTAGAACCATCCTAAAGCAAAAACTGTTTTGTTCAGTTGGACTTACTTATACGCGAAAGCGTCGGTTTCGCGATAAAGTGTGTTCCGTTGCCGCGAGACAACATTTACCATCAAAGAATTGTTTATCATAACTTGTGTATAGCAACTAACTTTCATTATCCAAGTAAATAACCGTGAACTTATTCTTCCGGCTGTTTAATTAAAACCAGGGTCTGGGTGCAGCATGCAGCACCTCTGAAAACATCCCCGTAGATTCCCTCGAGTGGAACTCAGGACTCTTCCTCTACAGCTAGTAACCTGTCCTACATAACTGTATCGTAATTATTATACCAGTTACAAGAATTAGGACAGTTTAACGGGACATAACCGACGTACTTCAAGAGGTAGGTCGGTTGTAGTCGTCATTGTTGTCTCTTGTTAGGTAGGCGTAGTAACGTAGTTGTAAATAACATGTAATTTCTAAAAATGGCTCATTAAAAACATTCAGAAGCATAATTGATTACCTAAGAAGAGTTCCTAAAAATGCTTTCAAGTATTTAATCTTTATTACTTTGTATTAATTTTCAGAACGAAATTAAAAAAAAAGTGTAATCGTGACAAAATACTCATTGTCATTTTATCTATTTACTGGTTTATTCTTTTTAAACATGAAACAGTATAAACTCCTGCTTCTTCCACATTTTCTTCCTTATCGCATTCCTCGATGAGGCTTTTGTTATAAATATAATATTTATAATATATTTTAATTACTTTATATAATTATAACATTTATTTTTAATACTAATGCAATAATTAATAATAATTATGGATAACTAAACGAACTTATTTGGCTCTTCAAATTTTCCGTGGCCACGTAAAAAATTTCTTCGAAATTTGTAAGCAGTTTGAGCACGCTCCCTCAAAAAAGTTTCGCCAGCCCTGCTTTTTAGGAAATTCAGTAATCCATTAACAAAATATACATTTTTTTTCTGATTTACTGGCTTCGTATTTATCGTCATCTAACAACACTACGTTGGTTTCATTTACTTATGAGTCCCATACCTTCAGAAAATCTCTTTAAAGCGCCGTTGACAGTCAGCTTCCTGCGCATATAAGCTACCTGAATATTATATTTACACGCAAGTTGTGCGCCAGCTTGTTACTGTACCCTGAAACATGAGGACATGCCACATATTTCAAGTAAAAACGTGTTATAGCAAAATCTCAAAGTTAACACTGCATAAAAATGACTGCTTTATGCTTGTTGATGCTGTTTGAGCTGCAAGAGTTAAATATGATCATCAATAGTGAGCAGGTATGAATTTGAAAGGAAGCGACAGAAACGTGTTCCAAGACGGTAACATATATTGTACGGACCCGGAAAACCAATAAATAACCTCAGTCAGGACAGGCGGTAATCCAACCCAGAATACATACTGGGTACTCCCGAATGTCAGTAAAAACACACAAAACTACCCATCCGCCAAATACTACTTTAGGTTATCGCCATGCACCTTTTTTGTGGGCGTTCCTTAATTAATAACATAGTTTTCTTTTGCGACAACATTTCGCAATATTTGAACAAATTATGAAACATTAAAATTTGAGTACCCGTGACGAAGCGCCATATCCTAGAAGAACAGCACCATAAAGTCGCACACATGACACAAATAAGAGCTACGATGGCCAAAAATACAATTAATTGGTAAAAAATTTGACGCCAATGAAAGGTAAAAGTTAAATATGAATGGAGATAATATTTAGAAAAATTCAAAATAATTCAGAAGTAAATTCACAGAGCTACACCTTTAATAAAGTTCGATTCCCGGACAGGGTGAGAGATTTCTCCCTTCTCCAAGCCTTTCGGCCCGGTTCTAAAGCCCAACCAACCTCCTTCACAATGGGAACCAGGAGTTCTTTCCCCATTCATGACTCTGAGCAGTCTCCTCCAACTAGTGCCGAGTTTAAAAATGAGTGGAGCTATACCTCCGCTCCCACATAAGCATTTAGGGTTCCTTTGAAATTTCTAAACATTGTACTTTGAAGCAATGGCAAAAGGCCAAATATGCCAGACAATTTGGGCGAACAAGAAGAGTATTGTGACACTGAATGTTTAGAAGTGGTGTTTCAGGCACCTTCTAATCGGAATGATAAGGATATCATTTGTAATCACTGTCTACCAGGTCCACGTTCCTACACATTCTTTAGAATTAGTGTGCCTGAATGTGAGAATTTCGGCCTACTCTTACAGGTTGTGTTTCGAAATTCCATCTGTAGCGAGCACATATGAAACAAACAAGACGTAATATTTCAAAAAGGCTGGCGTACTAAGAGCATAATCACGCTAAAAGCGAAAAAAAAACTTACCGAGTCTCTTGTGAAAGAGGCTGTCTATACACCAAAAAATCCTTAATATCCATAACGATGATGAGAAAGCTACATAACCAGCTACATTATCTGCATTCCTCAAGCAAAGACATCTCTTTCAGCTACTCTAAAAGTCCTTTGTTTCTGAAAAAAATATTTCTGACCGCATAACTTTAATTCCTTCAGTGCTAATGACGACAATTTCTGCTAATGGAAATCATACACCAAAATAAAAGAAAACTTAACATGTAACGCAGTACAGTATGGTAGATATGCCTCTACAACCATCATCAGGGTGACAGAAGCAGCAGCTTCAACTGAAATGTCACGGCCATGAGAAACGTAAATTTCACACACCGAAATATTTACTGGCTTACTTACAGGAATATTTACTGTCTTCTTGTATGTGGTTCCACGTTGTCTGTTCGTCCACAAGATTACCATGCTTCACAATACATACCACTATAATCCTCAAAGTCATTTCTAATCTCATTTATTGCCAGCATTTTAAAGTCCAGTGATGACTGTACGTATAACCTGCTATCACATTCAAAACTGCATTTTGCTTAACAGTGAATTTATATGTTTCATATAACTGTCACGATAAATTCCGATAAATTTCCCATTGGCTTAACTCTATGATCACTAGAATGTGTTCTCTGTGACATAAAGAATTGAATTTACAAACGCACGCACGCACGCACAAACACACATATATATGTATAATGTGTGCGTGTGTGTGTGTGCGTGTGTGCGCGCGTCTCGAAAAATGTATACACACTTTAATGTACAAAACTACTCCTTACACAATTTACTGGAGGTCGACATGTGGTGTGCACACAAAGAACGGTTTGTTACAGTTTTCAATGCGGACAAGTGTTCGAAATGTTCGCCATTAACTTCATACACTCCTGACCTCGGCGGACGAGTGAGTGGCAAACATCAAGAAGGTGTGTACTAGGTCTTGCCATAAGTTCTGTTACGACTTTCATTTTTGCAAGAAAGGAGTGAAACTGGTGTCCGAGGACGTGCTACAAGGAGTTATGAAACATCTTAACATGACCTTCTTCAGTGGTCAGAAATAGGACCTATAGCAGGACTCATTTCGTGCCCAAAAGGCCAAGACAACTCAGAAGTGACTGCGGAGGAACCTTCTGGTCTACATCAGCGCCGAGAATTGGCTTTCGGGGAATACAGACCTCAAAACCCTGGGCAATAAACTGTGGGCTGTTTTTGAGGACATGGTGTGCCGAAAGCGTCACAACAGCCTGGAGAGCCTGAGGCGATCCCTTGTGAAGGCAGCGAAAGAGATCTCCCTGGAGACGGAGCGTGCGACAACAGTAGAGGGCCCGGAGCGTCTCAAAGCTTGCGTCGAGGCATAGGGCGGCCATTTTGAGTGACATTATTATAAATGAAAACCTAGAACTATTGCAAAATAAATTATTTGCCTCGAAAAGTGGATGTTTTGTTTAATTTTCCTTCTAGGTCACATTGTACTTGTAAAAGAACTTATGGCAAGACCTAGTACTAGGATGGCTACACACGGGGGCTTCAACTTCTTTACGTGTGTTGCTGGCTATGTACGGTACACTGCATCGTGCAGATACCCCAAAAGTGAAATCACGAGGGGTTAAACCGGGCGAGTTTGGGGTGTACTTAATACTTCCTCTCCGTCCTATCCATCGGCCTGGAAAAGTATAATCTAAATAGTTCCTAACACATCGATGGCAATACCGCGGTGCCTCATCGTACTGGAAGGAAAATCCCTTATTCCTATACATTATTTAATCCATGGAGCAGAGTCCTTCTTAAGAAGCTAACCGGTACTCGGCCAGGCAAGAAATTCCCCTCATCTTACTGAACCTTAAGGTTCGTCACTGCATTCACAAGTGTCCGTAGGTCTGAGGCACGTATGTATGTTTCGTGACTATAATTCCTATGCACAGGTTATAAACATAGTTATCACTGGGCTTTAAAACGCTAATAATAAATGAGACAGGCAGACATATTTGACATCGGAAGCATGTTGAAGTTCGCAACGCCTGTAACTGTGCCTTAAAATATTACGGTCCAATAAAACCTCTGGACGACACTCCATTTGGTAAATTCACTGCCTTCTCCCCAAGAATGCGCTGACTTTCAGGGCACCAGCATAGGAAAATGTGACTCTTCCTTGTACCACTGAGCTTAAATTAGGCTTCATTAGACCAAACAATCTCGTTCATACGATTAGCGCTCTCTTTCGAGTGAACTTCATACTACCTAAAGTGTACTGCATATTGGTTCCACAAAAATATGCCCGTCGATATTCTATATTAAAATGTGTATACGTTTTTAGACACCTACATACATACGCACTACAATTGAGATGTATGCCAGTCTTCATAGTGTTAATACGACATGGATACAGATAAAAACATTTGAATTCGAGTAGAGTCCGAGGTCATAAGCTCTTATAGTCAATTCCTTTCGCACAGCTTCACTTTATATGCCACCAGCATGTCATTCAAGGCTTAATTAACGCAAGGCATTAATTCGTCTACGCACTTCACGCCGTAGTTTTTCCTTAGCAGGACCACTGTTGGAGATGTAACTGAAGGGCCAAAAGGAATAAACCTTTGTTAATTCACATGCCAAGAAACACTGCGTACCTAACGCACTTTGTAAATGTTTTATTTAAATGCATTTGCAAAAATTATGAAAAAAGATATTTCCAAATATCTTCGCGTTCCACCAGACGACATTCTGCGTAACACCAGTTGTACGCCCGCCGCTGTTGTACGGGAAGTCATGTCGCAAATTCTGTGAAGACGCAAGGGGAATGGAGGTACAGAACTACGCATTCCTATCAACGTCACTAGACTAATATGGGTGTTCAGCTAGACACACCGGCCGCTTTAGACTGCAGAAAGTCCTCGATACCCATTGGCTAGAAAACTGGATGGGCCACAGAGTCGGTCTAAGATGCCGTGCAGAAGAAAAATACTTTTGTTTGCCTGAAATTGAAAGAAATGTGCGTACAAAAAGACAAAATCGAGGAAACAAGGAGAGCAGGAAGACATTAAAGAGAGAAAGAAAAAAACATGAAAATGGCGCTAAAAAGAAATCATAGACATAAGGAGAAGGTAAGGTAGAAAGAAGGAGACGAAGATAAGAGCGGTAATGGTACCGAAACGCCTTTACGCGGATTAGAGGTTGGGGACCAACGCGTTTGGAAACTTAATGTCTGAGGCAGCTCCAATCTTCAGGTTGTTGATTTCCTCGTACTTACCCATTTAGTTCAGGATAATACGTAGATATATATATATATGTATATATACGTATTATCCTACATATATATAGGTTATATAAATCCTATCCTGGCTGTAATTATAGGAGAGAGGGAGCTTTTATGAGCACGGCTGTATGCACATTTCTGTAAGTTATTGCGGATTTTCTATGCACGTCTTGGTCAATGGACATGCACATGGACTTCGAACAAGCAAGCAAGACAGATGTACTGGTCAGAATTAACTTCCACAACTCTACACAGACCGATCACTCTTTATCAGAGCCTTCTCGTAAATGAGAACGAGTACTGCGAAATTCATGAGAGCGGCCTTGCAGTGTCTCTCAACTTATATTGTTTCGCAACATACGATCCAGTGTGTCCAACAAAACACATTTAAGACTGAAATCTTCTAGGATGTAACGCCGTGCATTTTGGTGAACTGGTACAAACATTTCGAAGGATATTTATGCCTCAATTTTCAGGACAAAACTGAATATGGAAGCAGCAGGTTCTTCCGAAACATTCGTACCCACTACCGAAGTACATGACGTCACATCAGAGATAACCCCAATCTTGTCCGTCTGTCAACAACCCTCCGATCTCCCTTGTTCGAAGTTCAGTGCTCCATACTCGAACAGTACAGCGTGCGAAAGTGGTCGTGTGGGTGTTGTGTGCAGCAGGTACAAGAGCCTGAAGCGGCTGGAAGTGAGTTTCATCTCACGAAGCAAGGTCGTTAGCCCGTTGCACCGTACCTAGATAAGACTCCATTCCTATGCTCACTAGTACCACGCTCGTAAGGCGTATTGGGGACGTGAATTTACGTTTCTGCATCATCATAATTTCTTACCTACATGGAAGTAAGGTGTCTTCACACAGCCTGCACTGTAGACCACTGCTTTTCAACGGGTGGTAGGCGCAGGATCGTCTGACGGTACACGAAGTTACTTGGGAATTATCACTTTTTCGTAAGTGACTTTAAAAGACGCTAATTGCATAATTAAAACTGAATTAATGTATTTAACTGACAACATATTTACGAAGCAAACACCAAAATACTATGAGGTACGTAAGTAAAAGTATGCGTTGCCTTGTCCGCACAACAATGATTAAAAATATAATAATTATAATAAGAGATGTTCTATTTATACGATATATTTCGATCTGTACAGGCCATCTTCTGGTTTACTCCACAACGTAAGGAGGTTTATGGTTCTGCGTATTTATTCATGCACGATAACTGTTGATGATGTGGTGTGGGTACTGGATTGTGTTGCTGTTCGGTGGCTGTTCTCCAAGGTTTGTGTTTTATTTTAGCACTCTGTGAGTATTGCGTCAAAAATTTGGATATTGCTGACAGACTGGTTATGGCGTAAGTGTTGGTTTTGTTTGCTGAGGTTGTACATGTAGAATTTCCCCACGGTATTCATGTGTTTCTGTTTGTTTGTGATGTGCATTACGTCCATCGCTTTTCTTGTTCGAATACAAAAACAGACTGTTTTTTGTCATCTAATTAGGACTGCAGATTGAATATTTCTCGCCTTCTTCAGATGCAATCAGAAAACTCGTGACTACCGCAAAGATGAGAGACGAAAATTAAACTGATTGGTTAAAGAGAATTTAATCCTTAATTTTGAAATGAATTCCGTATGGGATAGATGATGCCTCTTATCATGATAGACAAGACAAAACCACAACATCGAATTCAAAGAAGGAAACTTTTGCGTGCGAGAAATATGTCATTTTGATGCCCAGTATTAAATGTACAGCTCTATGAAATAAAAATAAAAGTGTACGAAAGTATATGTATATACAGGATGTCCCAGGAGGAATGTGCAAGACTTCGGGAGAGTGTTCCTTATGTTAAAGTATACCGATATAACCCAAAACACCTATATCCAAAGTTGAACGGTTACGGAGATAATGGCCAGAGAAGTTTGA
>Ga0123352_10003721_pt1 | contig 22206 bp, 21 predicted proteins | sample TergutLab28metaG_FD_89700 | JGI IMG/M metagenome (GOLD analysis project Ga0123352, IMG submission 89700) | Labiotermes labralis P1 segment gut microbial communities from Petit-Saut dam, French Guiana - Lab288 P1 | ecosystem: Host-associated > Arthropoda: Insects > Digestive system > Gut ...
GATGATTGCATCTTCTGTTGGGAACTTTTTCATAAACTCAAGAAATGTCATTTTAGCACCTCGTAAATTTGTTTATAGTGCTATTATATCATATTTTGAATACTATGTCAAGGGATAATTTCGAAATTTAATAAAATACAAAATTTTTATAAACCAAAACCGCTCGTCAAACAATTATCTGACGAGCGGTTTTGGTTTAATTATTATTTCAAAAATTCCGTCATATGTGCCCAATAACGTTTTGGCATATTGTTCATTTGTAATTTTGGATTAATTCTGCCCTCTATTGCAATGGTATCGTAAAATTGCTTCCACAATTCTCTATATCTTTTCTCTTTTTCGCATATTGGCGGAAGCTCCAAATTCTCAATCGGAAATAAGTTTTTTTCGCCATTTTGATAGATAAAGGCGTGTTTGTGAGTTTTGTCGTATATTAAAAACTCTTCATTTGGAAGCCTATCACAAAAATGAGGTGCTATTATTGGGAGCACAAAGTTTTTTGGTTCAATTATAGCCGCCAAAACCCCGCTATATTCTGAAAATCTTAAAAATCCTGTAAATAGATGGCTCTCTCCTTGCACATTTTGCACGGCTTTTGTAATCACTCTAACGTCTTCATGGGCAAGCATATCTGTAACTGATGAACCAACTTTATATCCCATACGTAAAAAGCGAAGAATTGCCATCTCTTTGTTTTCTATATGCGAAAGATAGCAAAAGCGCACCATCCTTAAAGCCTCCTGAGAAATTGAGCCGCCAATAGAATTCTCCACCTTCTTCGCCTTAACCTCATCAGTAAAAATTTTTTTAACAGAAAATATCGTTTCTTGTTCTTGGTCATGGCTAAAAATTGAGAAGGGCAATTCTTTTTGATAGTAGCTTTCATAGACGCAGCATAAAAGCCCATTGAATGAGCCGTCGTATAAATATGCTACATCTGTCCTGTAAGGCATTTTACCAAATCCTCCCTTGTGCTATTGCTATTTTCAAACAACGAAAGCTGCTCAGCGGATTGAATTAAGGACGCGCTTCGCTCGGACAAAAGCCCCCACAAAACCGACTCTGGGCTACTTGCAATTCCTGTCATAGTTTTTCCGTTGCAGGTGATGAAGTATCTTGCTCTTTTTAAAACAGCCCCCATCTTTTTTAGGTCAGAAAAATCTAACATCCCGCCTCGTCTTGCTCTAACAATTTTTTGCGCACTTTTTACACCTAAACCAGGCACCCGAAGCAATATTTCATAAGGTGCTTTATTAATTTCCACAGGAAATAAATCATAATTATTTAACGCCCAGTTGCATTTGGGGTCAATTAATAAGTTAAAATTTGGATTTTTTTCGTCTAAAAGCTCCGCTGCGTCAAATTGATAGAACCGCAGCAGCCAATCCGCTTGATACAATCGATGCTCCCTCAAAAGCTGAGGCTTGGTGTCCAAAGCAGGCAAGTTGCTGCTGGACAAAACAGGCATATATGCTGAATAAAACACTCTTTTAAGCTCGTACTTTTTGTAAAGTGCGGCAGAAAGATTAATAATTTGATAATCAGTCTCTGGTGTCGCTCCTATAATCATCTGCGTGCTTTGCCCAGCCGGAACAAATTTGGGAGCATTTCTGTACTTCACCATATCAGTTTTATTTTCCGCAATTCCTGTTTTAATCATGCCCATAGGTGTTAAAATATCTTCACGGCTTTTATCAGGAGCCAGAAGTTTCAAGCTGTCGTGCGAAGGAAGCTCTATATTGATGCTCATTCGGTCGGCTAAAAGCCCGAGGGAAGCCAAGAGTCTGTCGTCAGCCCCCGGAATTGCCTTTACATGGATATACCCACGAAATTTGTACGTGTTACGAATAATTGACAAAACCTCTATCATTTGCTCGCAAGTGTAATCTGGGCTTCTCACAACAGCCGAGCTGAGAAACAAGCCTTCGATGTAATTACGCCTATAGAATTGAATCATAAGCTCTGCTAATTCATTAGGCGAAAAAGTCGCCCTTTGCACATCATTTGATTTTCTATTGATACAATAACTACAATCATATACGCAGGCATTGCTCAAAAGCACTTTCAAAAGGGCAATACATCTGCCGTCTGCTGAAAAGCTGTGGCAAATCCCGCTTGCCACAGCATTGCCAATAGACCCTGGCGCACCACCACGGTCCACGCCGCTGGACGTACACGCTACATCGTATTTGGCAGCATCGGATAAAATTGTAAGTTTTCTTAAAGTGTCCACTTCGTCCTCCGTTTAGTTTTGCAATAGCTCACCATTTGCTTTCATATACATTATATCATAATGATTTAGTTGAGCACAGCGAAGCCGAGCAAAAAATGTCAATGCCTCACTGACTTTTTTGCGAAGGCTGAGTTGATGCGAAACTTATATCATTATACCATATAAACATGACAACACTACGTCATGTTTATATAATTTTTGGTATATCATACTTAAAATTGTACCATATAAAAAGCGAAAAAGATAGTGCTATGTAACACAAAAACAGCAGTTTAGGATAAAAATTCCCAAACTGCTGTTTTTTAATAGTTATTGCGCATTTTCTGCAAAGGTGTTATCAACAAGTACGTCAAAATGCACACGATTGCTCAGCTCGCCACCATGCTCCATAATGTCTTGCAACAAGTAAAAGCCAGCATGATTAACGATGGGGTCGACTTGCCAAGTGTCTTGACTTTGGTAGCGATTTACAATAAAGGTTAGGTCTTCCAAGCTGTTGTGTGAAAAAAACGGTGCAATGACATTCGCTATTTCCGCTGGGCTATGCTCCGCAGTCCATACCATGCCACGCTGCATAGCATTGGTAAAACTTTGAATTATTTCAGGATTTTCAGCGATAAACGACCTATTAGCCATAAATACTGTATAAGGAATTGCTCCCGTATAATTCGCTAATCCCGTAACAACTTGACCATGTCCGCTATGCTCTATTTCAAGCGCGGCTGGGTCAAATTCTGCTGTAAAATCACCAATTCCACCAACAAAAGCCCCTGCCGTAGTCGTAAATGCAAGATTTGTGATAATCTCCACATCCACCCCAGGCGTTATTCCATGCAGATACAGCACGTACTCTAGCACCATCTGAGGCATTCCTCCCGGACGGCCACCAATAATGGTCTTTCCTCGCACATCATCCCATGTAAAATTTGGATTGTATTCACGAGATACTAGGAAATTGCCGGCGCGCTGGGTTAGTTGAGCAAAAACCATAGCGTGGTCAATGCGACCTTCATTATAAACATAGATGGCAGCTTCTGTGCCCATTAGCCCAATGTCGGCATCGCCGCTAATGAGTGCAACCATGCTGCGGTCTGCTCCTTGACCCGTTTCAAGAACAATTTCAAGTCCTTCATCTTCAAAAAAGCCAAGTTCAACTGCAGCGTAAAATGGTGCGTAAAACACAGAGCGCACAACTTCATTTACATTTACAATTATTAGCCCATCTTCGTTTTGATTGTCGCTGCTACCGCACGCCGCCAAAACAAAAACCATCACCAAAGCCATAGGCATAAACAGCCTTTTAAGAATTTTCATAAATAGCCTCCTAAAAATTTTAAGCTATGTTAGTGTATTCGTAGAAATTGATGGTGGTTACATTTTAGAGCATATTCACATTAATGGCTTGTGCGGATTTGAAAGATGAATTTTCGCCAATCTAGGAAGTAGGTTTCGTACGAATCCGAAGATTCGTGCGGGTTCTGCTGACAATGAGTGGTGGAAATTCAGCAGAAAAGACACACAGCAGCTTAACGTGAATATGCTCTAATTAGGCATTCAAAAAATAGGTACTAGCGAATAAAAAATATTTTCGTCATTTGCAGAAAATAGTGCTTGACATTTGTTTCCGGCATCTATATAATATTAAACATAGGCATTTGCCGAAAATCTTTCGAGAGTAATGAAATAAGTCGGCTATCAAATAATTTTGAATGAGGTGGTGCAATGGACAAGATGAAAAAACTACCGGACGCGGAGTTTGACATCATGAAAGTAGTATGGGCTAACGAGCCGCCCATCACATCAAATATAATCATGCAACAGCTTGGTAATGCAAGAGAGTGGAAAGCACAATCCGCTATCTCGTTTTTGCTTAGGTTGGTCGAGCGTGGTTTTTTACGCACAGAAAAGAATGGAAAAGAGCGCACTTACTTCCCTTTGGTGAACAAGGAAGATTATCTCAAATTTGAAACAGACAATTTTGTCAAACAGTTTCACGACAATTCGTTTCTTAACCTTGTTACTACTATGTATGGAGATAAGCACATGAGTGATGATGACATTGATGAGCTTCTAAATTGGGCAAAAGAACGGAGGGGTTAGTATGCAAGAGTTCATGGTAACATTGCTGATTTGCTCCGCCGCTATGTCCGTGCTTGCGCTATTGTATATGTCGCTCACACCATTTTTGGCAAAGCGTTATTCTGAAAAAGGGCGTTACTATGCATGGCTGATTATTGTAATCGGATTAATTATTCCTTTTCGACCCAGCTGGACAAACGCAATATTTACTGTTGATGTTGGAGTGGCGGATGTCTCAAATGATTTTGTGAATACCGCTACACAAGCATGGAGCGGTAATGTTGCAACAATGCCAACATTTACGGCTTATGCAAGTCCTACATCTATTCCCGAAACTTTTAGTATTACATTGTGGCACGGCATAACAGCAGCGTGGTTGATTGGCGTGGCAGCATTTATTTCTTACCAAACCATTAGACACTACCGCTTTGTTAAAACGGCAAGACGTTGGAGCGAAACCATTGCAGACGAGAAAATGCTATCCATATTCCGTGAATTAAAAATGGAAATGGGAATAGAAAGGCAAATAGGTCTGTATTTTAGTTATTGTGTCGGCAGCCCAATGATGATTGGGTTTATCAAGCCGAAAATACTTTTGCCAACAGAGGAACTGACAGAGAAAGAGCTTCGCTTTATCCTAAAACACGAGCTTGTGCATTACAAGCGCAGTGACTTGCTGTATAAGTCTTTGGTTCTTATCGCAACAGCAATGCATTGGTTTAATCCCATTGTTTACCTAACAGCAAGGACAATCAATATATTATGCGAAACATCTTGTGATGCCGAAGTTATGCAAAATGCAAATGAAGATACCCGCCAACGCTACAGCGAAACAATCATTAATATGGTTAAATACCGTTCAAAAATGAAGCTGCCTACGGCTTTTTCGACTAATTTTTATGGAGGTAAAAAAGGCATGAAAAACAGAATTTCGTCTATTATGGACATGAGCAAAAAAAGAGCAGGCACTCTTATACTATGCGGTGCGCTTGTCCTCACTTTGGGAACAGGTGCGGTAGTTGCAGCAAGTGCGATTGACCCTACAAATCAAGAAATAGCAATGCCTAATTCAGCAGTAGCGGAGCAGACGGCAATCATCCGTGTCACAAATGGCGAAGCATCTAGAAGTGTTGACAGCGGGCAAACGTGGCAACATCATGATGTCAATGAGGAATTCGATTTCGTTTTTGAAGAGATGACCGTTGCCGAACTCGAAAATCAGCTTGCTGAATTGAGGGCGAATGCAGAGGCATTGGTTGCTTCTGGCGACCACACTTGGGAAGAAATAACGGCGGCAATCACTCTTATGGAAGAGCAAATTGCACAAGTAAAAGAGGGGACTCTTACAATCGGCAGACCTTTTAGCGTTGAAGGCAGCACTGTATCAATATCGATTTCAGGCATGTTTCAATATGATGATGTAACGATAGTGAATGAGGTTTTTGCAGAGAGTACTTTTACCGTCATAGATGATTCCAATTATTTAGCGAATCGTCCAGCTACTGCCCATATATTTGCAGAGTATGAAGAATGGGGTTTAACAATCGAAGGGCTTTATCCTCACCCAAATGGAGGTTTCACAGCAAATTCAAGGCAAAATGTTTTCCTCCATGGGCAACTAATGAGAGGGTTTACAGATTTCGACAACGACGTAGTGAGTATGTCAATTTCATCTGCTGACCGTGGTGGTAGCGAGTGGGTTCGTGTGATACGTAATGCCAACGGAAATATCGAACGAATAGATACAGAATAAGCGAGAGAAATAAATGCCATAAACAAAACATCCCCTTCTGAGTAGAGTGGGGATGTTTTGTTTTGACAAGGTAAATGCAGAAAAGGCTCAAAAGTTTTAAATCTGCCGCATTGCGCTCACATAGCTTTTGGTTTCTGTGGTTACATCACTTTTCCCAAAAATTGCAGAGCCGACCACAATAATATTCGCGCCTGCATCAAGCACAATTTGAAGATTTTCGTGACTAATACCACCGTCCATTTGTATATCAAGATTTGGGAAATTTTTGCGAAGATAGCGTGTTTTTTCCAGAGTTTCTGCTATAAAGCCTTGACCTCCAAAACCAGGAACAACGGACATAACCAAAGCCATATCAAAAATGTGAGCAATGGAAGAAATTGCGTTAATAGAGGTGTGAGGATTTATAGCAATGCCTGCCTTTTTACCAAGCGAATGAATATTTTTAGCAATTTGCACAGCATGGTCGGGACTCTCGCACGCTTCTATATGAAAAGTTATTATATCTGACCCCGCATTTGCAAAATCTTTAATATATTTTGCGGGGTCCGCTATCATTAAATGCGTGTCAAAAATCAAATTAAGCCCCAGTTTTTCCGCTTCCTTACGAAGCGAAGCAATAACGGGAATGCCAAATGATATATTTGGAACAAAATGTCCGTCCATCACATCAAGGTGAATATATTTTGCGCCGCCCGAAGCAATGGCTTGCAAGCCTTCACCAAGCTGTGCAAAGTCTGCCGATAATACCGAAGGAGATAAAATATTCATAATTAATTCATCCTATCCAAAAAACTTTTATATTGTTCGTAACGTTGGGGGTGAATACTGATACCAACTTGCTGTTTAACAGCACAGTCTGGCTCGGTTACGTGTATACATGCATTAAAAAAACAACTAAATCGATGCTCTTCAAATTCGGGATAATACTCTTGCAGCTCACGCTTTGGGATATTGTCGATACTTATGGATGTAAAACCCGGGGAGTCCACAACATAAGTTTTCTCACCTACTTTAACCAGTTGAGTGTGCCTTGTTGTGTGCTTGCCCCTCCCAATTTTTTCGCTCAGCCCCCCAATCGCAAAGTCAAGTTTGGGAAAAAGCGTATTTATTATGCTGGATTTTCCAACGCCGCTCGCCCCAGCGAAAATGCTGGTTTTTTCTTCAATCACATTTTGCAGCTCGCTCATCCCTTGACCTGTTTTTACTGAAACTGCCAAGGCGTGATATTTTGCCATGCTGTAAATTTTCAAAAATTCTTTGTGGCTGCCATCTTCATCTAGGTCTACTTTATTGATGCACAACACCGCATTTACATTTTGTGCTTCACAACTTATTAAAAAGGCATCAAGCATATGAACATTTATTGTAGGACGAATAGAGCAAACCACTATAACTTGGTCAACATTTGCAACCTTTGGGCGCAAAAGTTCATTTTGACGAGGTAATATATTTTGAACATATCCAGTTTTTGCGTCATTGTCTATTACAGAAATTTCTGCTAAATCACCCACAAGGGGCGTTATTTCATGCTTTTTAAAAACACCACGGGCACGGCAAGAAAAATCACCAAAAGGCGTTGCTACGGCATAAAGCCCCCCAACGCCTTTGGTAATTCTTCCTGTCAATATTGCGCTAATCAATTTGCAGGCACTGTAGAAATTACTGTGCCATTAACTCTTAATATAACCTCCAAAGCATTTGAAACATCTATCGCAGTGGTTGTAAAAGGCATGTCGGCAGCCGTAACCGATTGAGTTTGGATTGTAGTAAAACTACCGTCAGCATTGTGCAATATAATTTCTAACAAAGATACATCTTCAACCGAAAGTACGGGATTAAAAGAGAATGTTCGCATAACAGGGGCTTGCGTTGCTGCCTCGGTTGGTGGTTCTGTTGGCGGTTGTGTTTCTGGCTCTGTAGTTGGCTCTGTCGGAGTTTCGGTTGGTGGTTCTGTTGGGGCTTCCGTTGGTGGCTCTGTTGAAGGTTCGCCTGTATCAGGCGGCACATTGCCATTGCTTATCACAAGGTCTATTGACACTCCCGGATGTAACTGCATATTAGCAGGAACAGATTGGCTCATTACTGTATTAGCAGGATGTGTTGCGGATTGCTGCATAGTAATTTCCCCGACATCAAGCCCAGCGTCACGTATTGCAGATTCTGCCGCCATACGTGTTAAAGATATTAAATTTGGAACAGTAGCCATTTGTGCTTGCGAGCCAAAACTTAAAACAATGTAAATTCTGCCGCCATGAGGAATTTCTGTTGGATATTCAGGGTTTTGGGAAATAATGTGTCCAGCAGGCACAGTGCTACTAAACACCGACTCTTGCTCAGCCAAATAAATTGGCAAATTTGCCACTGCATCCCTTGCCGCAGATATAGACAATCCGGTTATGTCTGGCACAACAAAATATTGCTCATAAACTGAGCCGTCGCTTATCCAAACCCGTACCACAAAATCCAGCAAAACATCGCCAGCAGTGGTAGGCTCTGAACGTATAACGTAGCCATAAGGCACTTCTTCGTTAGACTCCCAAGTTTCATCCAGTTCTAATCCAAGATTTTCGATATTTTCACGAACCCATTCGATGTTTTGACCTACAAGAACAGGAACAGTTACAAACTCAGGGTCGTCGTTGTTAAACATGCCTACAACCCAACTTATCAAAAAGCCCAAGCCCACCAAAACAAGAACAGCCGCCGCAATTCCGCCGCCAATAAAAATCATTTCACGTTTTTTGTCAGCTGGTGTTTTGCGCCCCGCTCTTGGTGCGGGTTTTTTTGGTTGCTGTTTGCCAATATCATGGCGGGTGTGATGATTGTTTGATCCTTCTGATGTCGTGCTGTTAAAATCACGATATTTGGTAGATTCCATTATCGCCCGCTGTATATCGTTATATAGGGAATTTGCAGATTGGTATCTCCTATATGCCGCCTTGTTTGTCAGTTTTGTGATAATTTCACGCACCATTGGTAAAGTCGCAGAATTTAGCCTAGTAATATTTGGAAATGGTGCTTCCATATGCATCATGGGTATTTCGTCAGCATTTTCGCTGTCAAAAGGCAGGGTTGCCGTCATCATTTCAAACATAGTAATACCCAGCGAATATAGGTCGCTGCGCTGGTCTACTTCCGAGTTGCTGGCAGCCTCTGGCGAAATGTAATGAACGCTGCCCATGGTAGAGCCTTCTTCCGTTAATGTCAAACGTGAATTCTTATCAGCGGCAATGCCAAAATCTGCCACTTTTACTGCCCCATTTGGCATTACCAAAATATTTTGCGGCTTTATATCCTTGTGAATTATCCCGCTTTCATGGGCATGTATTAACGCAGCCGTAATTTGTTCAGCCACCGAAAGCATAACTTCATTAGTAAAAGGCGCGCGCTCGCTAATAAGCTCTTTTAAGGTTTTGCCGTGTACGTATTCCATAACAATATATTTAACGTCGCCTTCACGGTCAACATCGTAAATATCTACAATATTAGGATGGTTTAAACTTGCAACCGCACGAGCTTCTGTGTCAAACCGTGCCAAAAAATTAGCATCGTTTACATACTCCTCACGCAACACTTTAAAAGTGACATCTCTGTCAAGTTTTGTGTCCAATGCACGATAAACATAAGACATACCCCCAGAGCCAATTTGCTCCATAATTTTATATCTTCCCGAAATAACACTTCCAATGGATATAATCATAATTCACCCCACCCTATCACAATTACTGATATATTGTCTTTGCCGCCTGCATTATTCGCTGCAGCAGTCAATTTCCCCGTCATTGTTTCCAAATTTGATTCGCTTGCCACAATATTGGCAATTTCATCATCCGTAATCATATTATGAAGCCCGTCACTGCATAAAATTGCATATTTTGCTCCATCAAGAGAAGTTTCGCCCATGTCTATTTTGACTTCAAAATCCGTGCCGATGGCTCTTGACAAAACAGTTTCTGGATATTTTTTTGCTTCATCCTGCGTTATAAAACCTTCCTCTAAAAGCTCAGCCGTAACCGATAAATGGTCGGTGGTAACTTGAATTAGCTCTCCGTCATTTTTTGAAATATAGACACGGCTGTCGCCGACATGGGCGTAATGCAAAATGCCATTTTTAATAGTTACAGCAGAAAATGTAGTTCCCATTCCCTTATTTTCAACAACATTCGTGGCATCGTCAAAAACTTTTTGATTAGCATAGGCAAGGGCAGCCGCTAAAAGTTCCTGCTCACTGTCTTCGGTTGAATGTCCATCTTCAAGCATAACAAAAAAAGCACAAAAAGCCTCGGTTGCACGGCGACTCGCTACTTCTCCGCTTTGATGCCCGCCAAGACCATCTGCCACAACATAAAGGTTCAGCAAAACACCAATACCATCATCATTTGTAAAAATGGTATCTTGATTTTGCTCTCTAACCTTGCCTATATGACTTTTGCCCGCACTGCTTACTTTCATAGAAAATCCTCAATTTTAAGTTTGATATTTATTTTGTTCGTTCCGCAACTGTCCGCAAGCGGCGGAAATATCCGACCCAAGCTCTCTCCGCTGGGTTACCAAAACACCCGATGCTTCAAGAATTTGCCTAAATTCCATAATTTTTTGCGGCTTGCTCTTTTTATAGCCTTTTTCTGGCACTTCATTTGCAGGGATAAGGTTTACGTGGCAATTAATGCCTTTTACTCGCTTACAAAGCTCGACGGCATTGCTTTTGGAGTCATTTACGCCATCAAGCATAATATACTCAAAGGTAATTCGCCGCCCATTTTTAGAATACTCCTTACAAGCATCCAAAAGCTCATCTATGCTGTATTTGCGGGCAATGGGCATAATTTGCCGTCTAATTTGGTCATTTGGCGCATGTAACGACACAGCAAGGTTTATTTGTAAATTTTCGCCAGCCAGTTTGTAAATTTTATTCACTAATCCGCTTGTAGAAAGCGTTATGTGGCGTTGCCCCAAATTAATGCCTTTGGGATGGTTCACCATATGAATAAATTTGATAACATTATCGTAGTTATCTAGCGGTTCACCCATCCCCATTAAGACAATATTGGATATTCGGCGACCCTGTGCCTTGCTGATTTTATAAAGCTGCGCGGCGATTTCACCTGCCGTCAGGTTGCGCAAAAGCCCACTTGTGCCTGTTGCGCAAAAATCACATCCCATACGGCATCCCGCTTGGCTGGAAATACAAAGGGAAAGCCCGTGCCTATATTCCATAAGCACAGCCTCAACAAAAACTATCCCTTGCCCGTTTTCAATTATACCACAATTTTGCATTTTTAGCAAGAATTTTTTTGTCGAACCGTCATCCGATGTTTGAACATGGGCAATGTCAACCTGCGAAATATAGCCATGCTGTGCAACCTTGGCACGCAAAGCCTGCGACAAATTGGTCATTTCGTCAATGTCATCTACAAACTTTTCATTTATCCATTCAAAAACTTGCTCACCTCGAAAGCATTTTTCGCCAATGTTTTCCATAAAAGCACAAATCTCTTGTAGGCTTGCAGAGCGCAAATCAAACTTTTCCATCTTAAATCCTTTCCAAAACAGCTATAAAAAAACCATCTGCGTTCAGATCTTGCGGCAATAATTGCAAGTAACCGTTCCTTGCCGTTTCGCCGTTTAATTTCTGCGGCAATTTTTCGTAAAAATCTACTGTCTTAAACGGCAAATTTTTCAAAATCCAGTTTAGATTATCGATATTTTCGGCTCGTCCAATGGTGCAAGTGCAAAATAGCATCTTGCCGCCTTTTTTCACATACTTCCACGATGCCGTCAAAATTTCACGGCTAATTTCCGCCAAAGCCTCGAGGCTTTCTTGTTGCTTTACCAGCTTAATGTCCGCTTTGCGGCGCAATGTGCCAAGCCCACTACACGGCATGTCTAATATTAGCAAATCCGCCGTTTCTTCAAGGGTGCTTTCAAAAACCTTTGCATCTCCAAGAGCAATCTCGATATTTTTTAACCCAAGCCGTTTTGCTCCGTCTTTTAACAATCCAATTTTATGCTTGTGTACATCCCTAGCCAAAATTTTTGCTTCTTTGCCCGCCAAATATGCCGCTAAAAAAGTCTTGCCGCCAGGTGCGGCGCAAAGGTCGATGATGCTCACACCCTCGGCAATGCCCACGCAATGCACTGCCAAAGCCGCCGCAGTATCCATAACATGATACAACCCATTTTTAAAAGATTGTAAGCCTGCCAAGTCAGAAATTTTAGTAATGCGTAGCATGTTTGGCAGTAAGGCAGGGGATACCCCCACTCCCTCGCTACTTAAAATTCCCGCAAGCTCCTGCGTTGTTGTCTTTGCTGAATTCACACAAATAGTAATTTCGGGCGGCTGCATTATATTTTCGAGAAGTTCCCTTGTGGCATCTATTCCAATCTCATCCAAAAAATGCCGCACTATCCACGGCTGTGTGGAAAATTTCAAGGATAAATGCGCCGTGGCATCTTCTTCAATGCCCGCAATAGCAACATCCGTACCATTGCGCAAAATATTACGTAACACTCCGTTTACAAAGCCCGACAGCCCGCCAAAACCCTGCTGTTTAACCATTTTTACCGCCTCATTGCACACAGCAGATGGCGGCACTTTATCCATAAATTTTAATTGATATACCGAAATGCGCAAAACATTAGTAATGACAGGCTTCATCTTTGCAATAGGCATTTTGGAAAAGCCCCCGATAATGTGGTCGATAAGCAGCAAATTGCGCAGCGTCCCCGAAACAACCTCGGTAACAAAAGCCCGCTGAACACGTGAAAAATGACCTTGCTCGCCCAAAACCCGCCGCAAAGCCACATTGCTGTACGCCCCCTGCCCCAGCACCTCGCCAAGGACAAGCACAGCAACCTCTCGTTCATTCATTTCCTTAACATTTTTTCCCATACCAATATCATACCACATCCCAAAATTTTTGTCAACGCAACGACTTATCAATAAAACGTCATTGCGGGACGAACTTTCCCGCAATCCCCTGCCCTTTGATGAGATTGCGGCAAAAACCATGCCGCAATGACGTGTATTATAGCCCGTAGGGGCGGCTATTAGCCGCCCGCCACGCCGCCCATTTCGCTTTCACGCTCAATATACTCCATAGCCGCTTCTTCTCCTTCTTCAATAGCTATTTCAACCGCACGTTTTGCTATCTCTAAAAGTTGCTCTGATTGGCGGCGCAATGCAAAGGATTTTTGCATCATATTAGCTATTTTATCTTGCACGGAAATATCTAATGCGGGTATCAACATATTTCGTATTGTCGGCAAGTCGGTGTTCTGCCTCACGCTCGCCTGTGCAATATTGCGTAACAAATACCACTCTTTTGCAACGTTTTGAATATACAAGCCCACAAAAAGCGGATTAAACTTCTCGAAATCTTTTAATCGTACCCGTATAGTGAATGACGCAAACAAAAAACCATCCTCCTCATCACTTATTACTCCGACATCACCAACTGTACCCATTTGTGAAATTACAATGTCGCCTTTGCGGACATAAAATTTTTCAGGTAAATCCTCTGTGTCGGTAATTCTATCTAGTGTGTTCCTTATGCATAGGTTGTCTAAATTCATACCCTTAATATATGGTAAACCTGTGCCGTCATTTGTATATGGACTTGTGGGAACTGTTCCATAATTGATTTGAGTGCAAATATCTTCAACTCTATGCGTTGGCACTTTAGACAATATTTTTCCAAATTCTTCATATTTTGGCTGGTAGTATTCCGCATCAAGGCGACCGCTTGTACCAAAGCTGTCCGCAAAAGACTTTACAGCAACAGCCTTGGTTGACGGGGCAAAATCCGACATACCTAATTCATCCAACAGCATCTTCTCTGCTGATTTGTACAACTCTATTGACTTAACACCACTGTATTCAAATAAATCATATACAGATGTCAAGAGTTTTTTAAATTTTTCAGAAAACTCAAAAATAGGCAAGTCTTTGATGAGCGTTATCGTTAAGTGAGGCTGTACGGATTGAGAGCTAGATTTAACCATAAGGTCATACATAAATTTTGAACAAAACAACAAAAACAAGGATACGTAATTATCTCGACTCATTTTTGAGGAGTTAATAAAAATTAAATCTCTTGTTGCATAAGAATCTCTCTTAATTAGTCCTGCTCTTGCAATCGTTCCGCCTTTCGTTAAAACAATATCTCCTGCCTTACAAAGTTTTAAGGTTTCAAAACCAGCACCCATTTTTGGTATTTTTACACAATTCTCATAATCAACTTCATTTTTAACATCGGCTACGCGAATAAATGGAATTTCACCGCAATTATAGAACGGCTCAAGTGATGGATAAAAAGCACTTGCGTCTGCTGTTAATCCCATATCAAGCAATTTTGTAAAGGAGTGTGGGTTTTTATTTATCAATTCGTCGTATCGCAAATACCGCTTCAAAAAATATTCGCTGTCAATTCTGAATGTAGAAAGTTCGCTTGTTTTAGACAGTATTATCTCCGCCGCTTCCAGCCCATCCATCAACGCCGCATATCGCTTTTCGTCAAAAGATGGGCCTACACGAAAAAACTAAACTTCTCCCGCTTTGCAAACTCGATAAACGCTTCCGCTATGCCGTCTTGGGTCAGTCCGTCGTGGTTGTAAAGGTCGTGGTCTACAAATACGTGGTTGTGGTTGTCCAGTCTTTTTTCGCCTGTTTCGTCCCGCACGTAAATTTTTTCGCCGCTGTTGTCTTTACTGGGCTTTTGCATTGTAGCAAAAAATATCGGGTAGTCCTCTACTTTTGGGCATAGCAAGGCATCCCACTTTTGCACAAACAGCACGCTTGTTTTTGTGCCTGTGTGGGGTTTAAACACATTGCCGTGCAAGCCAACAACAGCAAGAATACGGCAACGCTCTGCAATATATTCACGAATACGCTTGTCGCTGCTGTTATTAAAGCGTCCCTGCGGCAACACCACCGCCATTCTGCCGCCGGGCTTTAAAAAGTTTAAGTTGCGCTCTATAAATAAAATATCACGCCCTACTTTGGTTTGACTTTTGCCTTTGTCGTTTTTTCCAAGGTCGTAACGGGCAAGCATGTTGCTTTCTTTAATATCCCCCGCAAAAGGGGGATTCGCCATTAACAAATCAAATTGAAAATTAGAAAAGTCATTAACGCCTTTTGTGCGGAATTTTTTAAAACGGGCAAAGCCTTTGCTGTAATTGTCAATCCATTCGTCTTGCTTTGTTATTTCGTCCCATCGTGTGTAGTCAAGGGTATTAAGGTGCAATACATTTGTTTCGCCGTCCCCTGCAATAAGGTTTAGGGTGCGGGCAACCCGCACGGCTTTTTCGTCAAAATCTATTGCGAATATGTTACTGTTTACGTAGCTTGTTTCACGCTCTGTCCGCTTGTCTGTTGTAAAGCCTTCCCGCACGGGCAGTCCAAGCTCTTCCCGAATTGTGTTCCAAACATGGAAAATTGCGTGGACAGTAAAGCCGCTGCTGCCAGCCGCTGTATCTATCACGCTTTCGCACTCCTGCGGGTTCATCATTTTAACACACATGTCAATAACATATCTGGGGGTAAAATATTGACCTTTTTCTCCTTTTTGCGACTTGCCCATTAAGTATTCAAAGGCATCGTCCACCACATCCATATTGTTGTTAAACAATTTTACATCTTGCAAAGATGCCACACAAACTGCCAAATGCGAGGGTGCAAGGGTTATGCGTTCGCTTTCTCCAAAAATGCCTACCCATTTGTCCTTTGCAGAATTAAACAACTTTTCAATTTTTTCTTTCAATTCGCTGTCCGTGTCGCCGCTGTTGCGAAATTGCAAATAATAGTTTTGGTCATTTGCGCCCACCATCTCATCGTACAGTTTTGAAAAAATTAGCTTAAAAATTTCTTCAAATGCGTCCACACCAGCATTTGCCAAAACCTCGTCCTCTGCATCCACGATAATTTCACGGAGCGAGCGTTTTTCATTTGCTATCTTATCACGCTTTTTAAGGTCTTCGTATGTAACACGCTCGTTAAGCACGTCTGACAGTCTTTCGGCGGCATTTGGAATATTTGGTATTGGTTCAAAATAATTTGGGTCTTTGCGGTGGTATGTGGAAATTTGCTGTCCATTTGTCCACACTGCCATTTGCGCACCTGTTGCATTTGTGTAACTTCGTAGCTGCTCTTTACCGTCTTTAAGTTTTGGTTTTTTAACCTCTACAATTATGTATTCGGAATTAGGGCTTAATTTGTCCATTATAACAATGTCTGCACGCTTAACCTCTTTTCCAAAGCTAACGCTGTGTTCTACCCGCAAAAGATTTGTAGGGTAGCCGTATCCGTTTATAAGGCGGCACAAATAAAGTTGACGCACAAACTCTTCTGGCGTGAGTTTGATTTCTTTGTTGCGTACAAAGCACGATATGTACGGCACTTGCTTGCCCTTAACATCACGCAAAACAATTTTTGCTTCAACTGCCGCAATTTCACTTTCGTTAAACAACGACACACCATAGTTCGTATTTGCCAAAATATCTTTATAATGCATATTTTTGTCCCCCGCATATTTTCTTTTGCTTATTATACATCATCGTGTCAAAAATAGCAAATAAAAGGCGAAGCAGCGCACAAAGTGCGCAAGCATCCGCCTTAAGTTTCTAAATATTTATACAATTTCTCTAACGCTTTTTTCTCAATACGAGAAACATAGCTGCGGCTTATACTCATAGACCGCCCTATTTCCCGCTGTGTAACTTCCTTGCCGCCTGCCAATCCGTAACGCTTCATAATAATGTCTTGTTCACGGGTATCCAGAACTTTCATGGCATCGTATAGTCGCTCCACTTGTATTTTAAGCGACACGGTATCGCAAATATTGCAATCGTCGTCCGCCAGCTTATCCTCCAATGTAATTTTATTGCCCTCCCTATCCGTGCCAATAGAGTCTTGTATAGACAAATCGCCGTTAAATTTCTTGGTGGCACGTAAAAACATTCGTATTTCATTTGCTATGTAAGCCTATGTGATGCACCACCCATCGTCCATTTAGGCGACCTAATCCTTTATCATCTCGTTTGTGAGATGCGTGTTCTTGGCAAAAATGCAAATGTTGGTGAACGTATTCGATTTCACAGAACCAAAAGGCATATGCTTGTCAACACGCTAGCCGAGGAGATTGGACTTAGCAGATATGCCATTATGTCTTATGAAAATAACCAAACCGAACCTCTTTTGGAGGACTTGAAAAAGATTGCTGCTGTATTAGGAGTTGAATCTAATAGTCTCTATGATGACTATTATTGTTTTTTAGACTATCCCTATTCGGCAAAAATTAAAGAAATGCGCAAGTCGCACAGCTTACTGCAGCGAGAGCTTGGCATAATGCTTGGCGTTACCCGTCGCGCTGTTGAACGATGGGAACATGGCAAGAACACAGTAAGTCGCAACACATGGAAGCAGCTGAAAGACTTTGGTTTGTTGTAAAATCCAAAAAAATATCCTAGCCCCAAAGGCTTGGATATTTTTTTATTTAGGCAGGTAATGATTGGCGAGACATCAAGTGGTCCAAAACTCCGCTTATCACAATTATTTTCTGGCTATCATCCAATCCAAGTTCATCCATATACTTGACCGCAGCCTTGCAATGAAGTGCCACAATTTCTCTATGTATCCCCCTCAATATTTCGGAATCCGTTGGATAATAAATCATGGCTGATTTATACATGCAGCACCCCCTACCAAAATTGTATTTACATTTGGTTGTCCATTATCACTTCCATAACATGTAATTAAAATGGAAGCATACATGAGCAGGGGCTGGCCTTGTTTTGCGTACATCACGGCACAATTTTTGTCTTTCAAAACATACTCATTTAAACTTTTTGAAAAATAAGCAACAATTCTCTTGCCCTGTATTGTTGTTTCAAACTTTCCCTCGGTACCGTTGCGTGGTATGAGGGCCAAGGGCTTATGTACGATTTTCGTAATAATAGCTTGGTTTGATTGGTTTACTTGTTTTACAAGGTTTTTGTATTTTGACATTCATCACTTCCATTTCGTTTGGATTTTTTTGTGATACAAATGGCCACGGTTTGGCAGAGCCACTGTACATTAGTACATCAGCCAAATACGCCCGATAACGCATCAGCAACTACACGCGCTATCAGAACGAGCGGGGTCGCAATGTCTCCCAAGATGCCAAGAGCGAAAAATACTTTTTGCTTGCTGTTTAAGGTGAACAACTCTTTAACGGACGAGTTAAAGACCTCCGTGCTTTTAACAAGCTGCTTCTGCAACAACTCGCCATATTTTCCTAACTTCTCGGAATTATCGTCCACATGACTTACAAGTGCTTCAAATGCCGTTTCATATTTGTTTATAATTCCATCAATAACTTTCGTGTACGATTCAAGAGCTGTATCAATGTAATTTGTGGACATATCAGTGATTTCATCTGCTGTTTTGGTAACTGTGTCGTTTAGATTTTTGCCGAATAGCTCGTTCAAGTTCTCGAGGTTGCGGAGTTGGTCTTGGTGGCTCTGGATAAAGTCCCCCAACTGACTTTGCTGGCTCGATAAATGTTTCTCGGTCTGTTCGTCCATGTGTATCATTTGTTGTAGCAGCATTTGTTCCAATTGGCGGTACTGGCTCGTTATTTCGCTCACTTGGCTCTGAATACTCCTCATAAACTCGACCTGCGATTTCACCAACTGACCTATCGATGCTTCGAAGCTCTGCGCTGATGTCGCTAATGCTTCTCGGAGTAGTGCGTTTTCTGTGTTCAGCTTGGCGTTGTCGCTGGCTTGGGCTAACCCAGTCATAGGGTCTTGGTGATATGTTTGCGTGATATATCCCTGTTGTGGCTGTAGGGCTTGCCCCTGTATGTACTGCGGTGTTTGGGGCTGCCTTTGTGATTGATGGCTTTGTTGTGATACTTGGGGCTGCTCCTGTAACGGTGTGTTGCGTTTGAGTGAAAAATCTTTCATCTAACACACTCCCTTCTTGGTTTTGAGGTATTTTTGTATTGTTTTGGTTTAATACCTGTTTGTTTAATGTCAGTGCTTCATCAATAGCGACCGCTGTGTAATCTACGCCTAGCTTTACACCCCGCACGGCATAATTCTCGCCAACGGCAGGGTGTACAAATGTTACGGTCTTGCCTGTGTTGCGGGTCATTGTTACACCGAAAGTATCATGCAAGTATCGTTGAAATTCTGCCCTGTCGGTGCAATGGGCTTTGGCTTCATCAATGGCGTATCGCAAGGCTTCTTTCCAACTACCTTTATCGAGATTGCCCTGTTTTGCCATATTGCGTTCGGCTGATGATAAATATTTGCTATCGGCGGTGATGGCTTCGCCTGATTTGCTCCGCTCTCGCTTTTCCTTTGTTTTGGTACGCCAGTCCATTGTAGATAAGCCCATTTCTGCGGCTAATGTGTTGACTAAATCCTTGCTGTGCCTGTAAGCGGTGTTGTTCATGTGTAATTTCAAGCCCGTTTCAAAACTGACGGCATTTACTATGATGTGAGTGTGCAGGGTGTCTGTGTCGTTATGGGTGGCGATTACACACTCATAGTCTGCGAATAACTGCTGTGCCAATTTTTCTGCCAATTCATGTGATTGTTGGGGCGCGGGGTTGTCGATTGGATTGCATGACAACTTAAAATGGTAATATTTTCGCTCGTCTGACTTGCTCCCCTTGCCGTAAATATCGCAAGTTTCTTTGAATTGCTTGGCATAATTACGGTAGGCATGGCTACGATTAGCAAGGTCGTTACTATCATCCATCGACTGACTGGAAATAATCACCGCTTTCTTGGGGTCGGTTATATAATCAATTGCTTTTTGTGGCTTCGCCTTGCTCGCCTTTCCTTTGAATAAGGGCATCTTTCACCACCTTATCAAGTTCGTTTGGCAATGCAGTTATGATGCGATAAGCCTTCCAACACTCATTCATAACTTTGGTGGCACTCTCTCCGAAGCTGTTATTCTCGTTCAGCTTGCGGGTGATTTGATTCAGATTGTTGCCATGGCGTTTTAACTCCAACAACATAGGGCGTAAATCTTCGATTACGATAATAGGTTTCTTGCGGAGTACAGCCAAGAAAAAATCAGTCTGATTTTTGGGATTGGCTGTTTGCAATTGTTTTTGGAAGAAGTCAAATTCTTCCCCAGTCATGCGTAAGGCTATGGCTTTGTTGCGGGTTAGGTTGCGGGGCTTGCTTTGATTTGGGGTATAATTTTCGTTTGACAAATGGTGTCCTCCTTTTTGGTTTTGGTTTTTGGTTTGCTCTGGTTGGTTAATAAATTTGCAGGCGTATCGTGCAAATTTTTCATTCAGCCAGTACGCTTTTATGAAAAAGCTGTACGCGATTTTGCACTTGGGTTTTGCTCTTAGTGGCGTGTCGGTTATGCGTAAGCATAGGCGACTCGGCACGGTTTCGGGGGGCTTGGGGGGATTTATCCCACCAACGAGGATGTATGGTGCTTGCACCATGCGTTCCTCGCTATTGTATGCCGACACATACGAGTGACTGCGGAGTGAGCGAGTATGTGGATGATATGCAAGCAGACCGCCGTAGGCGGGGTGGTTGCATATCGGGTGATGGCATACGGTTTTGCAGTCATTGGAAATGCAAGCGGTTGATTGCATTTCGGGTTTGTGTGGTGGATTGTGCAATCTTCTTTCGATAGAGCGCAAGGTCTATTCTTGCCAACCCTAACCTAGAGCATGAGGCTGGCGACAGTTGTTTCGTTTTGTCAGTTCACCCAATCCCTTTCCTGCGGTATGCCTTGTTTGACATATTCCGCGTTTTTCAGCCTTACCCCTCTCGCCCCTGATTTTCTGAGAAACCGACCTATGCGTGAGTGTGGTTTAGCTAGTATCTGATTGGACTGCTCATTCAATTTTTAAAACTTCATCTTGCAATCTTTAATTATATTTGCTATAATGAAGTGTACGCTAATATAATTAGTGTACCACAAAAAATTTCAATGTCAAGCAATATTTGTGTACATTCTTAAATCATTAGTAATATTAGCGAAGGAGTTTTGACAATGACCGAAAAACAAACAACGCAACGTGGTAAAACAACAACCACACAAGCAAGCAGTAAAACGAAAACCGAAAATGCGACACCGCATCAAGAGAATCCGGCAACAGCTCAGGTAGGCACAACGAACATCACAAAGCAAGGTCGCCCCACAAAGCAACCAAACAAAAAAACATCTCCAAAAAACCACAAAGCGAAGTTTTATGATGATGTTTTGAACTGCCGCTTGCGTGAGTTGATGGACGGTAGAGAGGCGAGGACAGAAGAATTAGCTAATGCAGTAGGCATTGGTTCAAGTGCTGTACGTATGTGGTACACAGGCTATGCTCGACCTGATATAGATAAAATTCCTGCAATCTGTAAGTTTTATGGTGTTAGTGCAGATTGGTTGTTAGGGTTGAGTGAAGCACAGTCTGTAAGCATGGAGTTTAGGCAGATAAGCGAAGAAACGGGACTAACAGACCAAGCCTTATTGAATTTAACGAGCCTGAATAACGTTCCTAAACACCTACAAGCTGGTGACGGTATATACTCGTACGCATCGGCAAAAGAAATGCTATGGTTAATCAATCGCTTTATCGAAGAAACAAAAACAGTTTATACCATAGCCGATAAAGCTAATGCCTATGTTAATATCCGTAATACCATGGAAAACTTTGACATTCTTGATTATAATGACGAAGACTATGGCAGCATGGATGTGACCGGCCTTATGAAGCAGGGACTTGAAAAGTTTGGTATGACATTTAACTTCACGTATGGACAGGAAACGATGGATTATTTGGCATATGTTATGCAGAAGGAGTTTCTTGGGTTTGTTGGGGGGATTGGGATGCCTGCTTGGGTGGTGAGGGAGTAGAGTAAACCAGTAGCATAAGATTAGAGCGTGTTCACATTAATGGGATACACGCTCTAATAGTGTTGTTGAAAAACGCCCATCAAAGAAAGTTCTCACCAAGCTGAGCTGAGTGTATATTTTCCAAATAATGCCGCCAGTGGCTATTTTGATATTGTGCATAGGACCGTTTCCTTCGATAGGTCGGATTTGGCTTCTTTTGCACTTGTATTGAGTATATTTCTCGCCTGTTTTCTGCATCAAGCCATTAAACAAATTTGTTTTTATAAA
>Ga0123352_10003722_pt1 | contig 22203 bp, 14 predicted proteins | sample TergutLab28metaG_FD_89700 | JGI IMG/M metagenome (GOLD analysis project Ga0123352, IMG submission 89700) | Labiotermes labralis P1 segment gut microbial communities from Petit-Saut dam, French Guiana - Lab288 P1 | ecosystem: Host-associated > Arthropoda: Insects > Digestive system > Gut ...
CTGCATACTCTTCAAATGAAAATGTAAATGGCATCGTGAACGTAACAGACGCACCGAGATGAGAACTGTTCTGAACACCAGTAGCCGGCACACTGTAGCCGTCACCGGCCATACCAACCCACCCCGCCTTTCCCCGCACGCCTTAGGTACCACCCAAGTGTCGAGATAACGGGAACGCCTTGTGTGTAGCTGGCTAAAAATAGCGACCCGCCAGCTGATAGACGCTGTTCACACGAGGGCGTATACGGGAATTAAAAAAGTCATAACTCCATAACCATCCAAAATCGGACACGTTTATATGAACTTTTTTGATCACAAAGACCTAGGAAATCACCTCCTGCAGTTATGCCCTAAAGTCGTGAAACACCCTGTATAATGTGTGTAATTTTGTTGAATAAGTGTTGCTGATGTTGAGCTTCAAGTGTGTGTAAACTGTTTTTCCCCTAAATGTGCCTGCTAAAATATTAGTTCTTGTTACGGTCTGATGCATCTTACAATGTGTAAAATATGGTGTTTAGTAGCTGGCATGCTGGCACATCCCAGGTGACTTTGCATCTTCATGTAATTTTTTCTTATTGAAGTTTGCTTAGCTTTGACTTGACATTATGAGCAGAGTGATTATTTAATTAAATACCTTAAGTAATTGTTAAGTGTTCACAGTGAAATGGCAGCAGTGTTTGGCTCATGTGCTCTAAATTTGTCTTTATGAGACCTTGACTAATAAATTGTTAGACTTGTAGGGATATACGTACTTACTCTCTGATTTTTGAGACATCTTTCTTTCACTTTGCATTTTAAAAGTTATGGTTATATGGTATAAGTGGGTATACATTTGTAATGTTCTGATATTCTTTTGCAGCTCACAGCTGGAAGGGTCATTAGGAATTCAAATTGAGGGTGAGAGCAGACAGGATCTCTCAATTGACCGAAACTCTGATCCATTATTAGAAACCAAATTGAAGGAGGCTGCAAACAAGGAACTTAAGGAGTTAAATGAAGAGAAAAGGAAGTCAGCACGTAGAAAAGAGTGAGTTTTCATGGAATTGAATGATAGTATATCATTTTCATTGTTCGTGTGATTAAATGAAGAAGAATGAGATGGGCTGGCCATGTAGCATGTATGGGGGCGAGGGGAGGCATATACAGGGTTTTGGTGGGGAAACCTGAGGGAAAGAGACCACTTGGAATACCCAGGCATAGATGGGAGGATAATATTAATATGGGTCTTCAGGAAATGGGATTTGGGGGCATGGACTGGATTGAGCTGGCTCATGGTAGGGACAGGTGGTGGGCACGTGTGAATGCAGTAATGAACCTTCAGGTACCATAAAATGTGGTGAATTTCTTGACTAGCTGGGAATTGGGTAGCTTCTCAAGAAGGACTCTGCTACATTGAGTAAGTAAGTAAGTAAAGTAAGTAAGGAAATACGTAAGTAAGTAAGTAAGTAAGTATATCAGTTGCAGAACTGGGGGAGTGTTATGTGAGGCACATGGGGGGGGATCAGTGACAGCAGGGTTCAGGAACAATCTTGATCTGTTTTAATCTCCTGTTACTGATATTACTGCCTGAGACAAAATTGGTCGAGGTGAGTTTTTCTAAATAGGAAACTGTAATTGGCAATACTTCATAGAAAGTGTGGTGCTGTACATAGTACGGAGTTTGGCAGAAGAGGTAACAGCGTTATTCCAACCAGGACCATAAAATTAATTGAAATGAGAATTTATCTGAAGATAAATTACCTTGTGGATATGAACTTGCAAGAGAAGTCTTTACCTTGCTCTTTCGCCATTATCAGGGCATTGTGACAGGTCTCTTCTGGCTTGTAATATATTGTATGTATTGGAAAAGATAAAGGTAAAGCAGTCCCATTACAGGCCCGGAGTGGCCCAGAGGGTTCCAGGAAGTTAAGGTTCCCAGATTTCATGACAACGGCACAGGGTGGTGGTAAGGTTGTCAGCCTCACGCACCGGCCGACTTTACACCCAGGAAATGCTCCAGGTACTCATTTCTGTTAGAGACTGAGTCAACCCCAGGGCCATAGTGCAATCGGAAGGATTATATCAATGAAAAAATCCAATGACACCATCTGGGATTGAACCAGCGACCTTCCGATTTGTAGCACAGCACCTTAACCACTGAGATACCTCAGTTCCCTATTGTATGTATTGAGGACTTTGAAATCATCAGGTTTTTGTGAGTGTAAACGCTGCAAAAAGAGGTTGATTGAGGTGTAACTTTGTCTTTTTGTTTAGGTTCATTATGGCTGAACTATTACAAACAGAACGGACATATGTCAAGGACCTGGAGACATGTATAAAATTCTTCTTGGATGAAATGCGTTCAGGTGGAACAAGTATACCGCCACCTCTACAAGGGAAGGAGGATGTCATATTTGGTAACATGGAGGAGATACATGACTTTCATAATGATGTATTTCTCCGGGAGCTGGAGAAGTATGAAACCATGCCTGAGGATGTCGGTCATTGTTTTGTAACATGGGTAAGCATGAACATATTTGTTGAAGCATGTGATTGTTAATCATGATTTGCACATATATGTTATGACTATTTAGTCATTTGGTCTTTTAACACCAGAAATAATTTTATGATCAATATGTGACTTTTACACATGCACTCTTATGAGGAGTGTTTATGAGAATAGAGAGAGGAATGGAGATGACCCTCCATGGTGGAAGTATCAGTCAATGATGGTGTAGACGAGTAATGGACAAAAGCTGGTCAATGTGTCAGGTGTGGCCAAACAGCATTTTTGGACTAACTTGCATCAGCATATTAACATTAATAAAGCATATTAGATTCTTGTGTTTTGTGTGTACACCTGCTTTATATATATATAGTTTGATGAGGCCTGTATTACAGTATTAAGGAAGAGAATATTTCTGAACTTTCCTTGTAGCTGAGTATGAACATTTCATAACTAATTATATTATGTACCCTTAAATTTCTTCTATGTAAAAATGGGATAAGGTAGTTCAACATCACAATTTTACATTCATAAAGATACATGGTTTTTTAATCTTACTAAGATGGCCCACTGACCAAAATAATTGTCCACCTATTATGTAGGTACTGCTGGTATAGTTATGGTGGTTTGATGACTGTGTAGTGCTGTACAAAATCTGTTATGTTAAAGTAATACAGGCCTTTTGTTTTTTAACTGAATTTTTTTTAGAAGTACCTTCTTGCAGTACTCTAAAATAAGTTTACCCCAAAATTTGCCTGCATTCACTCTTCCATAGGAGAATGAAAATTTCTATACAGTTACATTAATGTGATATTTACCCTAGTCAAAAGTCGGGAGATTCCTGTATCAGAAAAGGAAAATGGTCTTCTTTAGGCATGTTTGTGATGTTGCAAAAGGCAGCTGTTTTGAGTAACCTTGTTATGTCTGTCTGTCTGTCCCCATGGGACATCTCAGTTCCCACTGGATGGATTTTTGTGAAGTTTTATGTTAGAGTCTTACTAAAATCCATCAAGAAAAGTCAAGTTTGGTTAAAACGGGGCAAAACAATTGGCACTTCATAGTTATGTTTTGTTGAACATAGGAAGATACAACAGACTGCACTTTCCTGTATTTGTTTGACTTGTCACTAAAATGCAGAGAATATTTTCCAGTAGTGGACTTATGCCATAGACCGGATAATGTTTGTCCTCCATATCAACCATTGATGTTGCCCACTTAGCAATGCTCAGTTCAGCGATAAAAAATACTGTCTGTATCAGCTGTTTTGGGAAACACATTTTAGTACAATGTCTTCAAAACCATTATTGTATGTTATGTCTTTTATGCTCATGTGGACCACAGGGCCAGTTTGGATGTTTTTGGAAAAGACAGAAATATTTTGTCCCTGCCAGGAAATGAACAGAATTAGTTTCATGCGAGTGAAACTAGTGTGTAATCATCTGCAGTTTTAGTATGTCCAGCAATGTTCATTTAAATGTCAAATTGGTCATACCAAATGTATATTGTAGCCTGATGATGACCGAAGTGGTCAAAATAGTGAGCTAAATTATAAGCTATAATCTTGTACAACAATGATTGTCAAGATGGAGTAGAAAATTGTGTAGTCAGAAATCCACATGATATGAAAATATGAAAAATCACGTGTTTTACTTATTGTACTCATTTGTTTACTTGTTGCCTTCGGAACTGTACACACAGACCACAAGGTCATCTTTGCTTCAAGTGAATTCATATAACATGGTAAAAGAAATTAGCTGTACTACTGTGTCTTATGACTTTAGTAATCTTGATATAGTGTCAGTTTAATTGTTATATTTATGCAGGCACAGAAGTTCGACATGTATGTAAAATATTGCAAAAACAAGCCTGAGTCAAACTCATTACTAGTGCAACATGGAGGTTCCTTTTTTGAGGAGCTTCAGAAGAAGCACAAGGTTGAGCACCCTATTGCGGCATATCTCATCAAACCTGTCCAACGCATCACTAAATATCAGCTGTTGCTCAAAGACCTTCAGTCCTGCTGTGAAGAGGGACAGGGGGAGATAAAGGTGAGTTATTGGCATTTATTTATTTCCTTTAACTAATATCTGCATTGTGAATAATGGTACCAATATAATGTTTGGAATATTTTGCTGTCCATTCTGTACTTCAAGATTGTTACAACTGGGCAAGTCATATGGAATCTAGTTAATAAATGAGAAAGATAGGACAAATGTACTTCTTGAGTGGTGCTAAAAGTCAAGTATATACGAGTTACTGATGTATCTAGCAGGGTATTGAGAGGAAAAGGACATCACTTTCAGTGACACATTTAATATATATTGTGTCAACTTGACAAAATAGCAAGTTTTCTTTAGATATTGTGTAAGACATTGCACATGAATCTTGTGATTCTCTGTAACTTTTATACAGGACATTTTTCATTAAGGTTAATGTTGGCATGTGCCCTTTAATTCGTGTAGGCCTTTAACCATTATCTTCTGATTAACTCTTTTCATGGATATTTCAATTTCTGTAAGACCTTCGAATTTGCTTCGGTTGCTGTTTCTAATTATTTATGCAGGTGCTTATTTCATGCATTCAGTCCTCTAACCCCTAACCACACATTTTTGAACAGCAGAGATACTTGGCATCAAACTTTCCTTGCTGCTACTGCTGTAATATGTCTCATGGGCATTTTGAAAGCATTTCATTGTGCAATAAGGATACTTATATTTAGCTGAAGTCCATTTAAGTCACAGGTGCTAGGGTAAGATGATAAGATCCAACTGTAAAGGGGATGGAATTCATATGTTACTACTCTTATACCATAACACTGAAAACAGTTGAACGATTCTAGACGATATATATTTAAATTCTATCAAGTACTTAGGTAAATTGGATTTTAAAGTACGAATGAAGAAGGAGAATGAAATTTAGATAAGTAGGTTTTGAGTATTGTATATAAGATTTCACCAAAGTCTGTCAAATGTTGTATACAGACAAACAAAGTTTAAAGTAAGCCCTGAAGTAAATTGCCAATTTAAGTAAATAAAGACAAGTGAAAGTTTTATATGGGAATACTTCTGTAATTATAACAGTTCCATGTGTGTGGTTTAGTCAGAATCTGTCCAAGGATTCAGAAGATACATGTGAAGATTGAATTAGGCTTTTGAGTGAAGTGGCTCTTAAAAGGTATAGAGTGAGTGAAGTTTGCAGCACATTGTAATACACTTGTCTGTAACTTGAGAGCAGCATGTCTATGCTGAGGTGTTCAGCAGTGGAATTTCTTAGTATTCTTCATCACCTTGTGAAGAAAATAAAACTGGTTTTTGAAATGTTGTGTGGAAAATTTGAAATGATCGACTGTGTTTAAGTTGTTAAAAAGGTTGTTTTACATTATCACCAGAAGCCATTAGGGTGTTGTTAGTAGTTCATTACTTATTATTCTGGAATAAATATGGACATATGTGTGTATTTTAATACAGATACTCACAGTGTTATTTTACATTTTCTTGTTAAGACCCTATGAAGCTTGTATGGTTTTAAAGATTTGTTATTATACAAGCTCTCAAATGTAGGACAACGCTTAAAAAGTATTTTACAGTGCTCTGTGTTCTGAACTTGACCTATTCATTATTCATAATTCTGGTGCTTGTCAAAGTAACACTGTTGAGTTCTGAGGTTTCTACAGCAGTGTGGTTGAGGATTCCAGTCTTCTTGGGATGTGATGCTGCATCACTAGGTAAGTGATGTGTGATGTTTTGAAGGAATACCAGGAACAACTTACCCAGCCTTGGAGCTACATGTCCCAGAGGAACAGAATCAACAATAACTCTTGGAATACAATATACCACTTGTTTGTACCCATCATCATGCTGTGTATTACATAGTGATTTAAGAAATTTACGTTGAGGTGACCCACTGTATATTAATTTGCATAATTTCTTTTTTGAACAATGAAAGCATATGAGAACTGCACTGTTCTGGGTTATTACACTCTGAGCACTGTTAATTTCTTACCAACATTTTGGGACAACCTATCAGTCCCATCTTGAGGGGTCAAGAATCCCAAGAGACCAATAGGTTGTCCTGAAATGTCAGTAAGAAATTACCACTACTCGCTGCATAGTAACCCAGAAGAGTGCAGTTCTCATCTACTTCATGGCAGAAGCCTGAAATCATGCAGTGAAAGCATATGGTTATTTGGTCACTCACAGATTTGTGCAGTTTCAGTAAGCATCATCTTATAAGCCCATTTTGATTTTGAAAAATTGCCTAAAAGTCAACTACATGATAATAAGTTCCCAGAAATTTAGCACAGCCAGTAAAAATGGTTTATGTGGCAATACTCTTTGTTTTGCAGGATGGTCTGGAGGTGATGTTAAATGTACCAAAGAAAGCAAATGATGCAATGCATCTTTCACTGTTAGATGGCTGTGATGTAACCCTGGATAAACTGGGAGAGGTTATCCTGCAGGATACATTCCATGTATGGGACCCCAAACAGATAATTCGAAAGGGCCGTGAGCGACATATCTTCCTCTTTGAACTGTATCTTTTGTTCAGTAAAGAGGTCAAAGATTCAAGTGGCAAAGCCAAGTACCTGTACAAGAACAAACTCATGGTGAGTATATTACAGACGGCACATTTGTGTATGCGTTGCAGTTAGGGAAGTCCTACAAGTCATCTTTAGGCAGAAGATTTGATTCTGTCATTGTCACCTTCATCCATTTTTTAATAGTCAAATCAGATTGTTTGATCATAACTTCTCAAGTAAAAACCCATTTACATGAAATAATTGTTTCCTCTTGCATATACATACAGGTTTATTTAGTTCTTCATGTAAAGCATTGGTCCCATTTGCCTAATACACCCCAGATTCTCATGCATGTATTCTATTGAAATTTACTTATATCAGATCTCATTAGTGAGTGTTCAGGAGTTGTAGGATGCTCTACATGAGCATGGAAATTATCTCTTCAAGGTGGCTGAAATTTTAAGTAAATGAATGGCCATACATGTGAAGCTATTACATGCGCTATCTTTGTACATGTGTGAAATGCATAATACTGCCATACAAGGGGCTACCCAAAAGTTCCGAGAATTTGCTCGTAATAACATGAATACTTACTTTAAGTCCTAATTTCCACCGTCACCTTTGAAGTAGTCACCTTGGGCTCATATACAACAATCCCAGCGATTTTGCAATTTTTGGAAGCACTCACTGAAGTCTGCCGGCATTAGTGTGTTTAGTACCTGTTGCGATTCTGCTTGGATCTCTTCAGTGGATACGAAACGCCATCCTTTCAACTGGAGTTTCATTTTTGGGAACACATAGAAATTGCAGGGGGCCAGGTGAAGTGAGTAGGCAGGGTGGGGAACAGTGGTCATATTATTTTTTGTCAGGAATTCCCTCACAACGAGCGAGGTGTGTGTAGGCACATTGTCATGGTGCAACAACCAGTCTCCCATCTTCCACATCTGTGGCCGTTTGCACCTCACATTTTCCCTCGGTCGTCTCAAAATCTCGCAGTAATAATTTCCATTGACAGTCTGACCAGGTGGAACAAACTCCTTATGCCCAATTCCTTGAATGTCAAAAAAAAAAATGATCGGCAGTGACTTGATGTTGCTGCGACTTGGCGTGCTTTTTTCGGTCATGAAGAGGACAGCATCTTCCATTGCAAAGACTGCTGCTTTGTTTCTGGGTCATAATTGTACAGTCATGATTCATCACCAGTTATGACCCTGGACAGGAAGTTAGGATCATGTCTAACTGCTTTTTGCAGCTCGGTGCACACCTGAACCTGATGATCTCGTTGGTCATTGTTCAGATGAACAAACTTTGCTGCAATTCATTTCATGTTCAGTTCATCTGCTAGAATGCGTTGACATGACCCATACGACAGTCCAGTGTTATTACAAACATCGTGGATAGTCTGTCTTCTGTCTTCTAGGATAACTTCACGCACTTTCACAATCATTTCCGGAGTTGTGCATGTGGACAGTCAACAAGAATGTTTACAATCTTCCACATATTCCCGGCCATCTTTGGAACACTTAAACCACTCAAATGTTCTTGCTTGGTTTAAAGCTAGCTCACCAAAGGCTTTCAGCTGCAGTTTTATTGAGCTGGAAGCAAAATTTAATGCAAATTCTTCGTTCCTTAACATCTGCCATTTCGATATTAGCAGACACATGTGAAAACAGTGTAAAGAAAACAGCCAAAACTCGGAAACACATGCACTTATAAAGACGCAAGTTGGCTGATTAACGGTTGAAAGCTACAGCAAGAGGGACCTAGTGGCACAAGTTTGTAGTGCTAATGGTTTGCGCAGTATATTCAAATTATCGGAAATTTTGGGTAGTAGCTCGTATGTGCCAGTACATGGGTAATACTTGTATATAGCTCACTCCCATATTTTTTGTTACAAAATTTTTCTTTAAACTATATGCAGAACTATGTACTAAGCTCTGTTTCAAACCACCCATTATTTTCCATTGAGCGTATTATGTCACTTATGTACTTCTTGCACATTTGACTTTTGTACTCACAATGCAGTTTGTTGCTAGGTGATCATACTGTCATTTTAAAATTTAGTTCTCGAAACATGATAATCATGTCCAGAAACACATGGAAAATTTATCTGGTCCTCATGGATGTAAGGAACTAGATATTTTAAGAAATATTTGGCTGTGGGACAAACAGCAAGTAGAAAGTTTGACATAATTGAAAATGTGTTAAGGGAGTTGAGTTATTGTTGTGGAGCAGAAATGTTTAGATTTTCCTTCTCTAATTTCTGTTCAAAAAATTATTTCCAGAGGGTTTAAATATTTTTAATTAAATTCACTGGGTGTGTCATCCACAAAATGCATGGACTGACCCTGCATGGGGCTGGATCATTGTTGAGAATGTTGCAGTCTCTGAACCAGCCAAAGAATTCCTCAACATTTTATGCAGCCCTAAGCTTCAGTACCATGTTCACAAGGTTTTCACCTCATCCTGTCCTGTGCCAAGATGAATCCAGTACACACTGTATACCATTTTTTTTATAGATTCATTTTAATATTGTCCCTTCATCTATGCCTATGTCTCCAAAGTGGTCTCTTCACATTAGGTGTTTTGAGTAACTGTCAGGTAGTCTTAAATTCTTAAATTTGAACAATATGAAGCCAAAATAGTACTACATTTCCAGACACAGATTTCAAAAGAAGCTTTTGCAAGTAAGATTGTAGCTAGGTCTTTTTACACTAAGGAGACATCTTATGTTTCTGTCTGTTGTGGCTTTGATGAGGATATTTTAGGATATTAGTGTGATGTTTTACTATATGCTTGTATTAAAATCAAATGTTCAAACAAATTCCAACATTATAGTTAATTACAGTTGCATTTCCCTAATGTAATCTTTTAGAACTATGCCTCTAAACGTTTTCCTGTATGTCAGATCTGAATGCCTGTATATTAAACATTACTGAAGTTCTTTGTGCCATATACTTATGCTTTACATTGTGGATAAAAATGTTGTAATATATGAAGGCTTTTGGGTTGTTATTCTCTTGCTTTTATTACAGTTAAGTTAAATATATAATCTTGTGGTTTGAGTCATTTGCCATGTGCCATGTGGTGCTTATGTTCACAGACATCTGAACTAGGTGTCACTGAACACATTGAGGGAGATGAATGTAAGTTTGCTGTCTGGACTGGCAGAGCCCCCATTTCTGACTACAGAATTGTGCTGAAGGTTAGTTCTGATTTTTAGTTGTTCTGTCAATGGACCTCAGAAGGTGTGGCCTGTATACATTTAAGGTTTTAATGTTTCGTATTGTAGCATTTCTCTTGCTTTTGATTTATTTTATTTATCATATTTTTTCATAATTTTTCATATTATTTATCATAAGTATTGTCTCATAACTCTCTTTCCATTACAAAGAGCAATCATGAGTGCTGATAAGGGAAATAATCACTGTTTGTACTGAGAACCATTCAAATACACTATACTATTCTTCTTCCAATGGTGCTACAGCCCGGAGTGGGCCTCAGCCTCCATCAAGAGTTTCCTCCATCATTTCCGGTTTCGGGCGGCTGCTGTCCAATTTCTACATCCTAGCTTTGCTACATCTTCCTTCACTCCGTCTTCCCACCGCAACCTGGGTCTACCTCTTGGGTGCTTTCCTCCTGGCTCACTAAGGAGGGCTCTCCTGGCTAAATCGTCGTCATCCTGGCACATGACATGACCTGCCCATCTCAGTCTACTCAGCTTACAAAATTTCACAATGTCTTTCTCATCATACAGTTGATAAAGTTCTCGATTAGTTCTAATTCGCCATTCTCCCTTATCACACAGATACACACTGTGGGCAAAATGCACAGTTTCTGAACATTACATCAGTTGGTGTGTATAGTTAACACTGAGCTTTAAAAGATTTAATTTTAACATTACTGTGAAGCACTGAACATGTTTTTCCTCCTGTAGGCATCATCGCTTGATGGAAAACAGACATGGGTGAAAAAGTTGCGTGAAGTGATCCAAGAGACGTATTTCAGTACTGCACTGCCTCTCAGTATGCCGAAGAGTCCAGCCAAGTTGAAGCCTGGCAGTCAGCGCTCCAGCCGGTAAGTCCACTTATCTAGGGTTAGGTGAAAGAGGATATACCAGTATTGCCTAATTTTGGTTTGTGTTACTTTGGAGACAAAGTACTTCAATTTGTGTCAGACATCACTCTCTGTTTTTGCATTGTGGCTGGTGAAATGTTCTGCCTCATGCCAGTTCTTACAGATACTTTCAGAAACTTTAATTGTTTAAGAACAAAGCATAATCTGTTTTATTTAAAGAACCTGTTTGTATTGCACAGCAAACACCCTCCTTGTCTGCTGCTGTAACCAATCAGTTACTGTTGTAAAGGGCAAAGGTTGTCGTTTGATCAGCATTACATACAAAACACATAAATACACAGTGCGGGCACAATGTGGAATTTTTGAATGTTACTCCTGGTTATATGTAAAGTAACTGCTAGGCTGTAGAAAGTAAAATAAACAGATTTTAAGGAATGGTTGTGCAGGTGCATGTTTGTATATGGCATAAGTCAAATTTGGCATTCATAGGGCCATGCTTCGTAATATATTTCTATAGTAAAACCAACCAGATGCACCAGTGTCTCAAATTTATTTTATTTTGGGAATAACTCTACATGTTTTGGATGGTCTTTCCATCCATCATCAGGAGTTCACGACTGTACATGCGGCAACAGGCATATACCAAACAGATACTGCTACTGCTTGCTAGTGGGAACGAGATGGAAATCTCGTTCCCACTAGCAAGCAGTAGCAGTATCTGTTTGGCATATGCCTGTTGCAGCATGTACAGTCGTGAACTCCTGATGATGGACGGAAAGACCGTCCGAAACATGTAGGGTTATTCCAAAAGAAAATGAATTTGAGACATTGGTACATCTGGTTGATTTTACTGTAGAAAAGGCATGAATCACTCAGAATGTCAGAAAGTTTTAATATAACGTCAAAAGTGTGTGCCACAAGCTCAGTTTTGTTGCATTCTAAGTTAACTGCTTTACTCTTAGTGGTTTAGTGCACATGCCCAGGAAGAGGTGAACCCACTCCAGAGAATTGTGGATGTGATAATTTACTATTTGGTCAGACCCACTGCACATCTCAGGGGCACTGAGAGATACGTATTCAGCATTGGTCAAAAGATGATTAGTGGGGAAGTGAGACAGACATTCCTCCCAGTTTCATTTGGCCACTGTGTTATTATCAGAATTATGACATGGCTTTTATTACATGACAAGTGAAATTCTGAACACACATGTGGTGCCTCTATATACCATATTTAACTGACTGCTGTGTCATAATTTTTTCTGAATTCATCATCTAAAAAAATTAAGTTTTGTCTTATAACCATGCACAAATTTCAGCATATTCTGCATAGGTATTTTCCTGAAGGTTGGTTATTGTAAATGGTTGTCATCTTATACTAAGTTAGATATAATATGTTCACGAGCAGCTGAATGGATAGTTTGAAGAGTAAGCATGATAAATGTATTTTATATTGTTCATTCCATGCATTGTAATTCAGTTTACACAATTTTAACCAATAAATGCACACAATTATCATATTATTCACGATATGTTTTTAAGACATTAAACTTTTACATGTTTCAGACCTTACTGGTCCATCATTAGGGAGTGCATTAGCTGATATTGCATAAAACAGTGACTAAAAAATATTTGGGTCTCTTGCACTGATGAAGGATGAGTAAGGTCGGAAACACGTAGGAGTTTAAAGTTTTTAAAAATATTATTGTGAATTCAATGACAGTTTTGTGCATGTGTTGGTTGAAATAGTGAAAAATGATAAATGTGATTACCATCTGATGGAGTTAAAGCAATATTAACTCCCACTTTCACAGAACCATGATGTCTGCTAGAAAATGAGAGTTCTGGAGTAATTTGTCTTTTATGCATGTTCCCAAAGTTTTCCACAGAGTTGAGATAGGCCAAGTTTGTGTAAAACTTGTCTAGGTGTGTTACCTTATGTTACTATAATAGCCTCATCAGTACAGAGTTACTGAGGGTGGCAGCCATCAGAAACTAGTCATGAGAGGGGATGGGAAGCATTAAGGCACAGTATTACCCTCATGAATATTGTCATCTTGAAAGTATTCAAGTTACTGGTTGCAGAATTAGGTGCAGCAGCAAGTAAACACAAAAGATAAGTTGTACCGTCACTCTCTTCACAGGTGTGTCAACACAGGGGTGAACATGACAGATGGGTTCATAAACTGTTAGTTTGTGTGTAGTCAGACTTTAATTTATATGTGTTACTGTGTATGAATTTGGAACTTCAAGGAGGGATGCTGATGAATGAATGTTTGAGAACAGTGTGCTGGTGAGATTACTTGGACTAAGGGGGAAGTGAGTAACAGGAAGATGAAGAAACCTGCATAATGTGGCTGGTGTTTGGGTGATTGAATTAAGGACAATGAGGTTTGCAGAACATGCAGCATGCACAGGAGGTTTACAAGGTCATACAAAATATTAGTTGGAGTACCTGAAAGGAGCGTACAGCTGATGAGATCTGGGCATAGATGGGAGGATTATACTAAAGTGCAACTTAAATAGATGGTTAGGATTTTTGATTGACTTTGTCTGTCTCAGGATTCAACCCAGTTTTAGTTGAGCAACTTAAGTTTAATCATTTCTGTAGTTCATGGTCATCTGCCATTGTTTGGTATGCACACACACACACACACACACACATCAGTTTTTTGGTGGAATACCTCTTGTTCTGGTTGGTTTGATTATAATAATAGTAATAGTGTATCATACAGATTATGAAATTTCACGTTTTGCTATTTTCTCCAGTCTTCTTTTACTTCTTTGTTAGGCCACATTCTTCTTTTCAGTACCTTGTCATCAGACACTCTAAGGTTCCTCACTTAATATGGTGATCCCTAAAAAAACAACACATTAATTTACATTTACAGTTTTACATTCTTAATTTTTATTTATTACCTATCACAAAAAACAAAGAATTCATAGCTGAGCAAGCATTTCCTGAATTTCATCTTTAACTGACCTGCTCACCTGTCTCAGTCGTTTTGAATGAGCCCTAGATTAAAGGGACTAACATGGTTTGAGTGTTGTGAAATCAGTAAAGAAGAACTATTAGGGCGATTTATGTTTAATAGATAATCTGTGGAATCTATTGTGTGATTTTATTTTTAGTCAGTGGGCACTAATTTTTTACATGTTCTGATGACATGCAATAAACATAGCACAGATCACTTTGTCACTTGGCGACTTCACTGCACATTAACCTTTATGAAATAATAACTATTATATGGTCTGAAATGTGGTAAAACCAATTAAATCCAATTTGAGTAACACATAACTCCATCTCACTCTCTGCACTTGTCCTTCCCCTTGCTACCATGCTGTCCTTTTGTTTAAACTACCATATGCTACTGACTTCCCTCCTACATCAACATTATGTAGCCCAACATTTCAGAGATTAATTTGATCCTTCTAATTAGTGTAATTCTTTCCAGCGGTCATAATCTGCCCCTAATTTCTTCATGAATGAAATTTTGATTTGTTACTGTCACTATCAAACATAGAGTCATACAGAATTTAATTTATAAATACATTCTGTAAATACAGTACAGAATAATTATTGTAAATTCTATTGTTCCAGCTGTCTCTTCCTTTCACAGTGACCTGGAACAGTTGGTTCTCTTTGTGAGTGGATTTTATTGGAATTTCATGTTGACAACTCCCACTGTTAAAACAGAAGCAAGAATAGGACTTGTATATGTCCATCATGGAACCAGTTTTATGTATGGCAGTAGCTTTATAGAATAATGGGCTGTTCCAGTAGAGACATACTTGATTAATTTAGTCTTACCAAACCTTGGCTAAAAATGGATGCGCAGAATGGTGGAAGATGGAAGGATGTGTTTGATGCTAATATCGAGCACATCCTCACACCTGCTAGACTGCTTACATAAATACATAAAAAATATACCATAAAAACTGCATATACAAATGGTCTTCTTGATGATGAACACATGTTCGAAACATGTAGAAAACATGAAGAATTGAATTAAAACATTAATTTAAAAAGTGTGAATTTTGTTTGTTAACATTACATAATTCAATTTGATCTTACCCCATACATGCCTAATCTCTTCCCATGATTAAAAGGTGTATGAATATATTGTGATAACTCCACATTGTGTGAAAGTACTATAGCAATAACAACAAACTCAGACTTTTAAGTCTTCTAAAATTTATTTAGCCTCGTGCTTAGGACCTGGAAGTAGGGTGCAGTAAGATGTATGGGAAATGAAATTCTTCCACTTCACTGCTTTTTCTTTACTTCATTGTTCTGTTGAGACAGATGACATTTATTGTGCAGTTGCACGTTTTTAATCAGGTTCACAAAATGCTGGGATGAATGATTAATTTGGAGTATGAGTAGCATGGTTACACATGGACATGCAAAGTAATACACTCCTCGGAGGGGGAATCGGTGTGATCCATAAAGCTTTGGTAATGCATCAGCTGGTCTGTAAGAAGATGTAATCCAGAAGAGCACAGAAAAGGACTTTTCACTGTCATGAAAACCGCAGAACTTAACTAACTAAATCCATGGAGCAGAATCCTTCCTGAGAAGCTAACAGGTTCTCAGCAAGTCACAAAATTCTCCACATTTTATCATTTTATGTAACCTGAAGGTTCATTACCACATCCACAAGTTCATGCCACCTGTCCCTATCCTGAGCCAGAATAATCCAGTCCATGCTTCCCCATCGTACCTCTTGCAGTTCCACTTTAATAGTATCATTCCATCTATTTCTGGATCTTGCAAGTGGTCTCATTCCATCAGGTCTGCCCACCATATCCCTGTATGTATCTGTCCTGTCCACCATACATGCCACATGCCTTCCCAATCTAATTCTCCTGCAGACCCTATATAGTTGTAATTATAATTATAATTAGAGTGAATAATCAGTCTTCTTACTACAAAATTCAGGCTGTTAGGATTTTCGGTACTTCATTACCAGATTTTACACATTAAGTTAAAATGGCTGAGGATAATGATAATGAGAGTAAAATTTGATTGTGTAATCTTGCAATGTTGTAGTTTCATGCATTGTGTAGATGCCACCTGAACAGAAGTGTATCGTACAGGATGACACAATATGAAGTTGGCATTCAGCAGCACTAATTTTTCTTCTCCCTGATGAACATTTATATTTGTCATGAAGGACTTACACACACTGATAATAGTGAGTTGTAGTTTTCTCTATTATTTGTATTTTTATAGAGATCTGGATGATTCTGCGTCACTGGATGAGAGTGTAGAGAACCTGGACCGTGGCTCCATAGCATCCTTCGGCTCAGGCAACACCACCGACTCTGATAAGGTAGGGAGACAGCATCATTCACTAAATCTTGTTGGTGCCAATTAAATCACTCAAAATCAGTGCTGGGTGTGGCATGTCATATGATTTTTTTCCCCTCCCCCTGTGTGTAAAATGTAATATCAACCTGAAATGATCAGTGCAGAGGCAAAAGAAATATGGTCTGAGATCCACTGAAAAGCAGCCAGAATGGTACCCCATCCTGTTCATCAGTGAATAATAGTTATGCTATTGTAATGTTTGCCTGTTACTTTATGTGGGTTTGGAACTTGATTATGTACTTTAAATGGGGTGTTAGGGAATAAAATGCTGTAGAGAATATTTGGACCTAAGAGAGATGAAGTAACTGCCAACTGTGAACAGTTACATTAATAAGGATTTGTATTTTTGTATTGCATTTGTAATATTTGCCTCATGTTATTTAGGGTGTTTAAATCCAGAAGGGTCAGAAATGCTACTGGGGAGTGTGCTTGTTTGTATCCTACTTAAATCTACAGTGACGTGTGGAAATTACTGCACCAGACAATAGCATCAGCAGCAACTGTGGCCATTTCATATTCGTCAATCAATTATGGTTTAGGCAGGAGTGTTATCTGCTTGACCACAACATGTGGTGTTATATACTGGATAAACATATTAAAGTTTAAAAGTTTCTAATTATGTTACTCACTTTTTGGGCCCTTGGTAGCAACTTAACATGTTCTGTCTCCTCCACTGCATAAATCTATGTATTGCTGCATCAAATGGACGCATGAAGTGAGGGAATGCCAGTCGTGTTTTATGATGGTTACTATTTCCTGGCTGGGGCAGGAGATTTTCTTTTCTCCAAAACCCTCAAGAACGGCTGTGGGGTCCTCCCAGCTTGCCGTTCAGCGGGTACCTTTGTCAAGAGGCCTGAGCGTCATGTTTATCACTCGCCTCCATTTAGTGCCGAGGTTAAGGATGAGTGAAAGCCTACCTCTGCTCCCACTAAATGCTTTGTGGCGTGGGCAGGAACAACTGTGCACTTCGTTGTTTGCTGATTTTCCTCGTTTTCACTTCGCTTTGGCCCTGTGACAGCATAGCAGTCTTTCTTGAATTGGGCCTACTTACTGCGGAAAAAGGCAAGGTTCAACCTGAAGAGCGGGGTCCATGCCATATTTACGTTTCTGTGCCAAAATAGCGGTCTTTTCCAAACTTCCTCTCAGGCGCCTTTCACGCGACAAACCAAGGCCACAGAAACGTACATACATAAAGGCGCCGCCCTGGGAGTTTATAGAATAATATCTTACGTTTTGAAAGCATCTCTGTGTTACATGAAAATAACCCATACATTTGGCGTCTCATACTTTTCTTTGTACACTCGGTTGGCCAAATAATGCAGCGCAAACATTCGCCACATTCGCCGAAACCAAGCAGTATACTCTATCCAGGGCTAGGTGATTTCGCTCCTCACTTTCTCTGACACTTCTGATCGAAGTTTTTCGCCCATGTGTTACAACCTCATGCATACTGAATCACCGAAAATCATACCTTTCTTGATATAATCGTCTTCTTTATTTAGGTTTGAGCATGGACTTAAGATGCTCCTCATTATGCCGTTTTCGCTATTCTTCCATTACTTTCGTTAGGTCCATATCTCCATTTTAGCATTTGCTAGTGTACATCCTCGTGCCACGGGCTTCCTCTAGACCGTGAGATCAAGTTTTGCACCCATGTAATACAAAATAGGCCTGTGCGTTACAGGTGAAGACAATGGGCGACCTGAACGTTAAAAATCTTCAACCGAAGTTTGGCCTCTTTTAAAACGCGACTCCCGTGTATTTGTTTATGTTGTACTCGTGGCTTCGGGCAAAAAATATTTTTAATGCATTTCATAAATCTCAGAAATTGTGTTTTAAAGATTAGAACAACATTGTGTACATTCTGTCCCTTTAGGGCTACCATTTCGCTGGGTTACAACGTCGGCAGAACGCGCTCAGCCGTGACACGCGTTAACGTCAGTTGGCACAGAAACGCTTTCTTTTACAACGACGTCCACCGCACCAATTTACAACAAATTATCTCAGCAGTACATAGCGGCACATTATGTCCGGCTAGTGCTCCACGTGATCAGTTCAGAAAATTTTGGCTAGCACCTCTTATTCATCGATATTGATTGTGCTTGCCATCAGATTTATTTATAATGGGATACATGAAATAGTTGGCAGCATGAAAATACTTTTAACACAGAAAGTGTGTAATGAATCGAGTCACAAATATCTGATATTGTGCCTGGTGGTGTGCCTTCATGTGGGACGTGGACAGAACCGTACGCCGTGGCCCATCGGCAACTTCTCCAACACATAAGATTTGCGGGTAAACTAACAAGCTACGGAAGTGAACGTGTATGCCCCACTTGTTTACCCCTCAGTCGTTACACATTTCACAATGGATTGTGACTTTTATGTAAATGCGAAATTATTTTCTATTCGTATTAGCCGATACGGCCTACCGAAGTTTACGTGAAGGCCAAAATACACGTTTTTGCTTCCTTGTAATGAAGTGTGCTTAGTATATCCGTCAGTGAAAACTGGCGTTGGGGATTTATAGATACTGACTGTTGATGGGATAATTTCATTTTATGCCGTATGTATCAGTAAAAACTCTGACTATACATGAAACTTGTGCGGAACTGAACAATATTTGTTTTTAAGTAGCAGCTCGGCGTGAAAAATAATTGCCCGTCACTTAACACATACGTCGAAATAAGATACAGAGAATTTATTCATATGCGAAATATTTTTCGTAATGCGGGATTTGAGGTTTTCACTGCGGTGTTGCTGAATATCCTGGTTACCGACGTTTCGAAGGGTCTAAATGCCTTCATCTTCAGACTAAAGGAGTCCAAAATTAAATTTGTCACTGTTTGGTACGTTAAGTGATACTGTCCTCAAGAAAAATGTAATTTAATTCATTTCCAATCTGGCTGCTGTAGGGAAACTACCTTTGTTAGAAATGGACGTCTTCCTCCTCCTCTTCACTCAAATCTGATTTGACTTAATAGCTGTTTTTTTTTATTTTTTTTTTTCTTGTGTCTGTCAGCATGTTATGGAATAGTGGGGTTTTGGTACTTCAGGTGGATAGTTCTACAGTGATTCACTTGTATCAAAGCAATGTGTAACATATATAATTGTTATTGGAACCAAATTGATGAGACGAGACAGAGCGATGTATGAGCTAGGCGTACGTTAGAATGTTGAAACACAAGAATGTTTTGTAAAAACTGTGTTTTAGTTCGGGCAACTGGTGACCGCAGGCAAGGCCACAGTATACACATAGAGGCTCATCTTAAATATGGGCTACCGCAAGAATCGTGAAATGTGACATTTGGCATTTGCAGGTTGTTTCATCTTGCCTGAACAGTCACATTGTTGGACATTACCTGCCTACAGTTCAGCGATAATTTGCTGTACGGTCAGGCTAAACGAGAATCTGTTTTGTAGTAGAGCCCTTGAACGGTAAGTGGCTATTATCCAATAATGAAGTTAACTAGAACTGAATGAGAAATGTTAGTGGAATTACGAATGGACCGGAAAGGAATGAAGTTAGGCGAGGGACATCTCTTTCCAGGTATCTATTCTGACGGTCTAGAGGTTCTAATTCTCCTCCTCCAACGCATATTACGAATCGCAACGTATGATACACCCACTCCTTGCCGGTACACTTTTCGCTCTTTTGTGTTACGAAGTTGAAGAAGGAGGGGTGTAAATAAAAACGCATAACCATCCTGGAGCGCTGTCTTAGTTGTGAGGTTAGTAAATTTTCCGCTAGTTCAGGAATTTTCCGCGTTACGTGGAATCCTATAGTTTATTTCCATGTTCACAAGTACCTGCCTCTGGTCCCATTCTTGACCCAGATTTGTTCCAGTCCACGCTCTTAAGCGAGCGCGCCTCTGTGGATACAGGGCGGCGCAGAGGTCACCTAATACTGCAGGCAAAATGCTGTCTGAACTACAGTGACACAGTTCTTATGTGTATGAACTGCATTGTTAAAACTGTCGACCTTGTTCACTGACACATTGTTTAAGTCTTTCTGTGTTCGCCTGCGCGCGCTGCGTCTCAACGACGACGGAACTATCGTAGGTAGTAAGGTATTTCTGTTGTTAAACGTAAGAGCGTGTAGCGACTTCTGCGCCACGCTGTATACACGATATAGGCCTACTAATTCTAATTAGGAAAACCATTAACGTCTATGGAAGTGCAAATAAATGGCAGCTTAGTTAACAACTCTAGTAATATCTATTGCATGCCATGATGCTTTTATTTATGGTGGACAATAAAAAGTGGTGGTATATATTTTATTGATGGTCATATTAAGTTTCAGTTGGTCAGTTAGTTCAAATTTGATTGATGGGGCCAGACACAAGAATGCACAAATATCGTTAATTATTGACAAGGTTTTGAGCTTTGAGCCTCCCTGAACACAGAAGGTCTTTATAGAATGTTACTGGGGTGAGGCGTGGTGGAGTGATTGGGTCACATGGCTACGACAGATTGGGTGACACTCCGTATATTGATTGTGGCACACCCGTCTGTCTGTTTTTACGCCGAGACAGGCTTGCCTAGCCAATTATGAACGATGTCGGCAAGTGTTTTTTTTTAGAGTCTTCTGACTTCTTACACCGTGGAGGATAATGAGTGTGTTAAATGTTTCGGAGGAAAGTGCTGCTTCCATCTTTAGGGTGACGGAATTTGGATCAGTTGGCTGTCAAAATGATTGCGAGGAGGAGGTGTGTCGATTATGTAGTGAAGGATACGGAAAGCGAAGAAGAGTTAGACGTTGTACCGAGCTCATTGGTGTAATCCAGGAGACCATCATTTAAGCAATACCCGACGTGAAAACCTGAAAACTTTTCCGTTGTTACGAACTTTATTACAACTCAGCAGTATTAAAACACCCAGTGGCGTACGGACGTGGTGATGATGTGAATCACAAAGCCTTGAAACTGTAAAAGTCGTGAAGATTGTAGACAAATACAGAATGCAAAGATTCAGGGTTGCCACTCTTCAAATATTTGTAAGTGACTGCATGGAGCGGACGATTGTCGTTCACTTGGAACAAGACAGTGTTTGGCTTCATGCTTCCCGGAGGTTCATTATCATAGGAGTGTTATAAGTTTGTTTATCAGAAGTTTTAATTTTCTCATGAGGACTTTTGCTGTTAGAATTTTGAACCGTAATACCCTTAAACGCAAAGAGACCACTGGGGAGACCTGGGCGTAGATGGGTGAATAATATTAGGACGAATCTCCAGGAGGTGGGATGTGGGTATATGGACTGGATTGGGCTGGCCCAGGATAGAGACAGGTGGCGGTCTCTTGTGAGTACGGTAATGAACCTTTGGGTTCCGTGAAATGCGGGGAATTTCTTGACTATCTGCAAACCGGCAAGCTTCTCAAGAAGGACTCTGCACCATGGAGTAAGTAAGTAAGGAATACCCTTAAACGCATCTTACTGGTTTCTCTCCACTTCCGACTTTTAATTTCACAACAAATTCCACTAGAGGGCTCAGTTCTTCCGGCGTAATGTGCCACCCCACTGTGTGCAGGCTGCCCAACGTTTCGAGACAGAGTAATGGCCTCATCTTTACGGGCCCATTGTTCAGTTTCTTCATTGGACGTTCGACCCTTGAGGTTGAGACCACCACGCTTTGTCGAAACGTCGGGCTCCGCTCATCCAGTGATGCGGCACATGACTTACCTACCTACCTACTTACTTACTTACTTACTTACTTAATTGCTTACTTACTCCTTGAAGCAGAGTCCTTGAGAA
>Ga0123352_10003728_pt1 | contig 22177 bp, 10 predicted proteins | sample TergutLab28metaG_FD_89700 | JGI IMG/M metagenome (GOLD analysis project Ga0123352, IMG submission 89700) | Labiotermes labralis P1 segment gut microbial communities from Petit-Saut dam, French Guiana - Lab288 P1 | ecosystem: Host-associated > Arthropoda: Insects > Digestive system > Gut ...
AAGAGGGGTTTTTTTTTTCCTGTCGGTCCCCTTTTTATTAAACCCCAAAATAAACCCTTTTGAATTTTTTGAGATTCCCCCCCCCCCCCCCGTTGGCTAGCAGATCTCACAATTTCTTTACTGCTAATAAAGGTACACTCAGTTTAAGAGCTAACTTCTGACTGACTTTCAGGGTTTCAAATAAATTCTGCGTGCAGAGCACAGACTTTCCATAGTTATGGGGAGCACCAAAGTCTCACATTGTTAAATTAATTCACTCAATGCAACAGGCTGCCTCTTGAGAAGATGGCGGTTACTTAGCTATTCAAGAAATTGCCCTCGCTTTATGGACCGCGGAGATTCATTACGATGTTCTTAAGATCCGACCACTGGCTCTACCCAGGGCCAGATGAATACCATCAACACCTCCCATTCTGTTTCTCTAACGTTCCTTTTCATACTATGCTTCTAAACCTTAGACCAACCAAGTTGTCTCGTTGCTTCAGATTTTCCTTCCAAAATTCTGTAAGCATTTCTGATCCATCTCGTTCATCCCAAATGAACTGCCCACCTCGTCGTCCTCGTCTGATCATTCTCATAATATCTCGGAAGGTGCGCAAATCATGAAGCTGACCAACAAGCAGTCTCCTCCGTCAGTTTGCTATAGCAAATATTCCGCTCAGCATCATGTTCTCGAAAACGCTAACGGTTTGAAATTTTCCCCTGGACCTGAAAGACCAACTTTCATACACAAATAAAATACGAGGTAAAACTATAGTTTTATCTTCCCAATTTTTAATAGCGGAAGTGAAGACGGAAGATCCTGAACCGAATAACATTCACCGAATTTAATTCATTCTTTTTCTGTCCGTTAATAACATTTTATGTTAGTGTCGTTTCTAAACATTTAAAATTTGTTCCATGTTTTGAAAGAATATATCTTAGTTGCCTTGCCTCTAAGCGGTCACGTTGTCCTGCACTCCGTTTACGGGACGCAAACTGATACTTCGTCCTCTGATGATCTACGTCAGGAAAAAACTTATTGCTGGCGACTAATAATGATTCTGCTTCTTTTTAAGGTATTTACTCTGGCGCAAAATAAGTTAACTACAACAGCGTATTCCAGAAGTTGACGTGTCCCATCCAGTCAGCCCTTCATAGTTTTCTTACCTTTCCCGAATCGCATGTTCTAAATAAAATTTGAAAAAAATACGCAGGTGAAACATCTTGTTTCAAATCATCAGTAACAGGAAGTCATCAGAAAAATAATTAAGTATCTGGAGATTCTCAAAGGTTTCATTAAAACACACTTTAATTAATTACTTACTTGCTTAATCCACACAGCAGAGTCCTTCTTGAGAAGCTACCTGTTCTCAGCTAGTCAAGAAATACCCCGCATTTTACGGAACATGAAGGATCATTACCATGTAAACAATTTCTCGCCACCTGTCCCTATCACGAGCTAGATCAATCCAGTCCCTAACTCCCTCCAGTCCCAAGTGGTCTCTTTCCTTCAGGTTTCCCCACAACACATTTTTAATTAGTCTAAATATTTTCACATATACATCGAACTAAATGTTACCGCACAAGACTTCCTTTGCAACTCTAAGCACTAACATCGTTTAAGCACACGAACAGCTGATACACTGTAAGCTGTTGTCCATTTACTTTCCAGTGTCTGATGAAAGCAACATTTCAAAAGATCACTTTTTGAAGTCGATGTCCACAACAGCGCCCTCCGATAATTTAACTTGGAATTGCTAGGTTTGATTTTTGTCCACAGCCTCGCATTCGGAAAGGAACACAAATTTTACAGAAATGTACGTGTTCCCGTCATCAGCCGAAGTTTCGGGGATGTGCCAACAGAAAAGGGTGTCCTTGAAGACTGAACAACCGAGGTCTGCTATCTGCTGTTTTGTAACGTAGTACTGCGTATTCACGTGGAAGCTGTCAATACTCAGGATAGGTTCTATCGTCAAAAGAGAAGAAATGTGGAAGAAATAGTAACTGCGGAATAAAATCTGGTCAGGAACTCAGAAAGGTGCTTGACATTAATATGAGCCAAATTACGGAGTGTCAGTTGTAAAGTTACTTGGACATGGTCTGGACACAGTGGCCCAGTAACTAAGAACAATTCCTGCTGTCACATCCAACTGTGTACGTTCCTTCCCTCCCTTTCTCGTGAGAACAGGAACAGATGAAGCTTCCAAAACTCCGTGTCCTTTCCTGACCCGAAAGGACGAACAGATTCCTGAACATCAGTAATCCAGCGAGTAATATTTGATGGCCAGAATCTTTCAGAATTTCATCAGTAATTTCTAATACATATGGAGATACACTGAGAGAGGAATGTTGGGGTAAACTGTCGAAGAATCAAAGACAGTCTATTACGCTCACTGGCGTTATTAGAAACTCAGTGCCTCTCAGACAGGGGGTGGGTAACGTAAGCCTGAATCGGTGTCATTGCCTCGCCAGTGTTTATGATTAACCTGTGCACCACCTCACTCAAACCACCCAGCTTCGAAATACTTCAATCTTTCCTTCCATCTCTATGTACATGTACCCATCTACACCTAGGTTGAAGCGATGGTAAGTGATTGCGCGTTCGCTGACAACACTATTAGCAAAGTGTGGAAGTTGTTTCTCTAAAGTAAGCTATATACAATATTACGAATCGATTTTCTGAAGTACTGTAGTGACAAATGCACGGCTACGACACTGAACACGAAGTTACTTTTCTCGCAGATTTTAATTTTTTCTCATGGCTCGACAGTCCTGCTGGGTCTAGGTTTCCTCTTTCAGGTATCTTGATCACACCCACTGGACACACCACACTCGGTAGGACCCCTCTAGATGAGTGATCAGCCCATCGCAGAGACTTCTACCTGACAACACACAGACTCACAACAGAGAGACATTCACGTGCCCGGCGGAATTCGAACCCACAATACCAGCAAGCCAGTGGCCGTAGACCGACGCCTTAGACCTCGCGGCCACTGGGATCCGCTCAGATTTTAAACAATAAACCGTAATATATAGTTTAAATACGAGTACTACTCCTTGAACCCTACTCACAGCCAGACTGCACTGTTCCAGAAAATGTCACAAGGCAGCTATAGACACCTAAGAGAATTTGTTTATGTCAGGATTTAACTTACAGTTGACAGTTTGTAGAATCTTCTCCTTTCATAAGCAATGTGTTTAAGTCCAGAATCTGAATACCCGGCAAAGAAACACAGATAATTAAAAAAATACACCCAAGGACTGATTTTAAAAGTTTCAACGATTCATAAAATGAAATGCCTGTTCTAAGACGACACAGCATTTGTGCTGTTGCGTTTTGTGTGATTATATCGACGTTTGTGTTTGGAATCATTTTCCCCCTTGCATTCATCAGATACTCACAAAATTCGGAACGATGATGCCCTGACAGATATTTCTTGGCAAATACCGCTTTTGGACGTCCAGAGTGACCGAAGTTTGACTTTTATACGATGAGTGTTGTATTAGGTGAATGCACTATGTACGGACCGAAAGCCAGTCTGATATTTGTCATTGGGAGGCGCGGTTAGAACACTGCTATTCTTAATATAACGGGGTCATTCCTTCCACGTACTCCCCAATTAATATACACAAACAACACGTTATTCGACGTTGTGTAACCTATGCAGTCGATACAACGGGCTTAAAGAAACATAATAATATTAAAATTTTAGTAACAAATACACGGCCATGCCATGGCTCGGGCGGTTAGTTGTCGGCCTCTCAAACCGGAGACCAGGGTTCGGATCTAGGTGTCTTCATGTGGCAATTATACTAGACAGTGTGGCACTAAAACTGGTTTTTCTTAAAGTACTTTCACTTTCGCCTATTAGTATCATTCCACCGAAACACCATTGTTATTAATCCATCTGTAACAATGCTATATGATCTTAGTAATTGACGTCGTTAAAAACACACAAAACTGAAGACGATCACACGGCCCGCGCTGTACGAAGGCCCAGATTTTAACAGACCCATGTGCATGGAATTTTACCATTGCCTTTTAGACATTCGTAAATTTAGAATAATTCTATGGTATATTATTTCTGCAACATGGAGGGTGGAGACGTGGCCCTGTGCATTCTTAATATTGATACTAAACGGAGATGTGCAATCAACTTCACGTTAGGACCGCTGTGTACCTGGAGAAACAGTTTCCGGTACCCACTGTATATAAGAGGGCTTGGTGGGTCTCAACAGCCGTCAGTATAGTGAAATAAGGATGATTATGGTGATGATGATCATGATGATGATGATCACCGCATTTCAAATTCTGTCATTAAACTGCAGAAGACTTTGATCTTCCAATGAGATAACATGCATGCGCCTTGCAGGAGTATCTGACGCTGTAAAAAAACAGGATTCATAAATTTTGACGTTTTCTGACCGTGCATCTCAGTATAATCTTAGAAATTGACCAACTTAATTCATAAATTCTTGTTTTATAATAAACTTATTATAAAACAAGAATTTCTGCATTAAGTTGGTCAATTGCTAAGGATTTATAAATTTGAACAAAGGAAGTCTAACTTGTTTTACAGCGTAGAGCAAGAAATCTGCCGTTCCAAATAAATTATGCGATAAACCGAAATAATTGTTCCTTCTGCTTTTTCAAGGATATAAACGTTACAAAATTTTTTGCTAAAATCTAAACCCACATATTCAATATGCAGAGTACAACTGTGTCTGGTATTTTAAACCCCCTGTTTCATTTAAATCGCGTCGTACTTTTTAGACCCACTCTTTTCCATATTTTTAGATCAACGTGTACTTACACAGACACATGTGAGACCCCTAAAATAAAATCAAGTAATCTCCATTCTTGGTCAAAACGGAGTAATGTACACCTTTGGGATTCTAAAAAATAAAATGATCCCGTTACAGGCCCGGTGTGGCCCAGAGGGTGTGTAGAGGTATAACTCTACCCTTCCATGACCGTGGCACTAGAAGGGGGTGAGTGGTCAGCGCACGCCCCGGCCGCACTTTACCTCCGGGAAAGACCCGGTATCCATTTTACAGGAGGCTGGGTGGGCCCCAAGGCCGATCTGCCTTTGGGATTCTACGCATTCGTATTGGGGCAGGGAGTGTACTGAGTTGTGGTAAAATAAATTGATTGTACGACCTATAAGCAGAAAAAAAAAGAACATTGAAATTAAAAGAGGAACCATCTCTTTCATATTTTCATCTTTCATGCTATTTCTTTCTTCCACTTTCATAACCTTTTCCATAAAAACATTAAATTAATCTATCAATTCATTCTCCGGCAGGCACAAACACGTAGCTGTCACTTTTTGTAACTACGTTAAAATTGCCGTACAAGTGACCAATCACAGTCAGCTAACGAGAGCTTGTTAGTCATATAGCATCACAAAGTATTTAAAGATAAGTGTATATTCTTTCACCTGATGGCGACGTAAAATTAAAAAAAAAGCGATTAAATTAGTGCATTCACCTAACACATGGTCACTCTTGTGACATAATTATAGGATGTCAAGAAAGTACGAATCTCTTACAGAAGTTTATATTCTTTTTTAAGTAACAGTCTGCAGCGTATTGTAGTGTTTAATCTGTACAACAGTTTTCTGTTGAAATTCTATACAGGTGTTGTTCATGTGCTCTTGTGACGCTGGCATGCTATGCTATGTGCATAAAGGAGTATCTAAAGGGGGTGGAGGGTAGTGTTGCTATCTCTAACTTACGAGAGGCCTTCCCCAATACCAAGACTTCACTTTCTGCGTCCAGCCTCCCAACTGGGAGCGCAAGCCGTCGAGGTAGCCGCACTGAAAAACGCATCCAATTAGCACAACCAGGCTCAAGTGGCGGCGCCACATGGCCCGATGCCGATTCCAGCACCTTCAAAACTTTTCTTCATCATGATTTCAGGCTTCCGCCGCAATGAAAATGAGATCTGCACTCTTCTCCGATATTGCGCAGAGTAGAGGGTAACTAAGTGCCAAAGTTTCGGGACAACCTATAGGTTCTTGAAGGTGGGACCTATAGGTTGTTCCGAAACTTCCCTACTGAATTAACACTCTGCGCTACGTAATAACCCAGAGGAGCGCAGATCTCTTTTCTTCATCAATATATGGCAGAAGTGGGGTCAGTGGCACTAAAAATCTATTGGTAGACACGATGGAATGTCAGGGGTTAAGTTGCAACTTACGTGTGGGGGTGTCCAATTTGCTAATTTAATAAAACAAAACCAGCTGTGTGATCCTCAGTTTGTAAGCAAATTATTTCTCGCGATTACAAGGGCATATTCGTTCTAAGGCTTGCCCGTGCCTAAGAATCTAAGTATCAGATATGACGATGGCCTAGGAGTTGACGTTAAGCTCTACATATTCATTATTTCAGAACTAAAGGAATGCCGCATTTACTGAAAGACGAAAAGTTTCTATACGTCTGTTATGAAGAGTAGGAGGTGGAGAGAGCAGTTTTTGTATTGAAGACACACACACACATATATGTATATGTATATATATATATATAACATCTCTATCCTCTACAAATCATATCGAATAATAACGTGGTAATCTAACTCAGTAAAATTCACGTAGCCTACAAGCAGTTATTGGATTCTCTCAGTACTTTTGTAAAGCTAATCTGATGGTGATGGTAAAAGCTATCGAAACATAGGGTAATTAATAACATGCGATAAAACATATTGTATACATGTGCATTTGTTGGTTTTACTACAAACGTCTAAATATTAGAATACTCGTTTTCTCTACGTCACGTCTGACCGTTTGCTATAGATCAAATTTCAATAAAAAAAATAATATTTATACCTGGTCCTGTGCTTCTTTGGACACCCCTACTGTATTTGCTCCACTGAGGGCCTGTCAAAATGAGGGACTTTTCTGTTACTAAAGCTACGAGGGACAGGGAAGTAATGGACAGACTGAGGAGAATTACAGTCTATGGTGGTCATTTCTAAACTACACAACTTACCTATTTTAAACTACACTATATTGCCCACAAGCATATGTCACAACATAAATTAGAAACTCCATCAACCATTGGCTGTACAGACATTGGGCCACACATGTCACAAATCGAACTCCCATCTATTTGCTAACAGTCACTGCTCTACATAACAGGGTGTATAGAAATTCTGTTCCCAGCCCTCTCGGTATTTTATAATTTCTTTTTGTAGAAACAGCCTAAATATATATTATTAAGTCTGAATTTCCACTTCAGTTCTAATTAAATAAGCAATGCTCTAAGAATAAAGTATATCAGGACTTGTAGGCCGAACTGAATTACATTGCGGAACAAAATTTCTATACACCCTACCATAACGATTCTAATTTCTAATGCATTTCTCTTCAGACTCGCTCGACACTGGTTAAATAGGCTTGGTATCTGCGCTTATTCTAAAGAGAATAATACAAATTTAGTTGCGGGGAAGGGGGACATTAAAAAGCAACAAGGTCTCTAAGATCTGGCTCTCTATTGAAGCTGCTGAATATTGGTGCAATCTGTGGGAGACAAAATCTTCAAATATGAACACAGTATTTAGCCTGAAAATGTCCTCTTAACACGTGATAAATATCTTGTCGACAGAATTTCCACAGACTTCGAGGTATTGAATTCGAATATGAAAGTAAATCGATATAATTCAATGCAAAATATTATTCAAGATGTCGCAGTCGTCCAATTTTCCCGTAAATCGGAAAGAACGCTCGATCTCTGAATCTTCCTATTTTAACCAGATAACTTACTCCATTTCTTAAAATTTTCCCTGCCATCGGGTAGATATCATCTAACTTCTGCCTTTGATATGAAGTGTAAAGCCTTTCCCCAATTAACGTTCGAGTGTTGGAACCTCTGTTATATCAAACTCCGAGACAGGAAAGCGTGACTGAGAATCCCATCATTCTTCGGACAAGAGAGAGAGAGAGAGAGAGAGAGAGAGAGAGAGAGAGAGAGAGAGAGAAAAGAGCTGTAGCACAAAAGTCTGAAATCGGAGAACACATGTAAAAATACATGGAACAATCCTGAAAGCCAATAACGACAGAAAAGGCCACATGAAACATATTACCAAACAGTGTAACAGATACGCCGCAATTATACTTGGCATAGGAATTACGCTACTTTTAATTACTGCAGATGAAGAGAAATGCTTCATTTCTCAATACCGTAATTTTTAACTCCATTAAGTTTTAGAGAATTTTGTCCTGGTACGTAAATCAGGTTAACCCTTTATAGCCCATTGGTATCTATATGCAACACCAAAATTAACTTTAAAGAGCTCATTTGCCCATACTCTGTCTTTATGTATTCCAGATATTCCTTGCAATAAACACCGATTTTTTTTCCTAATACAGAGCTAATCAGCTGGTCTTTCTAACCGAAGCAGTGTTTTCTGTGAGGTACGGGCTGAATATTTACATAAAACATATATTAACATTTGTATTCAAGGGATAATATAATTTTTTGTATATTCTTGATGATAACTCTGAAGAGTTAAAAAATTAAAGTTTATTTTACATAAAACACTGTAAATAGGACGAAAAACAAATTGTTTACTTTTGAATTGGTATGTCTTGGAAGTAAATATATTTCACACGAGCATGCTGATTGAAGATTTAGGCAGAATACGTTGCTGCAAAACGAGGACACAGTCAATTATTTGTTAAATTAATGAGCCAAGGGAATTTTTAAAAAGTGCATATCTATGCCTGACATTTGTCGACTTGTCCTCTAGATACTTTGATAATCTTATTTTAATTCGTAAGATACCAGTCATTTATTGCCAAACGTAATACACTCGACTTACTTACTGCTACAATACAGCAGAAAACATCTTCTGCTAAATACAATCTAGAAAACAGCGACCGGTAAAGCAGTCCCGTTTCAGGACCTGAGGAGCCCAGAGGGTTCCAGAAAGTTAAGGTTCCCAGATATGGTGACAACGGCACAGGATGGTGGAAGGTTGTCAGTCTTACGCACCGACCGCTTTTTACCCCCAGAAAATACTCCCGGTACTCATTTCTGTTAGAGACTGAGTCTACCCCAGGGCCATAGTTCGATGGGAAGGACTTTATGTCAATGAAAAATCCACTGACACCAGCTGGGATCGAACCGGCGACCTTCCAATTTGTAGCACAGCACCTTAACCACTGTGCTACCGCGGTCCCTCGTCAAAATGAACTCTACAGAATTATTAATGCAGTTACCTTTAATTCTCATCTCGTCTTGTAACATTTCCAACGAATAAAAATGTAGGAGATCTGACAATTAAAGAGAAGCTCCCCCACACATTACTGCACAGATGCGAGATTACTTCTCAGACAATGAAAGAAAAACAGACGAACACTCTAAGATTTGTGTTTTTTGTCACGTTGTAAATTGGGAGAAGCTTTCGGAAAATACAGTGAATTGTTTTACATGGGGTGATGTCACATACAGGAAGACTGTTTTTTTTTCAAGTCGTTTAGGAATCGTAAGCCAGTAATGATTTTGCTTAGAATGTGATGATCCTGAAATAAAAGAAAATGTTTAAAGCATAATACTAAATGATCTATATGTATTAAAGAAAAGATACCATACACCTTACCTAGTAGTATCTTTCTAGGTTGTTGTACTCTATAGAGAATCGGTGACTCTAAGCTGAAACACTTTGGGCAAAAATAAAGTCTTGCAGTCATTGTGTATACTTGATTACATTATAGATCGTTGGCTATTCAAATAACAATGGAATATAATACATCGTTATGGCATACGATGTAACAAGTGTCGGTAAATTATTTTATAAAGGGCAAGGAAACTACCTCATTACAGGAAAAGCTGTACTTTGTTATCCACCTGTTTAGAAATGGCAGACTGGAATATCGGATATTGGGTGGTAATAGAGTGCACATCTTCTTTCAAAGAGGAAAGCAGAAGATCCCCCCCCCCCACATACACACACAGGGGCAATAATACTCCAATTCTAGTCAAAATTGTCCATGTATATTTCAGTTCTGTCAGTACCAAACCTCACAAAAAGTAAAAATCAAATAATTGTCTATGATAGTGTACCCCGCAAAATAAATCTACGTTTCATGCACTCGCAGTATGCCTAAGATGTTCAAATCTACGGATAGAGTGTGAAGATATGGTGAGAATTCAGCTGATCCTACTGTGTCCAGAGGCGGCGAAGATTCAATTTACAGTTAAGTGTGACGATCAGCCCTTATTCACAGTAACGTGTTAAGTGAAATCAGCCATTGTTTAAAGTGTTAAGCGAATTCTGCCGTTACTTAAAGTAATGTGGTGAGTGATATCAGCCCTTATTTAAAGTAACGTACTGCAGTGAAATCAATCGCTATTTAGAGTAATGAGTTAAAGGAAGACAGCCGTTGTTTAAAGTAAAATGTTAAGTGAAGTTCGCCGTATTTAAATTAAACTGTTGGGTAAAACCATCAGGTATTTAAATTAACTATTCTGTAAAAAAATAAATGAAGTACCTTGTAATGTAATAGCAGCTGTTAATTAAAATAACGTGTTAAAAATCGGCCGTGTGTTTAAGTGATGGGTTGAGTGTAATCAGCTGTCAGTGAACGTAACCTGTAAATATAATCGATTGTTGGCTATGGTAACCAGCTGACTTCCACAATAACTCATACTTAAAATCGCCTGTTAGAAGAACGCAAAAGTCAAATCTATTTGCTGTCCACCAAAACCCTGAAATGTTCTCAACCGTGACAAAAAGCGACCTCCCCTTTCGATGGTGCAATTGACTGTGTTAGATTAACTAACACGCGTGTACGTGTAACTGAAGGAGTCACACTTACCCATAAATCAAACTGACTTTCATGGAACAACGCATTACTTCCTGCACAAGTTGAGTGACAAGTTACCGAACAATGCCTGTGGTAATCGGATGGCCCATTAGCAGGACGTCATCCCGATAGGTAGCTTTCAACAAACAAAACCTAAAGAGCGTTTAAGTAATTTAAACAACGTGTAAATTTACACAACGTGTAAATATATCCTGCAACAGAAAGCGTAGACAATGGGACTCACGAGAACCTGCTGACCGAATGAACACCAGGAAGCTGTCCAGTGAAGCGCCTTAAGCAACAGCACTTCTGGAGAACGTCATCTGCCATGGCTTAGCTTTACTTATGTTAACCGAACTCTACATTATTCATTAACACTTTCTCAACTATGGATGTTACATAAATGATGACATGGCAGCTGGATGGTGAGTACGTAATAGTGTAAAATAATAAAAATATAATGTAAATGTCTCGTCATTCACAGAGAAAAGATGCAGAAAACCACGTAAATGACCGAAAAGCCAGCAACTTTCATCAAACACTAAATATTATACAACACGGCTCTTACCCAATCGCACAGGAGGTACAGAAATAAAAATGTATAATTTTAAGAGCACAGAGCCCGAGGTTCAAGTCTTCTAATGTCTCTCTTCCAAGGTACTGAAAATTAAGATTTGTTGCAATAGGTAGGCCTCTAAAGAGTAACCTAGACGTACAAGAAACTAGGGTTTTCACATAGTTCAGTGGGTTGGTGGAATGGAAAGTATCTTCTTTTCACTCAGAACCTGAATATAGTGTGCTGGGTTGAAATCCATCACCTCCTATCCATCTGTCACCATCACGTCATTCCATACCATGGAACAAAAATGACAAAGCATAGAAAAATAACAATATAAATAAAATTATATAAAACTTGAAGTAATTGAAGTCTGCGTTAATTAAAAGAATAGTATTCTTATCGTTGTCCAAGTGGTGTTGTGTTTAGCCACTAACTACACGTAAATTCGAAAAGAAACAAATTAATTAACCGAATACTTGGCTTCACAGAAAATCCTTGAGAAGGTAATAGTAAATCGCATAATCAATAAATTTGCCATTTTATGAAACTACACAATTTGTTAATGTGCTTAAAGGAGCCAGTTATTAGAACCTGTTCTGAGCCACATGGATCCAGTCAACGTCCTTCTTCTTCTTCAGGCTCTGAACCGCCTTTAATTAGAGGTTTTGGCCTTCTCAACGACATCCTTCCACTTTTCTCTATCCTGGACACAGGTTAACCAATTTTTGATCTTCATTTGACCAAGGTCCTGTATGATGTTGTCCTCCCATCTATATTTGCGTCTTCCTGTTGGTCTCGTGGTTAAGGGATTCCATTTAAATTTCTTAGTTGCCCTGGCTTCAGGCATTCTTTGTATATGGCCGAGCCAGCTTAGTCTCTGGGCTTTGATGTAGTTGACCACATTTTCATGCTCTATCAGTTTGTCCAATTCTTCATTGTTTTTAATGTTTGATTCCAGTCAACGTCCTCAATACAATATTTCTTTAAGATCCACTTTAATATCCTATGCCTCTCAAGGCGCGTCTTCCTTTTAGTTTTCACCATTATATTTGTTTGCAAAAATATAATTTATTCACCCATTCCTCATTCCCTGCCCCTCTTTTCCTCCTTAATTCGGTCAGCCTAATGATCATGAGCGAAAAACACACATCAAAAGTTCCTCATTATACAATGTTTTCAGTCTTACGTTCCTCCAGCTGTCTTAGATTCACATATTCTTTTCACCTGCGTGTTTTAAACACCCACAGTCCACAGTCAGTTAGAATTATGATGGAAGTTTGAAACTTACACCAATGAAGTGTGAAATGCAACTCCAGAGAGAGAATTCTACAGTGAAAGCGTAACACTCGTCCGTGTCTTTGGCGCCGCAGTGAAAGCTCGCCAGTAACTGACATTTCAGTACCAGGCTATCAGTCATCAGCAAAGTGACAGGTAATCTTACTACAGAATGCATATACCAACGGTACGATCAACATGTGGGCCGGGTAGCGTAGTCGGTATAGCGACTGGCTACGAGCTGGACGGTCCGCAGATCGAATCCCGGTGGGGGCGTGATTTTCCGCACCTGTCCAGACCGGCCCTGGGGCCCACCCAGCCTCCCGTACAATGGGTACCGGGTCTTTCCCGGGGTAAAGAGCTGCCAGGGAGTGACGCTGACCTCTCACCACATTCTAATGCCGTGGTCAAAAAAGAGTAGAGCTATACCTCTACTCCCCCTATGGGCCGTACAGCCTGTACAGAGCCTCAGTGCCTGTACAAGGGTGCACTTTATCTTTTACTTTTACGACCAACATAGACACGCTTGTCTTCCTCGATATTTGTCAGCTAAATATGGAACGAAAATTACTGAAGCAAACCCACAAAGAACTAATATAAGAAGGAAAAGCATAGGTTTTGCAAATTTATAAGGCAGGTATTGCCGTCCCTTTCGTTCACATTTTGTAGTTCTCAAGAGAAGGAGCGTAATAATTTTCCGCCTCCGCGTATTGTTTTTATGATGACAAACGTTTTCCTTCTTAGTTCTACTGCAATACATTTCGTCAATTATTATATTTATGCCGTGACCTATATCTTTTTGTTTGAAAGGCACGGATGTTTACCTTCACTGTTAACAGATGACATAACTTCTGCTCAAATAGCAAATAAATGCAAACCGCAAACATCAGTAATTCTAGGACTTATCTCTTATGCAGAATGGAAAGAAATAAACCAAGAAAGACGACATGACATTATTTGCAGCACTAGTGGCTAAAAGAGAGATGGCTTTATGAGTTATGTACATTTACAACATTTAGATCGATAGCCTGAACAGACCAGATCATTGCAGAGAAGTACGTAGATGGAGAGATAACTTACACTAGACTGGATCGTTCACAAAAGTGGTGTTAAGGTATGGACTGCTTTCAAATGTGTAAGCCGAGGATTTTACAGATTTGTTGATTCAGATTATAGCCGTCGGTGAAATTATGGCTTTTAATTGGTAACTTGTTACCGACTGATTGGCGGAGGCTACTGCCTTCCTCTTCAAGGCATATAAATTAAATAGATGCGGTAAACTCTTCCACATTTTCGAAAACAGGTTTGCAATTAACAGGGCCTCATACTTCAGAAGACTCTAATATTAAATTCAGGTGGTTCGGAATACGTGTCGGTGGCGCGCTGTCTTCCGTAAATGTAGCAACAAATCAGAATTTATTTCAGCTTTCAGTTGTGTAACCTACGGAATATTTCTAATAACTTCTGCCTATATTGACAATAAATATTCACATTTCGAACTAATGACACTTTCAACAATTCTGTAAGCCCTGTTGGGAAGAAGAAGAGAAGAAAAAAAAAAAGAAGCAGCGATGGTATATGGACGTACAAAGGGTACTTGACAAAGAAAATAGAACATAACGTGTAAAAAGGGGCAGAAAAGTTGATGTGAGTTCATTAGGAAGGCCAGCGAAATCCACGGACCGGCAGAAACCCTACCCTCTGAAAATACAAGCAAAGTTTTGCATTATTTTGAGTTTTTGCGCCGAATAGTAACTGAACGTCCCGACAATTCAGAAGAACCTACTGCCTCCGTCTTCAGTGTGACTGGATTTGGTTCATGTGGATTCCGAATTACAGGGTAAGAAAGGAATGTGCTGGTTGTGTGAGACGGTTTATATGAAGGTAAAGCTGTTTGCGTGCCTATGTACCAGTTGCTTGAACGCGTGGAGGGACAAAGATATAGGGGTCTAGTCAAATTTCTCTCTGAATCGGACTAAGGTGAATGCTTTTTTTGACGAACTGCCTACTTTAGCACTGGTACCGTCCTTGTAAGGAGGATAGAGCGGAAGCAGTTTGGATATGCATACAAGGATGGAAATCCTTTGTCTCTGGCGATTCCATTTCCAGATGAATTTGATCCAAAGACTGGGATCGTAACTGTAAACAATTACACAAGCCAGTGTGTAATTGTGGCCATGAAGAAGCTCGCGACGATCTGGGATACTAAAGCTCCACATGTTTGAAATACAGGAGTTGGAATAAAGACATTGACCAGGCACACGAGCCGTTTTATTCCCGGCGAAGGAGCATCTATTGCCAACCGGAAAATACTGCATTCGACAGCATGATCGCTGTGATAAGTGATTGAAATTATTCTGCTTCATATTGGTTTTTACAAGAATTTGAAATTGACCTGTGAACAACAATGGCGACAGCAATGCACAGGTGATTGTGAATTGACCTGTGAACAACTATGGTGACTGTAATGCACAGGTGAAGGCGAATTGACCTATGAACAACAATGGTGACAGTACCTCGCGGGTGAAGGTGAATTGACCTGTGAACAACAATGGTGACTAATGCGCAGGTGAAGGCGAATTGATATGTGAACAACAATGGTGACAGTAATGCGCAGGTGACGGCAAATTGACCTGTGAACAACAATGGTGACAGTAATGCGCAGTTGATGGCAAATTGAACTGTGAACAACAATGGTGACAGTAATGCGCAGGTGACGGCAAATTGACCTGTGAACAACAATCGTGACAGTAATGCGCAGGTGAAGGCGAATTGGCCTGTGAAAAGCAATGGCGACAGTAACGCGCAGGTGATGGTGAAGTGACCTGTGAACAACAATGGTGACAGTAATGGTGGTAATGACGCGTTAGAGTCAAATTAATATAAAAGACGAAAGACTGAGCGTTGGAGGTGCATGCACTTCTTGCGAAGACTCGATCTCTAACCCTGGAGCTCATCCCATCAGTGAGTGACAATACCAGAACGTGACGTAATATGATGTGACTTTGGCAACACCGCTGCAACTTGCTCCCCCCTCCCCCCACTTCATCAACAGGTAGATAACAACTAAAGGGCAGAGCGCAGCAGTTGACAGCCCAGTTCATGGTCAGCAACCAGGTGTAGCGTGTGTTCAGTGTTGAAGTGTTCCGACAGTCAGCAGCCAGAACAGGTGAGAGGCGCGACCCGGCTCGCTCTGATTTCACAGTGGTTACTCTTCCACTTTACGGGCTCCGTAGTTGCAAGGTATTCCCATTGCATGTTAAGAGAGTGTCATGGAGTGTGTTCCTTTGGGTGTAGCAACGCTGCTCCTTATGCCATGAAATTTGTTAACAGCTCTTCGTCAGACCACTGCCACCGCGAAAAAAACTAAGCCCGTCCTACTGCGCAATAAACGGGGTGGTCTTAAACGCGTAGGGTTAACAATCCTTCACTGTAAAGTGATCCGTGTTGTGAAGTTCATACTGAAGGCTTCTATGGTGTTATGCCACCGTGTAGTCTTGGAGGTTGAAACCTACTTTTCGGAGTAACATTCTGCCTCCATCTTCAGAGCAGAAGTGATATGCCAATTTAGTTCAAGGGTTAGTGTGTTCTACTTACGCAGATATACGAACATGATTTAATACCAATAGAGTGGAATTCCCTCTGAATGTCTGCAACTGCAGGTATGTTATAGACAATTTTAGTGGTGGTAGCAGCAGTAGTATTTATGGGGGTTAATGGTAGCAATATCAGTAGTGTATTATTATTTTGAAAGCGCTTACTATTTAAATACTGACTTAGTGTGTTAAATTTGACGTACAAAGCTTTAGAATTTCGCACCGTTTCCACACCAACATACAGTACTGATATTTCATACCGAGCTTGTGCGCGTGTGTGTGTGTGTGTGTGTTACGTACAACTATGCCAAATTTCTACTGCCAAACTTGTGTGGTATTTTAATTATCGCAATCAGGCTGAATACTAAACACAGTCTGCAAATAGCCGCTACTTTTGTTTTCGTTTTACAGAAGTGCCTTATCATGCCTGCTGCTTTCTTCATCACCCGCTTTCAGCTCAAAAACGCCCAAAATTCCGTAATTTGTATCACGAAGATGTAACCAACATCCGAATCAATTTATTTTAATTTCTTTCAGATGCGATTTTTCGACGGCCTACTATGAAGTTACTTGCCTAATGTGCGCAACGATGAATATATTGAAGTTACAGAAAGGAGTCCCATGACCTTTTCGAATGACGACAGTCGGGGCTTCGGCTTCCTGCCCACTGATATTCCCATTCAGCTTCCCCCTGGCCTAAGGTCAGTCAGACCAAAACGCAACGTTGTTACGAGGCTGCCCCTGTCAATATTCGTGTAAAAAGCCTGAACTTTTCACAAAGCAGGGCTCAATATTCTGGAAAGATACTCATTGCCAAACCATAAAAATTGTTTGGAATATAGATCTAGTAAAGTGACCCCGTTACAGGCCCGGTGTGGCCCAGAGGGTGGGTAGAGGTACAGCTCTACTCTTCCATGACCGCGGCACTAGAAGGAGGTGAGTGGTCAGCAGCACGCCCAGGCCGCACTTTACCCCCGTGAAAGACCCGGTACCCATTTTACAGGAGGCTGGGTGGGCTCCAGGGCCGGTCTGGGCGGGCGGAAAGTCTCGTCCCCACCGGGATTCGATCCCGGACCGTCCAGCCCGTAGTCAGTCGTTATACCGACTAAGTTACTGGGCCCACAATATAGATCAAGTATATAGAGAATATTAAGAATGGTACCCTTATTTCTCGACATGGCAACCAAACGAAAAATAAGACATACACAGAAAGAAAATACATGACACTTGACAACAGTGTCAACGTTGAATTGAATTCCATGACTAATTTCCTTCATAGCATCTCCAGAGTTGAATTTTGTTACTCAACACCTAATTCAGCTTAATTCCGAGTCAAATGCACTTGTCATTGGCGTGGGGCAGGGAAATCGACTTGCACATGAAATGGCAGGTACATGATTCGGTCAACAAGAATATAATTGTTGTTTATTTCTACGCGGTGTGTTGTGAAGATGTTTGCAATGAAGGTCAGTAACTGAACACGAATGAGGTTACGTCAGTAACGTCACTCACAAATTCTCTAGCTCTTACGTGCGAGCAGTACGCCCGTATTTCGTAGGTAACGAACTCTTCTTGTGTGGGTTCCTCAACACACTTCTTTTCATTCCCTGTTCCAGGGGGAAATGGTACTCCATAAGCCACTCTCCCTGCACAGAAGCTCATTTCCCACAATTTACACCAGTTTCTCCATCGCACGAAACGTTTATAAGATCCATTCCTTTACTTTCCGCCCTCTCTTGCAGAACTCTTGAACCAACCGATTTTTCATTAAAGTCTATATGAAGTGTAATATCTTTGAAAGTCACTTCACCACAACATTTTCTAAGCCCCTGCTTTCGAAAATAGCAGCCCACTGTCCGTAAACATTCTTCAGATAACTATTGCAAGTCTACTAAAAGTGTTCACCGTAGTATTCTGCATTTTGTATAATAATTTATTCAATTATTATCAAACAATATCTGTAAAAAATGGACATAAGACCACGTGGCTGTGCGAGAAATACTGGTTTACTTTTAGAGTTGATAACTACAAATTAAGGATTGTATTCAGTGTGTATCGCTTTCTTAAGACGTTATAAACATGTGAATAAATTTCGTACGGGAAGATCTATATAGTGTAAAGTGTAACTCCACTACTAAGGAACTCTATAGAACACAGACCCTCCACAGAAGCTAACCGTTCCACGGGTAGTCGATAAATTCTCCACACTTTATGGAATTTGAAGATTTATTGACGGGTTGGCAACAGTCGGCCATTTGCACATATTCAGTCTCAGATGCATCTAATACACGGAATTCCACCCCTTTTATTTATTGACCCATTTGAATATTATCCTCCCATTAACGCCTAGTCTCTAAAATGGACGATTTCCTTAGTATTTCCTCTCCAAAACCCTGTAGAAATTTCTCTTCTGACCCTAGTGCCACATGCCCTGCAAGTCTCATCCTCCTTGATGTAATCACCCCAACAGTATTTTGTTAATACACATCATGAAATTCCTCATTATGCAGTTTTCTCAATCCTCCAGTTACTTTCGCCCTCTCGAAAACCTCATTCTGTGTTCTTCCCTGAATCAAAGAGTACGTATTTTGCTCCCATAAAAACAACAGGCAAAATTATAATCGCTTATATTGTAAACTTCATTCTAGATACTGTTTTGTTTTGGCGCAACAGCCCCCAGTGGGCCATGGCCTCCTCATTCACGAGGTTTCTAGATCACACACAACGAAGCACCACAGTTGGTAGGACTCCTCTGGGCGAGTGATCAGCTCGTCGCAGAGACCTATACCTGACAACACACATAACACTCAAAACAAACATCCATGGCCCCGGTGGGATTCGAACCCACAATCTCAGCAGACGAGCGGCCACAGACCCACGCCTTAGACCGCGCGGCCACTGGGACCGGCTCGTTCTAGATACAGAACGGGAAAACAAGTCCCCGGACAGAATTGCAGCAGGCATTCCCTGAATTTAATCTAGTTGATGTTTGTACTTGTAGTACTTTGTACGTAGTGGAAAGTATAAACACAGTGAAAATAAAAAATTACTTTTTTTTCAGTATAATGGCGGAATTAGTTGTCATTTAAGCGACATTCGTATCGCTGTCGACTTTTTCTTATAAACATTGGCGATGTGACGGCGACGAGGGCTTCTGCACCTGTTTCTATTTATGGTTTATTTGTCGCCGAACGACGGCAGTTTCCGACGCTTTGAAGCGTCGAATGATGAGCTCATTGACGAACAAGAAACTGATAAAAAAAAGGAAGCGATCGTGGGCTAATATGACATTTGAATAGAATATCTGTGGAAAACGACGAAAATTTTCAGGGCAAATCGCCTCCGGGCTGGGGCTTGAACCCGAGACCCACGACTAGAAAGCAGAAGTGAAAAGCCCCGACTGCGGCTTACGTTTTCACTTATTAAATAGGATAAATAAATCATTTTCCAAACTAAGAGTGTCTGCTAGAAATGTACGGCACGTGTATTGTTTCGAATTCCAGAACTAGGTGCAATGCCAAAGGCAGGAACAGAAGTCCTCTCAAATTGCCAGTCTCATGTACTTGTTACGTATTTCCATCCGTCCTCTTCATTTCGCAAACACTCGGCGGCTTCTCATTAAATTTTCAGCCCAACATAAAGTTCATACGCTAGCGTACGAACTTCCCTTACATATAATTAAGCGGACAGGAATTCGAGATGGGCGGGAATGTGTACTGCAGTGCATGAGACCTTCAAATATTTGGTAAAACCTTTCACTGCAGTATTTAAGGCTTCTTCGGTGTTCATGACACTTTGCTGCAAGTGTGGACTACGGGTATTATACAGCACGTGAAGAGCACACGGCTGAATTTATATCGAGCCTTACAATTATACCTGATTAAATATATAGAATATTTTGGTGTAATTACTTATTTATTAATTCATTTTACACAGTTATATTTCATCCTCATATAATCGTAATGTGGTCGCTGCAAATATAAGTACAGTGCCTGAAATAAATTCCCATGAGCTTTGATTGTCGACTACTGACTCTGAATTTCATCAATATCCATTGGGCTTTTTTAATGAAAGACGAGAAATAAGGGACACAGCCTAGCCGTGGAGCACTCATTTAACCTTTCAAAGCCTAGCGGTTTCTTTACGTACCACCAGGTTTAACATTCAAAAATACTGCATGGTACTCGCTTTGTGTTGAGTGTTTTGTAACGATCTCAGAACAGAAAACGACCTTAGCTTTATACGTCATTAACTGATCGGTTTTTGTAACCGTGGTGGAAAGTGTTTACAGCGCGGTACGGACTGAGTCCTTATATAAAGCAGATTACACTTCGTCTTTAAAAGGGTTGAAGCAAAAAAGACATTAAAGCCAATTCAGCATCAGGCAGACGAAATCATGTCCTGAGAATTCCAGTGCTCTTTGTCATCCATATCAGTGAACAGAAGAGCATAAAAATAACTTTTTGGCCTCGAAATTGTAAATGACGAAAGGAAACTAAATAAGGCGTAGCACGTAACGAGCGTACAGGTTACCGAAGCGGAACGTTACTGACTTGTAATCGGGAGCTACCCTGTTCTTTTCTCAGTCCGAGAAATTGCCGTTTGGACAGGCTTTTCAGGTTTTCAATTAGCCTCTACTAAACACAAATCCATTCTCGTGAAAAAGTTGTTTATTTTTTACTGTTTGGATTGTGAAAGCCGCGAGGTTAATCTGTGCTGAAAATATGTTCAATAGAAGTAACCCAGTAACGCAGACAGCATTTCTGAGAGGAAGCTCCTTTGGAAGCGTCCAGTTAGAAGAAAAGAAGAACATATTTAGAAATCTCCTAAGTGCTACAACGAAGTTCTTTCCATTGTCATTCGCCACTGCAAATGACCCCGGTTACCAGCTTTCTTCCACACATGTTCAATTTCTCTTGTGACCTCCACGATTAAATGCCATCTATTCTTGTGTAGTGTGATCAGTACAGCGACCAGGCTCCGGGCTGGACGGTCCGGGGTTCGAAAAGGGCAAGAGGTTTTCCTCTTCTCCAACACGTCCACACCAGCTCCGGGATCCACCCGCTTCGTATTCAATGGATATAAGGGTTCTGTCCCGGGGATGAAGCGGCCGGGCCGTGATGTTAACCATATACTTCCATAGAGAGCCGGGGTTAAGAATGAGTGGAGATATACTTCCATCTGTTTGTATGCCTTCATAGGGCGTAAAGAGATTTTACCTTTACCTTTACCTTTACTTTACTGTGGGTCTGCAGCGATCATATACCGAGGACGTATGTAAACCATCTTGACTCGAGTATGTGGTTTGGAAATTAATCGTATTACATATCTACATACTTATACTTAAAGGTAAAGGTAAACTTTACCCTATAACAGGCCATAAAGGCCCAGAGAGGGAGCAAAGGTATAGCTGTACTCTTTCCTTAGCCTTGGCGCTAGACGGGGTGGATGGTTAACGCCACGCCCCGGCCACTTTATCCCTGGGAAAGACCCGGTACCGAATGCGTAGGAGGCTGGGTAGGCCCTACGGTCGGTCTGGAAGGGTGGGGAAAATCTTTCTTCCATCGAGATTCGATCACCGGACTTCCAGCCCATAGCGAGTCGCTATATCTACTGAGCTATCGCGGCCCACACGTACTACTACTTAAAGCGGAATAATAAATATACAGCATTATAAACGAATACATAGAAGATTGTCAGCATTGTAGACAGAATATATAGTATTTCACTGCATCCGGATGACAGATCACAGCAGTCCAGTATTTCAACATGTATCGCCTAATATTTTCGGAACTGCTGTATCTTACTTTCCAATCCAACACTCACGAGGGACGATGTGTGCTATAAAACCAATTAGTCTCTTATGTGTTGTATATTATGGTTGAGCCCCTAATGTATAGCCCCATATATATATATATATATATATATATATATATATATATATTAAAATATATATA
>Ga0123352_10003729_pt1 | contig 22175 bp, 12 predicted proteins | sample TergutLab28metaG_FD_89700 | JGI IMG/M metagenome (GOLD analysis project Ga0123352, IMG submission 89700) | Labiotermes labralis P1 segment gut microbial communities from Petit-Saut dam, French Guiana - Lab288 P1 | ecosystem: Host-associated > Arthropoda: Insects > Digestive system > Gut ...
CAAAAAAAACACAAAACGGAAGGGCGCACATATAGGCACTAAAAAAAAAAAAAAAAAAAAAAAAAAAAAAAAAAAAAACACCAGTGCGCCAGCAGATGCTACAAATTTTATGTTATGCTGTTATTATTTGTTCTAACGTTACATATTTTTGCAGATAACTAAATGTATCGTCTCCGACAGCGGATGTGTGATGACTCAATAGTGCCTGCTCCAAACGAACATTACAAGAAAAACTCGGATATAAAAATTAACAATCGGATTTTATACATCAGTACCAATAAGCATTGAAACTGCGACATAGACGATACATTTGGATATCTACCAACATATATAATATAAGAACAAGTAATAATTTACAAGCCTTTATATATCAGTACACTTCTTATTAAATACATCCTATATCATCGCACGCCACGTATAACGAACACGAATTATCAGATGAGACAAGGAAATCACAACACACAGTATTCTTCAGGGAAAAGAATATAAAAATTAGTGGACTAGTAGTTTGATAAAATTTTATAATTTTATTGTATCATAATATATTGTAACTATTGTAAATCCCACAGTTAATTTATATGTGCTTTTTACCAAAGACTGAAATCTCAGTCCAACTATAAAATGATATTTTAATTGCAAGTTTATTTCTTGCATAACGCACTGGCCTGAATATGACCAAAATTCTGATCGAAATATGCAACAATGTAATTTTAGCTAATATAAATCTGTAAACAGTTATGTTGATGGTAACTGTACACTCATTTCTAGTATCATAAACACAACGGGATGTCTGTCGTAAAAATTAGAATATCAGTAATGCTTTCAAGAGCATGCCCCACTTCTTTGTGTTACTGATCGTGTCGTTGAATTATCCCCTCTTTTCCAGCATTCTTTCGAAAAATACAGTTTGCTGCCCATTTACACTATTTGCTTTAAATGCCGAACATCACATCTTAAATCACTGAAATAATTTCACTTAAAAACGATTAAAGATTTTTTAAAAATTACAAATTATTCACTTCACTATCTGGTGTGAATTCATAACTTTCGCTCTTAATGCATCTTCCTACAGACATCTTGCCTGTTTGACACACATGCATACGCATACGCACACGCACACGCACACACACACACACAAACACACACACACACGCACACACACACACACACACACACACACAATACATCTCCATGAAAAACGAACTGAAAATATTTTCTAGTTCATCTTCAATTTAATTCTTATGACATGAGCCACAATAAAATAACTTATTATTAAACATTCGGACTGAATTATTTTATGCATACAAGCGACCCACAGAACACAAACACGGCCAATTCCTCCCGCATAAATCCCTTAACTGCAGTAGCCTGTCATGAAAACATGTCACTCCGCTACCTTCACTATCCTCCCTTGAACAAGTCACTGTTTTGCCATTATAGACCTACCTAGTTTACACACACACACACACACACACACACACACATATATATATATATATATATATATACAACCTCTTAAACAACAATTAATTTATTTTAAAAATTCTCGGTCTAGAGCAGATGAAAAACCAAAGTATGGAATTAGGTCCCTTTTACACTTCTGATGTTTGCCATTCTTGAAAGGGTTACTCATATGCATGATATAACAACGGTTTTTTTATTACAGCAGTACAACCACGTGGTAAGTTAAAGCGCCGCTTCGCAGTCTGAGACGCAACTCCCTGATGTGACGCGAGCAGCTGTTAGTTGTGTCTCGAGAACGTTGACTGACTGTGCACAACGCGATTTACTAGACAAATCCTAAAATGTTCAAGGCATTGTATTGACAAACTACGAGAAATATACCAGAACCATATCTTCCTTCTGACGAACGTCGCTCGAAGTATATGTAACAATCTATAAATAATAACACGTATGTCAGCTGCAAGGTGCATAGCTTCTTCATGTCTGCCCTCTATTCACCCGCATGGAATAACTTGGTTCCCACTTGTTGGACTTCCATGATACTTAATATTGAGTATTTTTCGAAAATCTGTCCAGAAAATTCAAACTCCAAAATCCAACAAGAAAAAGAGTACATTACACGAAAACGTATGTACGTTTATGATGTTATCTCGCTTAATTCTTCTTAGAAGATGTACAGAAAATCAAAACACGCATTTTATATTCAATACATTGTTTTCGAAAACCATGCGGTTTATGAGATAGTATGGAAAATTATGGAACAGCCGGACAGAGCACAAATGAAACTATAATGCTCTGCAGAAAATGTGTGCTTTGCATGCTTGGTAACTTGGGCATAAATAGACACACATTCATAATATTTGATATTGACGTCATAATTGATTCATTCCGTCTGATCCTGTACAATGTTTCACAGCAACACTTATATAAACGATAAAATACACAGGGGCTTGCATAACATTAGAATCTGTTTAACTAAATTGTACGCCTCAAGGCCATGAGTAAACGAATTCCCCCCACACGACACACATCCATTATCAGGCGCATTCTCGGCAGCGTACGACTTACACAACATGACATGCTGCCACAGCACCAATTTAATATAAGGAAATTAATCAGTGAGCGTTTTTAAGTGTGTGACTTTAGTAAGGAACAGTGTAGCTAGTTGTAGTAGTAGTAGTAGTAATAATCTTTATTATCATTATTTTCTTGTTCATTTTCTTCTTGTATTAGACATAGGTGACCTGCTCTCTGTTCTTCAAACACGGTTTCCTGATTTTTCTACTAAATATTAGGCATCACAAATCTCGTTTAATAATAATAATAATATTTTTTGGCGTTCAGTCCCCACAATTCCTGAGGCTACATTCCGACTAACACCGGGTTGTCATGGTGATAGCCCCTCACAATTTGATAATTATGACATATATCTACACTTATTTTTTATTACTTATTTATATTTGACTTCGTCTGAATGGCTGCCTACATTTTTTTATCTGACCTTAATAGTGTATCTTAATGTTTCTCTGTAAACTACTTTATTCATATTTTACCACTTTGGTTTAGAATTTTTTCTCAAATTTATAGTTTCCAAGCAATCGAGAAAGATGTATTTGACATCCTCTTCACCTAAACGTAGAGAGCATCTTCCTATTTCTGTGTTTATTCTTATTACTATTATCTCTGTCACTATTCTCATATTCCTGTTACTTGGTCTGTATATTAAAAATCGTCAAGAATACGTCTTTTTTCCAATCCTGTAAACATACATTTAATTTTATATATTTCTTCCAGGTGGCAATTGTTCTGTTGGCTGTGTTGGTAGCCACGGTCTCAGGAGCGGCATTTCCCGGCTCCCGACCATTTCCAGCTGGCCCTCTGCCCAAGGAAACCCTAGCCGGTTCCGAGACCGTGTATTACCCCTACGCCTATTACCCAGCTTATTACCCTATCGTATATTGGGGATGAAGATTTTAAAATGGTTGACAAGAAGTAACAAGATGACTACTTCATGCTACGTTATGGACAGCGCCTACATTCGTGTTACAACCTGCCATCACTGAACTTTACCATCTGCCGTCACGAACATAATACGCCCAAAAATCATTAAGTTCAAGATATACATATAATTTCATATTTCCTATACTTTTGACACTTGTTACCTTCTTAAAATGTACTCTATTTGTATTTTTTTGCAATTAAAGCCTTTTAACACCAATATTTGCAATGATTCAGTGATTTATGTGTTAATGAAACCGGATACTTCTGCTCGCCAACCACAACTACAACCCAATCTTCGCGCCAGCCACTTCACAATCTAGTTCAAAAAACCAAACTACTTTAAGATTTACTGCAATACTTTCCATCATCTTCCTTCTCACGTTCACATATTCTTGCTTCTCAGGGACACTCGCCTTTTCGCAAGGTTTCATTCAGAGCCAGCTGAATACATTAATATTATCTTCCATACACTTTGGGCCCAGCCTGCTGCATGGTATCTCCTTTTCTCGTGTGTAGTAAATATCTCCCCCATTGACCGACAGCTACAGGGGACCGTCAATCGCGACAATATTTTAAACAATACAGTACTGTGAAACCAGGGGGTTTTCACACTTCTTCGCTGGTGTAACGCAAAATGAAATTTAACAATTTCAGTCTACTACCAAAAATCTTTTGTGCTGAAATAAGAAAGTTAAAACTGAAAGGTTAACTGACAGTGGAGATGAGTTATGTAATGTTGCCAGCAGTGCTGCTTATTAGCACATGTATGTGGCTTCTGTTTTATTTATATTTAAAGTTCTTATTCCGTTTTGTATTTGTTTTATATATGTTATTAAGGCCGCGTACCAATGAACAATACTTAATGTAACACTAGAGACAGGCGTAAGCACCGGCCGCTTTACCGCGTGAAAAGAAGACCTGCACCATTTGTACTGGTCGGTGGGTGGACATTGGTTCTGGCGTTCATGAGGAGTGCAGAAAATCTTGCCCCACTGGGGTTCGACCACCGAACTCTCCAAACCGTAGCAAGTCACTATACCGACTACGCTATCCCGGCCGCCGCTTCATTATTAAATCATCCCAGTAATATTAGGTGAATATTATAAATTACAAACACACTCCACGGGTCTGAATCATTCTGTCGAAAGATATACAACTTCTCATCACACAATGGCACAGTCTTGATAAAATTTCTGCAATTGGACGCCACCTTCAACAAGTCGATTTCAACTAGATTGGAGTGTCTGTACTTGTCTAACACAGCTTTATTTGATGGTAGAGATATGTATAGAATATACTACATAAAGAACAACTACATGTTTCGGCACTTGACAATGGCCATCTTCAGGTTGAGAAATGAAGGAAAAAAACTTAGTAAGCAGCTATACTCGACTTATGTGGGCGGTAAACAGTGGGGAGCTAAGAGGTGAGGTGGGCACGAGATCTCGCATGTGTTGTGTAGGGCGGGCAGTGTGGGTACATAGGGGTTCTGCTATTATATGCTATGTCTAGGTTAATATGGTTAGATCTACGGTATCACCTTATGCTTGTAGAAATTATATGTACATATACACTTAACTTATAAATATACAGTGTGCAATTTTATATAAATGTAGTTTCTGTAGTTATAGTTATAGTTTTTTCACTTCTCAACGTGAAGATGGCCATTGTCAAGTGCCGTAACATGTAGTTGTTCTTTATGTAGTGTATTCTATACGTGTATCTACTACAAAATAAAGTTGTATTAGACAAGTACAGACACGCCAGTCTAGTTTATTTATGAACACAACGGGGATGACGAACCTTATGATTAGTCGATTTCGATTTACATTCTTACATAATATTCTTTAAGATTTACGAGTATTTTAATGTTTTCTTGCCATTTATGTTTACATATTGTGTTCGGGTTTCCCATCTAAAATTTTGTATCATATCTTAAAACCAACTTCGCCACATGTCCCGAAACTCACCCCCTCTCCACGGCAACCATACACAGTGTCCATTCTGCTACTGGACAGGCAAGATAACCACGTGTTGATCCTAGTTTTCAGGGTTGCCATCCCAAACAAAACCTTGTAATGGGTGGTCTTCTATTCCGTCTTCTTTCCTTGCTTTAGACTTCTAACTGATACATTATCTCACGTGTTGCTCTTGTTACGTCACCTACTGTTGAGACGGAATATCCAATATCGACGAGTGAACAGTAGGTCAGATTTAATTTATACAAATTCAATGACAATTATTGATAATTATATTGTGTCCGAAAAGAAATATATTTAACTATCTCTATCGTTGCATTTCGTAGAGTAATTTAATTAGCACACCAACTATTGCACATACATGAAATTTTTACATTAAAACATTTAAAATCGTTCCAACATGTTTCGATCCTAAGATCATCATCAGGGAGCTACACTGTTCCTTGCTAACGTTACATTTTTAAAAACACTCACTGATTAGTTTCCTTATATTAATTTGGTGCTGTGGCAGCATGCTGCCACAGCACCAAATTAATATAAGGAATCTAGGAAGTGTGTCATCCTCGTTGTGTATGTGAAACTAGGAAATGATATGTAGTCAAACACAACTGTGTCACTGAGGTGTATGCTATATGCATGCATATAGCTAGTTCTTAAGTTCCCCAAGAAAACCTGATGATGGCCAGTACAGGCCGAAACATGTAGCTGTTCCATCATATAGTCATTAAATACACCTCAGTGACGCAGTTGTGTTTGACTACATACCATTTCCTAGTTTAATATAAGGAAATTAATCAGTGAGTTTTTTTTAAATGTAAAGTTAGCAAGGAACATTGTAGCTCCCTGATGATGATCTTAGGATCGAAACATGTTGGAACGATTTTAAATGTTTTAATGTAAAAATTTCATGTATGTGCATTAGTTGGTGTGTTAATTTAAATGAAACATATTTAAATTCAGAATTTTACATTATTGTGTCATACTCTACATTATACTAAACTCAAAATTAAAGAAATGCCCAAAGATGTGGCCCTAATAGAGCGGTCTGGCAGAGCTCCATATATCAACAAAAAAGAATGGACACAAATCCTTTTACATTGTTGTTTAAAACACGAGGTGGACACATAATTGTTGGTACACGATAAACCCACATCGAAGTCAGATGGACAGAACACCTTCGTATTCGCGAGTACCCTTTTTTATATCTGGGTCCAGTGATCGGTTACCGTGACTTAAATCATTCGTGAATTTCTTCAGCCACCCCAGATTAGATAGCAATAACTTAATTCTACGTTTTTTTCCAATTCATGATTTATTCATCACTTTACTGTTTCATGTCTTACAGCCGAACTAAGAAGAACATCGCTAACAAAACAACTCACACAAAAATATACACATACAATACACACAAATAGGAAAGACTCTCAACCGCTATACCGACTCGCTACGGACTGGACGGTCTAGGGAGTGAATCCGGATGGAGACGAGGTTTTTCGTGTCGTCTGGACCGGCACCCAGGCCCACAAAGCCTCCTGTACAGTGGGTACTTGGTCTTCTTCGGAAGATAAAGAGGTCGGAGCGTTGTGCTGACCAGTAAACTCAAAAGCGGCCGGGATAGCTTAGCCGGTATACTGACTCACTACCAGCTGGACGGTCCAGGGATCGAATCCCCGTCGGGGCGAGGTTTTCTGCGCCTGTCCAGGCCAGCCTTAGGGCAACCCTAGCCTCCTGTAAATTAGGTGCCGAGTCTCTTTCCCTGGGGTAAAGCAGCCTTAACCACACATACAATCCAGTCCCGAGTTTAAAGAATGAGGAGACCTATACCTCCACTCTCCCTCTTGGCCCTCATGGTCTCTTGTAGGACGAAATTTACTTTCCTTATGTAATTTTCTTAGGTCCAAATGACCTTCTCAGCACTATGTCCTGAAACAAGACTTAGTCAATATGTGTCAATCCGCCCTTGTCATAAGGCCGTTGAAGACAGTACCTGATATTATCTTGTGTAGGCAGGTTACAGCAAGACATGTGACTAGGACTAAGTCCTGACCAAAAATCAGTCACACTTGCAGAGAAGGCAGAGGGGTGTATCGTATTCACGGTCACGAATCACGTTCAGATGCAGGTGGAGTCTAGGTTGAGGCCGGACCACATTCTGTTTGCACGTCAATCAGTACAATTTTTTATGCACAAAATGAAGGGCCAATACGCGGAAACATATGCGGGAGGTCGCGTTCACCCCGCCATATCTTACATATCCGAGACTACTGAATAGATGTCGATAAATTTGTTACTAAATATTTGCATAACATCTGGCAAAGAAGATTTATGTGCACACAGTTCAATACAAAGAAATGAAGAGAGGATAACATTAAGACGGGTGATAAAATGCGATGGGAATGCGTGTGCTTGTTCCACTTACGGACCAGTGGCGGATAAAGGCTTTAATGAATCATAGGCTGCCATTAAATGTGGAGAATTTCTTGACCAGCGAATGTTAGCTTCCAAGAAGAATTCTCTCTACGCCCTTGTTTAAAAGCCATTCAATAAGTGAAGGCCATAGGGGTCAAGAATTTTACATTTTCCCAAAAAAATCTGTCCTACGAAATATATATACATATATATTTGAAATAATAAGGACCTTATTGGGTCGAAATATACGTACTGTAAAGAAAAACATAGAAGCTTAAAGGTCTCTAGCAACAAGATCGGTCCAAAAGTAAACGTTCAGTAAACTAGAACATGGTCATGTCTCGAACAGAATGCAGGAAAAAATCACAACATAAATATAGGTAATAAATTCCTTGAAAGGGAAGAATAATTCAGATATTTAAGAACTACTCTACTCAAAAAAAATTCCATTCATGAAGAAATTAAGAGCAGATTGAAGTCAGGAAAAGTTTGCTATCTTTCGATGCAGAATATTTTGTTTTTCAATTTGTTATCCAAATATATAAAGCTTAAGATGTACAGTACTATAATTTTACTGCTTGTTTATATGGTTTTGAAACTTGGTCTCTCATACTGAGGGAATAACAGAGGCAGAGGGTGTTCGAGAATAGGGTGCTGAGGAAGATATTTTGGCTAAGAGGGAATAGGTAACAGAGGAGTGGAGAAGACTACATAATAAGGAGCTTTATGATGCGTACTTATCACCAAATATAATTCTGGTTATAAAATCAAGATGAATGAGATGGGCAGGGCATGTGCCACGCATGGGAAACAGGAAAGGCGCATGTAGGGATTTGGATGTGGACACCTGATACAAAGAGGCCACATGGATGACCAGGTGTAGACGGGAGGATAATAGTAAAGTAGATCTTCAAGAAATGGAATGGAGAGGCAAGGACTGGATTGTTCTGGCTGCGCATAGGGAGAGGAGTCGAGCGCCTGTGAATGCGGTAAATGTCCATCACAAATCCCTCACTGTTTACTCCGGGCTTGGAGATCGGTCTTTTCGATGAAAAGCTGGAGACCAAGCGCCTGAACCTGGGCACGAATTTTAATATTTCACATGTTTACAGTGGATCTTAAAAACGTGTGGCGTGAAGGTGTGGACGGGATAAATCTGGCTGTGGGTGCGGTACAGGCTGTTAAATTGTGATATATGTTTTATCGTAATCAAGTGGCTGATGCCTAATTTATATCAGGGCTAAACTGCACTGCCTTGATAAGGAGTGCACTTACTGAGCGTTTAAAAATGTGAATCCGGATCTGGTTCAGCTAATGCGAAGTGGCTTGTTACATAATGCTAAACCAACACGAGTTCCCACTCAACATCATAATCCTGTTGCAGCATACTGTCATTACAAATATATATATATACTATGCGACACAATAAAATGGGTGGAACCAGTTCCGCCTGACCACATCTTCTTATGTAAAAGAAACCATGTAATACAAGGAGCCTACATAGGATACTGTAACTTTAGAACACGGTGAATCTCATTGTAGTAATTTTACTTTTTCTGATTGCATTTATAAAAAGAACAATAATAAATTTCCCTGCAGATGGAAATGGACAATACTGTGTTACAACTTATGACTCACTCTCTTTACTGAAAGTACTACAGTTAATTGATTTTCAGAGGTAAAGGTCACACTATGACACGCCTATACAGGCATAGACGACAGGCGGGTGTGTAGCTCCACTGGATTCGCAACCTCGGTGCTAGTAGGGGGTGGGTGATTAGCATCACGCTCCGGCCGCTTCAATCCCCGGTACTGACCCGGTACCCATCGTACGGCAGGCTGGGTGGCCTCGGGGCCAATCAGGACGGACACGGAAAATCTCACCCCCAACGGCATTAGATCTTTGGACTTCCCAGCCCGCAAGTCGCTGACTTTCGTTAATGGCTTAAATGCACAGTCAAACGTAACTTACGCATTTCATATTCTAAAACTCTGGATTTTCCCTTCGCCATATACGAGATGTCTTGTTTTACAGACGCCTGCAGGAAGTCCGGGTAGGAACTTTTACAACACAGAATATAAATAAGAGGAAGACCGCGTGACGTGGACAAATTCCTAAATTAAACTACTGTCATGGAAACTGAAAGCTATAGTCGTCATTCTGTCAGCAAGATGTCGAAGCTCTTACCTGATCTAATATAATAAGTCTGGCAATGATCAGGCAGTGTTGTTCTTTGTGACGTGTTTTCTGATCTTTTTTATGTGCTTCATCAAATTTTTCACTTCTACATCTACTTTAGCGCAAGGTGTACCGTTCAGACGAGGAAGTTCCATCTACAGATGTGCAGACACAGCTTTCTTAGGATAAAATTACAGCCTTAATATTTTATACTGTGCCCTCCAGTCTCTGAAACTCTGTGGTGAGAAGAAACACGGAATGTTTCCACACATTGGACTGCCAGCGGTTTGGTCCATTTTAGGAAATGAAGAGAAAATATTCGTTACATGTTTCCAGATTCGCGGCGTTTATCAGTCAGCAGGTGATGTGAAATACAGGTATTATTTTCCTCTTCCTCAATTTCTGTGGTACTCAGAATAAAGAATCGGGGAAAATACGGAACGAGGGAAGAAAAATGATTGAGTGAGCACCGATTACATATCGGATTGGTGATTTAGTCGATATGCATGCTTGAGGCATTACGCAACACTGTTTTATTCTAAGGTCCAATTTAGGAACGCAAATTCTTAAATTGGGCCGATGCTTACTTTCAGAAATCCTTCTTTACAATACACTTTCGTTTGCAGTACGACGAATATTAGGTATACGGTTCAATTCCTAATAAATACATTTTTTAGAGAAAATCAGTCTTTCATTTTCTTCCTTGCATCTTACACGTAAAAATGCGTCAAACTTAGGGGTCCAATATAGGTGCGAACTTTCCCTACTTTTAAAATGGTTCCAGAAGATATCTTCGTCCGTTCATTTACACACTGAAATTTTAATTAAATCCTGTTCAAGTACTCTTAGTCTGATCTTTATTAAGATTCTACTCAAATTGAAACTCGATGCTCTTCATGATTTCTACTAATGTCTCGGCTGTTTAACGTTTCTCTTAGTGTTCTTTTCATTCGACTTTTCGTCAGGTCATTTGTTTCTCCTTCATGTGTTAGTCACTGTGCTGTGCGTGTTCGATAACACAGCCGAACTTTTTCTATGGCAGGTACCACAGATTGTGCCTGTTTTTCATTGTCTTTTATATGTAATAATAAAGTAAATATCGCACAATCGTTTATGAACTTACTTCTCTTTCTCATATCTAAACAGCGAAGCTCTTCTGCTGCTAGACACAAAAATGTCAATTCTATCGCAAAGTGTCGAAAGAATTTCACAAGTAGAATGCATATATTTTTTTTTGGGGGGGGGGATGTTTACTGAGTTTTATATTTGTTGTAACAGAACACTTGAACTGCCATACATGTGATCAGCTGCTTCGTGTCGAAGTTGGCGTCGTCTGTTCAAATTTGTTCGTTACTTTAGTAAAGCAGAATTAAGTCCAAATGCAGTATAGTGTATGATGATGATGATGATGACGACGATGAAGACGATTTTCTTGTGAGAGCTACTTTCTTCAAGGATGAGACGCTGGGCAGTTTGGTAGATAGGTCCCAGCTCCCAAGCTTCTGGAGACAGCACGTTCCTTAGAAATGCGCTTCTCTCTCTATATCTACCAGGCTCGACCACAGGACGCCACATCCCAATATTGTTATTTTGATACTCGTGCTGACGGCCATGTGAACCTCAAAAATATTAAGATTCCTCTAGCTGTTCACCCAAATCACAAGACATGCCTGGAAAAATAGTATTTTTTTCGTGTCACCCAAATCAACGCTCCAGAATGACAAAAAATGCCTTCGCCTCAGGAAGAGAGAAAATGCTTTTTAGGTGCGTTCGCAAAATTGCGAAACACGACTATTAGCTTCGTCATGTCTGTCTGCCCGCATGGAAGAACTCTGTTCCCAATGGACGAATTTTCATGAAAATTTTGTTTGATTTTCGACAATTTGTCCAGAAATTTCAAGTTTTATGACAATCTGACAAGAATAATAAACCTATGCATATTTATGATATCTGACTGAATTCTTCTTACTCGTAGAATGAGAAATGTGTCAGATAGCAGTTGTAGAGAAATCCAATCACACATTTTATTTTCAATAACTTTTTTCCGAAAATCCATCCGTTTTTTAGAATATGTGGAAAAATATTGTAGAACCAGAAAGGCCACAGATGACAGCATGATACGGCGCAGAGGAAGAAACAGCAATTTTCACACCGGGTAAGCGAGGCAACTATGCAGACATACACTCACAATGTTTAATACCTACGACTATTCTATGGCAAGAATGGTGGTGCGAACGCGTTACGTTACATTATATGTACATTGCCTGTCTTGTGACACTAGCAATGGACCTCGCAAAACACCGCAAGTTATAGAATTCCATCTCCTTACAGTAAACACTAACACACACCTTTCATTGGTAATATAAGTCTTAGCGTGCAATCTATTCCTGTCCCTGAAACAAAGCGTCAATATAGACGTGATGTATTAACAAATAAAAAAGACCTGTAAGTAATGCGTACATGAAATCAGTCGAAACACGAGATGGTCGTTTCGAAGACCACACCCAGCATCCCAACTGCTTCAAATTAAAAAAAAAGAGAGAGAAGGAAAGTGTAATTATTGAGAGGAGGAGTTGACAACCGCCCATCTCACACCACACCTGCGCTGACAGTGACAGAACCCCCACCATTTGTAAAGAAAATGTACCTGTATTATTCACGGTTTATTTTAGCTGACCTGATGCATTGATTTAGCAAACCACCTTAAAAAGGACACTTGCGCGAACACACACACACACACACACACACACACACACAGTCGCCCAGATTTAGAAAAGGAAGAAGAAATATAGGTTGCTTGTTTTTCAAGGTGAAGGGCAATTCGATAGCCAATTCGTGCTGTTAGGCCGACACCACCTTCGTTTTGTTTACCCTTGCTACAGTATAAATATGGAGCAGTGGTGAGTATGGACACAGTACAAGCAAACCTGCACTAACACGTTTGTGACCAAAGCAACCAACCAACCCTCCAGTCAACATGAACAAACTACTCGTAAGTAACAAGACAGATAAGTATTTGTCCCAAATTTTATTGTAAATTATTGTAATTGCTTTCCTGAAGAACGAGATCACTTGGCACTATCAGACGTAGATGGGAGAATAATATTAAATCATAGCTTAGATAATTACAGTGTGAGGATGCGGCAATTTTTAGAGTAAATTATATGAATTTGGAGGCTCTCGCAACAATAAAAGTTAAAATCGCGCTATTCTTACATAAGACGTCGTGAAGTCTGGCATACAGGTCACTCCGAAACGCTGGTACTTATTTACAAGAACTACGCGACGACAAATCCCAAAACAATGGAATCTTTACCATACTTAGTTTACAACAGCGAAGAGTTTCCGTACCGTAATATGAGGTGGGGGGAGGGGAGGGGAACCGCGGTAGCACAGTGGTTAAGGTGCTGTGCTACAAATTGGAAGGCCGCTGGCTCGATCCCAGCTGGTGTCAGTGCATTCTTCATTGACATAAAATTCCTACGATCGCACTATGGCCCTGGGGTCGACTCAGCCTCTAACAGTAAATGAGTACCAGGAGCATTTCCTGGAGATAAAGGCGGCCGGTGAGTAAGGCTGACAACCTACCACCATCCTGTGCCGTTGTCACGAGATCTGGGAACTTTAACTTCCTGGAACCCTCCGGGTCCGTCCGGGCCTGTAACGGGACTGCTTTACCTTTAATATGAGGCGGGGAGGCAATCATGAGCTGTTGGTTGTTAAGTACTTGTCAGGACGTGGTCGTTCGTGTTTTGAGGTAATATATTTGGCATAAGAGAAAAAAATTCATCCGTAAAAATGGTTATTAACGCCACGAGTTTTCGAAGAGGCGTCTGCTGACCCTAGGTCCAGAACAATGTCGTAAAAACTACTTGTATTATCTTGAGGAATCTTCTGATATATATATTCAGTCATTCTTAGTTATCTTAGAATGCTGCTTCACGTGAAAAGTGTGAGGGAATTGCGGAGCAGGGGAAGAAACCTCGGTTCATATTTTGTGTAAGTGTGAAAATTTGGCCATAGTTAGACATTACTATTGGGGCTGTACTTGGACCCCGGAGATGGTAGAAATTTGCGTCTGGGAGCAATCTGGAACTTCATTAAAGGGAAAGGGCTCTACTGACTCGGAATAGTTTCGGGGACACAAAAGCCCTGTTCAAATGTCTAAGAACATCGAGATAGACGAGGGCTTAAGCTCTCTATTCATTCGAGGAAAACGCTTGATTGAGCTGTTCACAACGGGATGTAATCAATTAAGTCACCATTAATTCATTCATATTAAAATTTTACATAATGGAGTAGGAGAAGTGAAAATCGTCGAGAACAGGAAGTAAGTAATTCTTGGGGAAGTAGGGAAAGGGTCGAGGTTGAATTTGGAGATATCTGTCAACATTCTTCAGCACAGGTTCATAAGGAAGCAGAAGCTCATTTCAGATATGCAATAGCCAGAGGAGACTTGAAACTCCCAGAATGTAAGGACAAAAGGCTAGATAGAATATCCTCGTATGATGGAGATTTCAGTTATTAATTCATGGTTACGTGCAGAGAATTGTTTGTTTCTTGAGGCGCGTTCGGACAGATGCGACAAGCACCTGTTAACTTCGTCATATACGCCTGTCCGCACGTATCAGCGAGGTCCCCACAGGAAGGATTTCCGTGAAATTTGATATTGCTGAAAATATGTCAAGAAAGTGCCAATTTGATTACAATATAACAAGAACATCAGGTAATATACACTAAGACCTATGTACCTTTTTTTCTTGTCAGCCACATAAATTCATCATGAAAGCATTTTTGTGCAACGCTCTGTATTTGTATATTGTTGTCGGTGACATATAGCTCAAAAATACACAGAGAACTTCAGTGTTAATAAAAATCCAACTAGATGCAACAGTATGCAGATATTTATTTACTGCAAAGTCACTCTACATGTTTCGGGTGTCACAGCACCCATCATCAGGAGTACTAAAAACTGTAACAGCCTGATCAGGCCACGTTGGAGGGAAGCAGCTGTACCGGAGGCTGTGGTTACAGTTTTTAGTAATCCTGATGATGGGTGCTGTGACACCCGAAACATGTAGAGTGACTTTGCAGTAAATAAATACTGTTGCATCTAGTTGGATTTTTATGAACATTGAAATATGATGCACGGAACCATGAGCTCAGAAACACAGAGAACTTTTTGTTGCGTTTCAATTGCAGAAATTTTTGCGTGAAAGAGCAGCACGTTAAATTACACGTACATTGCCTGCCTTATTTCAAAGTTTTGCAGATTTCCAAAAATGTAAATTCCATTAGCAGATAGCTTCAAACAAAAGTTGGTACTAAAATTATATAATGTACAATTCCTCTCACGTTTGCTACTTTACCCGTTAATGTTCACAAGAATATACCTTAATGCTACATTATTTCTGAAGTATTCACACAATATGATTACTCGCCTTTAATGCGGAAAATCACACTTCACAGCTACTGTTACAAATCCACTGGTATGGGAAATGTTACAAACCAAACAATGTGTTGCTTCTGGAAATCCTTATTAATCGGTTGATCAGCGAGGTAAAACAACATAAATATTTTGAAATTTTAATGCACATTTAAAGTTTGACCAAGGGCACGGCATTCCAGACTTATTATCTAATTATTTACAAAACGCAACTTTTCTTTCCTTCCTTATTTCTTTCTTTCTTTATCTCTTTGTCTTGACCTTCTTCTACCTACTCATTGTATGTATAGTGGTTTTGATGCACCTGATCATACACAATGACACACGCACGCGGTATGACTCCTCTGGACGAGTGACAGGCCAGTCGCAGAAACCTCTACCTGACACACAACACTTACAAAAGATAGACATCCACGCCGCCGGCAGGATTCGAACCCGCAATCGCAGAAAACGAGAGGCCGCAGACCCAATGCGCGGCCATCGGGATCGGCTCCAGAGGTTACCTAACACATACAGCCTATTTATATGAGACTCTGTACGACTTTAAATTCCATCGATGTTAGGGACTCTAGCCTTCAGTTAAACATACATAATTATAACCAAGTAAACAACCGTGAGGCCGTGCCACAGTTCCGGCAACTAGCCGGAGGCTTCTAATGAGGGGGTTCCGACTTCAGTTTCAAGTTGTTCCTTAAGGGGTGTATGCTGGACAAAGCGGCACTCGAGTGGTCTTTTCCTGCCAGTTACAATTCCACCAGTGCTCCAAAACCGTTTATCACCCGAAGCCGACACAATTTAACAACTGCATGCCGCAGTACTGATAAAAAATCACAAATAAATTAAACGTCAATTATTTCTGTATTAACTGTTCTTTATTCGGCTTAACTGTCTTGTTGGTTGTAATTTCGTCTAAACAGGAAATAAATACTGCACAAATGGGAATTCTTGAGACTGTAACTGGTGTAAATATACTTTGCTCACAAGCACGGATTTAGAAAAGAACTCTTCAATTTTTCGTGTTTAACATTTTCGAGGGTATCAGTAACCGCGTGTTCCACCTGCCTTCAGGATCAGTAACTTGGCATTTTCCTGACATTTGTGTTGATGATTTTAGACTGTCTTGCAGAATAAAGTATTTACCAAAATACGTTACCAAACTGTATTGTGTTTTCATGTCTGTTGAACCGAAAATTTTAAACATTATTTGCAGTGGTTTCGGAGTTTGGGATTAAAAGCGCGCTGTGTTACCGTATTCGTGCAAAGTATATCAAAACTTCATAATAGCTCATAAAGGGATTATTTCCTGCATTACATAAAAGCAGATGACCCTGTTATACACCTAATTTTAGGCACCTTGGCAAAATAGCGAAAATAACCTATTATCTTCGTCATATCTGTCTGTCCGTCTGTCCATCCGTCTGTCTGTCCAGCCGCATGGAACAACTCGGCCCCATTGGACAGATATTCAAGGAATTTGATATTTGGATATTTAAAAAAAAAAACATTCGAGAACGTATCAGTTTCATTAAGCTGACAAGAAAAAAGGGCACTTTACGTGAAGGCCTACAGACTTTCATAATAACATCTCTCGGGATTTTCTTAGAATTAGAAATATTTCAGACAAAAAAGTTGCTGAGAAAATAGAAAAAAATATATTAGGCCATTTGCGAAATAATGTGGGAAAATACAGTAAAGACAGACAGGCTAAATATAACAATATAAGACTGCGTAAAAGAGATACGATTTACATACCAAGGCAAGAATCAAGACACACACTCATAATGTTTGAAAAGTATTGCCTTTTCATGGAAAAAATGGTTACGCGAACGCGTCACTATATTGCGTTATACCTACACCTCCTGCCTTTTTATTTACAGTTTTATTAACTACGTTTATATCAAGTGGCTCATGGGGGTTATAGATATATTTTTAAATACTATTTGTGAGTTCCTAGTAAGATCCTTTCACTGCATCAGTACAATTCAACATGCGTGATGGTGATGCGTTTCGTTAATTAAAGTTACAGGTGAAAAGTATGGCCAAGACCGACCAAGCTGATACACCTGTAGCTGTCTAGAAATATTTATTTATTAGCTGTCTAGATTTTATTCGGGATGTGTCCGGTTCGAATCTCGGCCGGTACACCCGTTCTCCTGAAGGGTATGTCATTTTTTTTCTTCTCACTCAGTTCAAAAATGCCGTCAAGGTGTCTGGATTAGGTAAATACCATTTCCTTCTAAATTCCTTACAATTCGCGCTCATCAGTCACTCTACCATCGGGGTGACATAAATTAAAATTTTAAAATGTCGCAAAATAAATTATATAAACTCCAGCCTAAGATAAAATAAAATTTATCCGATACATATCAAGAATGGGTGATTATTACCAAATTTTGCGCCACTCTACCCACAGATTTAGAGACATGCTGTCAGTCTACACATACAAAAATTAAGGCTTCAAAATATATAGAGTATGTATGCGAAAGAAGACCGAATATGTTTTACTGGCATTATTCTTAATTTTTAGAATCATAAGGGTTCCTTTTGCACAGGCTCAGCTGTTGCAACTCTATACATCGCCATGATTTTGAGATATATGAGAACAGATTCACGTTTACATAGAACATTCATTAGCTTCGTGAGTTATTTTGTATGGGTGTGAAATTTGGTCTCTCACATTTAGGGAGGAACATAGGCCGAGGGTGTTCGAGAATAAGGTGATGAGCAGAATTTTTTAGCACAAAAAGACAAGGTAATATGGGAGTGAGGAAAACTACATAACGAGAAGCCTTATGGTCTATACTCCTTAACAAATATTATTACGGTGATAAAATCACGAAATGTGACATGGGCGAGGCATGTGGCACTTATGGAGAGGAGAGGTGTATGTATGGTTTTGGGTGGAAGGACCTGATGGAAAGATACAACTTAGAAGACCTAGGCGTAGATGGGACGATAATTATAAAATGGATCTTTAAGAAATGTTAAGGGGAAGGGACGGATTGATCTGGCTCAGGATAGGGACAGGTGGCAGGCTCTTGTGAATGTGTTAATGAACCTTCGCTTTCCATAAAATGCGTGAAATTCTTGACTAGCTTGCGACCTGTTAACTTTCCAAGGACTCTGCTCCATGGAGTTGCTTAGTTAGTTCATTAGCCGTATAATCAACAAAAGTTAATTAATTAGTCTTTTCCCGCCAATTATGAAACATTCTTTAAAGCTGATTATTTACTTTTTTAAACCACAAACCCTTCCATGGCAATAGTGTAAAACGTAAATTATCTGCTACGACACGCACATTTGGAACACTCTTCTCGTGTTTTGGTGAAACCGCAATTGTATTTCCACTGTATACAACTTTGAATCCCAGAGTGCATAAATGCTGGACCATTATACTAAGATGCAAAGTTCTCATTTCGCCGAAGAGCCTCTTTTAATGCAAAAATTTTAAAATCCTTGTGAGATCTGAGCTTTTAACTGTGACATATATGAAGTCTGCTGCGTTTATGGGAGATAATTCTGTGATGTTTGAAAGACACGAAATTTTAGGATAAAATACTAGTTCCTTCTTCAGGGTACACCAAAGAAAGACTTTCCTCTGAGAAGTCCGTACCTTTTTAAGCAGCTGTTCGTCCTTACATTCCACAACACTTTGCTTATCATTCTAAGCTCTTATTAAGACTTAAAATTTTATTTTTAACACTGGATCAAGTTACCGCAATAGCGCTACAAAGCGACATATCAGCAAGCAAGCCCGTAAAATTTAGAATCTAAAATCATTATTTTAGTTGCAGCCTAGGCAGTGCGCATCTTATACAGCGCAACAACAGAAATCTGCACTTTCAAATAAATTTATAATTATTCATAGCAGCACAAAGTTCCTTCGTTTTGGGGGCGACAGCCCCCAGTTGGTCAGAGCCTCCTCATTCACGAGGTTTCTAGATCACACACAACAGCGCACCACAGTCAGTATGATTCCTCTGGATGAGGGATCAGCTTGTCGCAGAGACCTCTACTGGACAACACACATCACTCACAAAAGACAAACATAAATGCCCCCGGAGGGATTCAGGCCTACAATCTCAGCAGGTGAGCGGTCGCAGAACTACGCCTTACACCGCGCGGCCACTGGGACCTGCTAACAACACAATAATTGCATAAAATTGACATTGAACAAATAAAGTTGTAGAAACCAACTCTAAAAAAAAAACTGAAAATCCTTGGCCAGTACGTCATTACGCAAATGTGAGTAGCTAAAGGGCAAGCGCAGGTCCACAAACGTGTTCCGAAGTGGCCGAAATAGTAGGACAAGTGATAACAATTTACACAAAGAGCACTGGCTCATTTAGCTTTATTACAATATAATAAATTAAGAGGAATGGGGCAAAAATTACATACTGAGAAACTTATTAGTCTTCATCAAATGTTATTAAGGCATTCAACCACGGAGCAAGAAAGAAGTGGACCAGTAAATAAATGAGCAGTTGAGAAATGCACACAAAATTTTTGTCGCAAAGTCTCAAAGAAATAATCAGTATTAAAAGAGGATAAAAGAATGAGAGCTGTTTTATCAAGTCCAGGAGAGGGAAAAAGAGTGGGTTTTTGTAACTCGAATAGTTTAGTATTGTCGGATTCCGCAAAATTGGTAAGTGATTCCCTGCAAAGCGATATATCTACACTGGTGATATTACGTTAAGCACTAATCTCCTGTCTTCATTGTCCGGCAAATTTTCCTATGCCTGTGTAATACGGACCCATGCAGGGTCAAGCAATAAGGAAATTGTGGACTCATCTTCTGATAGAAATTCAGCGCAAAATCATGGTGTAAAGCTGAACCAAAGACTTATGTGGGAGTTTCATTATGAAAAAAATGTATTATATGTTATCAGTAAATACACGTATTTTTATAAGAAGCATATCACTGTTACCGTTTGTAAGGTATGTGAAGATTACAAAGAAAGGGTTAAATGATGGCCGCAGACTGCATTCATATGTCTTTATCAAATATTATCTCCCTACAAATAATGACTAGGTTACATGCTCAAGTGTAAGAAACACAACACAATCATACACACCAACAAACGCATATACAGTAGGTGAAATATATACATATAAGCTCTCCTATGCGTCCCGTGGAGGTTTCGCCATCTTCAGGAAAACGGTGACAGAAATTAATATACATTCATAAATACATGCGTAATTCATAAATACACATATGAAGTTCAACCGTCACAAATTGCACACAGTGCACAAGAAATATCGTCTCACTGAATATGGCGAACACTTGCCGAAACATGTAGGAGAGTTTATATGTACAGTACAAGTGACTTGTAATATTTTATGCACTGTATGTGCATTTGTTGGTATACACATGTAACTAACTACAATCACAAAGAATAATATCAAACAGTTTTCTGGGATTGAAAACATAATTTAATGGTAAGACTTTCAACGTATATTTTAAAGTAATGTGTATAGTTGTCAGTGTTGCGAAGAAGAATTCTATAGCAGTTGCAAAATTAGTGATTTACAATTAATAAGATGTGCAACGAATACAGGATGTCACATTAATAGACTAATTTTTACTCATCATTTAACACTACTGAGTGATCAAAAATAATTCTGAGATGGACAGGGCAGTAGCATGAATGAAGAAACAAACTTTTGTGATATTTACAGCGAAACCGACACAGTTCGGGAGACCTAGGTATATATGGTGATAATATTAAAAATAATCTTACATAAATACGTTACAGTGATTTAAATGACGCAGGATAGGCTACAATGATGGGTTTTGTCATTATGGTGATAAACGGCCTATTGTGTAACAAGGAACTTGCGATCAGGTGAATAGCTGAACTCAGGCTGCCACTCTAACTGTGTATTACAGGTGTTCTTCTTCGTGGCCGCCATTGTGTTGGTCGCCACGGTGTCTGCCGGGCCCATGCCAGGACCCTTACCCCCCCCTGCCAAGGACCTTAAGGGCTCGGAGGCTGTATACTATAGCACATACGCCGGCTACCCCTACGCCGGAGTCCCAGCATACGGCGGTTGGGTGATTGGCTAAAGCAACACGGACAACGGAGAGACAATGGCATCGGACGAAGGATCATCCCTAAGGACAGCTCGATATGGATCTGACAATTTTTTCCTCAATCCTTTCTCTCTAATAATGCTTATGTTACTGTACTGTGTGCCATTTCATCTGCACTGCAACCATATACAAGAAAATTATAAATTACAGATGGTCGAAGTTGCTTCTACATAATTAAAAATTCAAAATACCACCATACAATTCTTTTGAAAGATTACTTCCGGTGGTCAGTGAGAAGTTATATAAGTAAATAAAGTGTAAATATAATGTCATTTATGTTTAATAATTTCCATATTTGCGTTTTCCACAACATTCACTTCTAGGCCGATAAACTGTAGAATTGCTTTATAAATCCTCTAGCTATGAAACTGCCAGTAAGAATGGTCCCAGCAACATGTGGAAGAAAATTCATTGGATGAGAGTCTGTAGGAGAGGCTATAGGTCAACCATACATGAAGAGGAATAATAATAATAATAATAATGAGGAGATTGAGGCTAGTTTTGGGTACAGAATTAAGTGCAAAGAATAAAATCCAAGCAATTGGATCATTGGCAGTACCAGTACTTAGATATAGTTTTGGAATCGTTAACTGGCACCAAGAA
>Ga0123352_10003730_pt1 | contig 22175 bp, 13 predicted proteins | sample TergutLab28metaG_FD_89700 | JGI IMG/M metagenome (GOLD analysis project Ga0123352, IMG submission 89700) | Labiotermes labralis P1 segment gut microbial communities from Petit-Saut dam, French Guiana - Lab288 P1 | ecosystem: Host-associated > Arthropoda: Insects > Digestive system > Gut ...
ATTTGGAGTTTCCTGTCCAAAATTCTGTAAGCATTTTCCATACATGCTTCCCATCTTGTCTTTCCATCCTATTTGAATTGATTACTGTAATAATATGTGGTGGATAGTTCAGAACATGAAAACCCTCTGTTCTCACGCTTGCCATCTTCCTGTCGCTCTAAAACGACATATTAAATAACGCTGTATCACAGATGTTGTGTAGACGAAACATAGCCGTACGGATAGCTCCACATGGTAATTAAAATTAAGAGCCTATTCGCTGGGATTAGGAATAAGGCGAAGAATTTGATGACAATGGTAGTGGTGATGATTAAATAAGCAGACTATTGAACACTGCGCACTATACCAAGCTTTCAGATTATTTTACCTGAAAATGTTCTCCACACAGCCTTCTCAAAAATCACTTATGTTCGGAAATCTGTTTCCCGGAAAATGCAAGCAAGCAACTTATTAAAGCTGTCAGGTTTCTATCGGCCGTTTCAAAGAAAATCTGTTCGTTGGTGAAGTTGACAGGAGAGGTTTTTGAGCTAATAAGAATAGGCAATCGTGATGTGGCTTGTTGCCTTTGTCGTAAATAAAACTTCCCATGTGTTGTGTGAAAGCAGGTGATCAGCACACGTGTTGTATTCACAGGAAACATATGAGATTTTCGAAAGTCTTTAAGCTGGAATAACATAAGGGCAGGAACAAGAATATGGGGTCACCCAGTCCCGTCTCCAGTTGGTAACGGGCTTGGCATTTGCCTTAGCTTCTCATATCTCTAATATTCCAACAGTAAGGCTAGTTCCTGTTTTGCAGTTTTTGTTCTAAAACGTAAGCACAGTGCGATATTTTAATCTTGGAACTTAATATAGTTTTGGATGACTAAACGTGTGATTGAAACTTTGAAATCGTTAATAACTTACATGAAGAGTTTTTGTTTGTACGAAATTACAGTTGGTTGTATAACTGCGCTACAAGTCGCAAGGTCGCGGGTTCGATTCCCGACGGGGTTTATTGAGATGATATAATTTACTTAAAACTTCCGGCCGCACCGTGGCCCTGCGGTGACTCAGCCATGAGTATATCCTTAGGAGTTACGGCGTCCAGTGTGTAAGCCTGACAGCCTTCTTACCTTCATGTGCCGATTTGCTAGATATTCTGAGTGCCTCAACATCCTAGAGAGCTAGTGGCCTGTGCAGGCCTGTATAGGGATTGCTTTACTTTGAACCGTGCAGATTGTAGGAATTTCTCTCTGCCGTAAAAATCATCTGACAGAGAGACACTAGCATCGTAGTGACGTCATAAATCATCTGTTTAAACATTCAAGCCCTCTGCATTTTGTCCGCTCATGTAACGTATAGTTTTGATGTAATTATAAGAGCAAGCAAGTAACGCTTCAGTAAGTAACATTAACCATTTGGTCGTTGTGATGGCAAATCGTTTAGTTTACTGTGATGTATGAATGTTGTTTAGCCACGTGTAAAGGCCAGTGCCACCTGTTGTGTCCTTTAATATATCAGCACTGTACCCGCACAGAAAACTGTTTTGGGTAATTCTCACTGTCATCATCGAATGGTCTTTATAGAGGATACAGTGACTATGTGGCATGAAATATAGTGTCTTCGTCTTCAGGGTCATGTTCTGAATGCTAAAGATGAAGACACCACTTTCATTCGGAACGTCCGCCACTGCTCACAAATCTCCATGACTATTAACAGCGCTAAAATAAATATCCGGTGGTGGAAAAAATTACATAATATCCCATTTAATATTGTTCTACTCTTTGCCTGACACTATTCAGTCAGTATGGCGACTCACTACGGGTTGGACGGTCCGGGGGTCGAATCCCGGTGGAGGCGAGAATTTCCGCACCGGTCCCGACCGGCTTCGGAGCCCACCCAGCCTCCTATACAATGGGTACTGGGTCTCTTTCCCGGGGGCGTGGCGTTAACTATCCACCCCATCTAATGCCGATGTTAAAGAAAGAGTAGAGCTATACATCTACTTCCCCTCTGGGCAGTCGGGGTCTGTTCTAGGATGAACTTTACCTTTACCTTTACCTGACAGTATTAGTTTGATCAAAACAAATAGGAGGAAGTGGGTGGATCACATGACACCTGTGTAACCCATCCAAATATACTTTCAAATTGTTTTTTGAAACCCTGAAGAGAAGATAACGGATGTGTACTTGGGAGTATGTGGCAGAATAATATTAAAATTGATTTGTAGTAATATGTACCGGAATGTGGACTGAATTTGAGAGATTTCGTGTGGAGAATCAGTGGTGGGCGCCTGTGTAAGACGCAAAGAAATTTGTGTTGAATAAAAATGCGGAAATGTTTCACTAATTGCGAAAATATAAAATTTTGACAACTCCTACACCTACATGTTACTGATCCAATCAAACATATTTCACTTCCAGGATATATCGTTCATATGCCTGATAGTTCATTTTACGGTCTCGGGCACTACGAGCCCATTTTACGCGCTCCCATTTGTTATATACAGTCTATGTCCAGATAGTTCAGAGACTGAATATATTGCAGACAAACCAGGAATATACTGTCAGTTCTGTTTCCAACAGTAAACCACGATTTTTTTTATTTATTTTCGTTGTTTGCGTTGTTACACCGTGCATGTTGTTGAGTTACTCAATTATTATACCAACTACTGCACAATATATAAAATTTATAAAATTTGCACATTAAAACATTAAAAACGCTCCTACATGTTTTGGTCCTAGGACCATCATCAGGGAGCCATATCGTCCTTGCTAAATTCACACTATAAAAAGTCACATTAATTTCGCTGTACAGTTGGGTATTGTGGCAGCATGCCGTGCTGTGTAGTGTTATGTTGCGAAGAGTACCCTGCACTGTGACTTTTTATAGTGTAACTTTAACAAGGACGATATACTCCCTGATGATGGTCCTAGGACCGAAACATATCGGAGCGTTTTTAATATTTTAATGTGTAAATTTTATAAATTTTATATATGTGCAGTGGTTGGTGTAATAATTGAGTAAACAACCGTGTTTACAAAAGGTATACTGCAGTGTTTACGCGGGAGTATGTGACGTCGTCGCCCCGAGTTGTGGACGACAATGAAGTGCTTCCTCCAACACGACAAAGCGAGGCGGCATACGGCATTATCCTTCAAAGAACTCTTGTCAGCTGCATGCGTCATGTTCTCCAGATTTGTCACTTTGCGATATTTTCTTATTCCCACTACTGAAACGAGCATTGAGAGGCCATCGCTATGCTGATACTCAGGATCTTCAGAAGGCCATGACAAAGAACTCTGCAGCATTCCAGGAAATGCTTTCCAGTACTGCTTCAAAGACCTCCAGCAACGCTGGGAAGCGCTGTAATGATGCAGGAGGAAGCTATTTCGAAAGACATACCTAGCACCAGAGTGTAAGTACACTATACTCATATTTATGCCGTCAGTTTCGGAACTTCCTGGACGTTCGTTGTATGTGTGCAGTGCTGTTCTTCCATCTGTACGTAGTATTTGTTGTCGTTCTGAACTTCGCTGACACACGTCAAGTTCTGTGTGCGTAACTTTGGTTGTTGTTCACAGAGCAGCAGTGGAATTTACAGTATTTCGCTGTGGTTCCTCTGCAGTCCTTCACCGGCTGGTCGGGTGCGAACGGTTGCGGAAATTAATACCAAGACAAATAAATGTCCTGCAGGCTCGGCGGTGTGCATTGCGCCTACGGACAGGGCCATTGAAGAAACAACACATAAACAGTATACTGCAGGAAATGGAACTACCAATTCAACCCCGCTTTCTTGTCTTCCGTATATCTTGTGTAGTCCTCGTGACTTTCTGCTGTTTGACGTCGAAGTGGACCACAATAGATGGATCACTTCATCGAATCGTTTCCATAACCTGTCAGACACTCTCATTTTCTGACCAAAACAAAGTGCGTATGGAAGAGCCACTGAAGACTTCGCTGTAGTTCTTCTTAAAACAAATGTCTCTTCAAATTGTACTGGTCATGTGGGTACACTTCGTTAATGTGTTTCCATAAACACTTAATGCTTACTTATATAAATATTAATCTTCTACGTGTAACTCTGCAGATCATTATTTGCCATAACCGAACACTTTACTCTCTTACCTGACACATTAATTTTGAAGCAATGTAAGAAACATAAACGAAACGTACCACTAAATTTGTGCCTTGGAAATTACAGGTCGTATCCTCTATTTTTAATGCAACCACAGGGTGACTATTTTTAATACAAGATGCATCATTTTGTGCCTTAAATCATACACAGTTGCTTAGCGTTTAAAGAGCGGTGGGCATGTCTATGTTCTGCGAACAAACAAATCACAGAGATTGAAAGGAAGACATGACGGATAAAGACAGAATAATTGTATAGTTAAGAAGTAAAAAGACTTCAAGTGCATGAGTGGATTCTGATAATGCATTATGGAAATGTTATTATAGTAAGTAAAGGTAAAGTGATCACGTTACAGGCCCGGTATGGCCCAGAGGGTGGGTAGAGGTATAGCTCTACTCTTCCATGATAGTGGCACTAGAAGGGGGTGAGTGGTCAGCAGCACGCCACGGCCGCACTTTACCCGCGGGAAAGACCCGGTACCCATTGTACAGGAGGCTGGGTGGACCCCAGGGCCGGTCTGGACGGGCGGAAAATCTCGTCCCCACCGGGATTTTTTAAATTTAATTTGCGTTTATTCAAAGAATTATGTACAGTTCTGTGGTGTCTATAGTAATCTCATACATGTTCAGCCTGTTGGGCGTTAATGACATAAGGCATGTTATACGTCTGTGCAATATCACCAGGAACGCATAGCTCACGGTTGTCCGTCCGCTTGGGTTTTCAGTGTCTAGGGCTTTATGTGCGTCCGTCTATGTAGCATCATTGGGTTGGTTGGCACTCATGTCTACTCCTTGGTTCGCAACATCCTCGAGATCCCATCACCTACACGTCTTCCGGTATGACAACCAGATAGTTTCCTACTAGTTTGGCCCGTTTATTCCTATTTTCCAGATTCCATCTGGCGCGACGGAGGAAGTTATAGTAGTCATTTAACTTCAAATCCCTGTGTCGTTGCAGGCGACATATGACGTATGTAGCAAGCAACCTCAGCACAGCTCTGTTTCTGAGGGGGCCATAAGGTGATTGTGGGTCGTAATAACCATTCGGATGGCAGTCGCTTCCAGTCGATGCTTAACATCCGCGCCATGATTTTCCGCGTCCCTTCCCACATCAGCGGTCCTGCTCCACACTCCGTCAGACGGTGTTGTAAGGAGTCTAGTCTATTACAGTGGTCGCAGAGATCCGTGGGTGTCAGTCTGATTTTACGTTGTCTTGTGCGTGTGGGGATGATGTCGTGGATCACTCTGTACCCTGTTACTGTGACAGCTGTCGATACTGGGGCCTCATGCACATTTTTCCGTATGGTCGCCAGTCAGTAGTTAGCCACAATCGCGTTATGCGCATTACAGGTGGTTCCGCAGACGCGCACATTAAGGTACGCAAGGTATCGTATAGCTGGCGTTTGTATGCTGTGTGGGATTCCGAGTGTTCCTGGAATGAGAGATATGCCGAGTCCTGTGCAAATATGCGTAAATATTCCAACTGTGCTGGTATCCGGTATATATATGAGGGGTTTGTCTCCCGCTTCACCAGGTCCCATTTCCGCAGCCATTCGGATGTGACTGAGCTCTCATCTCGGCTGTGGGTCTGGAGCCAGTGGACACATAAAACTCGACTCTTTGCTGCGACGTTGGTCAGGCCCCATCCCCCTTACCGTTTCGGTTGTTGTAATGTGGACAGCGGGAAACGAAAAATGTCCCCGCGCCACAAGTATCACGCAATTGCCGAGTTCACTTGTCTCACGTAAGTTTCCGGCATTGGGAGTATCTGGATTCGATCCCGGACCGTCCTGCTCGTAGTCAGTCGCTATACCGACTGAGCTACCCGACCCACACTGTTATTATAGTAGCAAAGCTAAATCACTGTATACTAATACCTAATAACCACACGTAGTCTAATTAGCCACTTAGCCTCTGATCTTTCCGTCTCCCCCCGTCTAAAAATTAAACTTAATCCACAAAAATATAATTGTGTTATTTTGTGTTGGTGTTTATTTCTCATCTGTGTGGAAGAAAGTATTTTGACAGTTTTTGAAATCAGGGTCTAATAAGAATATTAGGAATCTTATGTTTATTGGACCGTGCATCATCTTGATAGTTGAATAAAGAAAGACCAACTTGATTTCACTTGCTTCTTTATTTCATTATTTAATGCTCAACATGTTTCGGATGGTGTGGTATCTGGATGCAACCAAACCACAACGTAACACCAACACACATCGAACCAGAGCAATACAACCCAAGAAATTACTCAACATATAATTCGCAAGCTCCTGAGGATGGATGTATTAACATCCTAAACATGTTGAGCATTAAATAATGAAATAAAAAAGCAAGTGGCATCAAGTTGGTCTCTCTTTATTCAACGACAATATTAGGATTTAAAAGAGAGGAAGGAAGTGGTTGATTGAGATAGTGATGTGTGACGAAATTTATTATTTACACTCTCGATGAAAAGAAGTCGTTTGTAACGTAACGGGTAAGGATTATGTATCACGAAGGGAGTGATGACAAATGTAGGGAAAATTTAGCCAAAAAATATTATATCTGGGAAACGTAGGCGTGGAAAGGAGGAGTGTCTTGAAGCTGAAATTAATGTGTAGGTCTATGAGTATGGCCTTGTGGACTGATTATTCTGGCTCAGGCTAGAAACGGATTGTTGTGAACCCTGAAGTAAATTAGATCCACAAAAAACAAAGCCCTTATTGGCAAACTAAGCTACTGTTAACAACACAGGAACGACTCTGCTTCATGTAACTACGCGGTCACTCATTTAGGGCTAGCGCGCACGAGCGGTTTGTCGCGGCAGCTGTGAAATAGCCGTAGCGGCCGATTATTTCTTGGCAGTGCGCACGGACGGCGTAAAGAAACGCTTCGTTCTCACATTTTGCTCACGATCTGGTGCAGTCAGTGTGTGTGCTACACGAGCACGAGGCATTTTCTCTGTCACAGCATTTTTTTACGACCGTACTCTAGCAGAAGTTTGGATGTTGCCAGACGTATACATAATTACAGATTAACTCGGGCAAGATGAATGTTGGAATGTGCATTCGTAATAGTGTGTAATAAATGGAGAATTTTTCACTGTGCAATTGACGTTTGCCCAGATTTCTGCGATGTATTAGTTAAAACATATTGCATGCTACACAACTTCGTTCGTCAGAGAGACGGCTTTCAGTTTCAGGATACTTTATACGAATGTCCCCTCGAGAGTATTAAGGCTGTTGGTAATAGAAGTAATGTTACAGGAAAGGATATGGGGGGAGGGCGCAGGGGACGGGAATGTCTGTCCGTTAGGGAGCTTGGCAGGGGACTAGTGTAGAGGAGACTTGTGTGTAGAAGAAGGCTGTGGAGACGAGCACCTCTCTCCATAGGAGCCCCACTGGGACGCATGGGGGAGGGGGTCCGTTCACCGGGAACTCTGAGAGATACTAGGGCTCTGGAAACGGAGCATTCCTCTCTATGGGCGCTCTGTGAGGGGAACCTGGAGGGGGAGCTCATTTACTGGGGATCCTGAAGGTTATGTAGAAAAGGCTCTGGAGACGGTCGTCTGTCTCCATAAGGGCCCAGCTGGGGAACCTGGAAGGGGGCTCATTTACCAGGGACTTTGAGAGATGGACGAAGGGGACTCTAGGGGTGAAGCGTCTCTGAGTTAGCTCTGTGAGGGGAACCTGTTGGGGAGACTTCATTACTGGGGACCCTGGAAGATAATGTAGAAAAGACACTGGAGAAGGGCATCTCCATAGGGGCCCCGCTGGAGAACCTGGAAGGGGGCTCGTATACCGGTCACGTTGAAAGATGAATGAAGAAAGGATCTAGGAATGGGGCGGCTCTGTGAGGAGAACCTACAGGGGGGGGTCCTTTACTGGTGACCCCGAAAATATGCTGAGTAAGGATCTGGAAATGGATGTCTGTTTCCACAGGGACGCTTTCCTAGGGCCTTTGAGAGAAGGGATAAATTTTTTATTTAGGGGAACTTTCATAAGGAATTTGAGGGATATGTAAAAATGGCCTTGTAAGCGGGCAGCTCTCTCCATAGGGCCTTGCTGGGGAATCTGGAGGGGTTCGTTTACTGAGCCGTTTGAGAGAAAAAGAGAGTGCATATCTGGGTTCCTATTCCGTGGACCCAGAGGACATTAAAAGTTAAGTCGGGGGACCATCTGGAACTTTAGCAAGGAAAATGCCTCCACAGAGTTTATAACATTATGGGGCACAAAGGGGCTCTTTATATAAGACCTAGGTGCATCGGGACCGTTGGGTCTCGAACTTAAATGCTAATGAATCAATCAATCAATTGTACAGTGCTGGCCTTATCTCCACCTCAGTTATTAATCTCTTACTGTCAAGAATCTTGAAGTCTAGATCCATGACGTTTGCACTTGCTTGGAACGGCAGAAGATGTCTGGTGGCCGTGCGGTTGTTTTGCCGCTCGTACGCTCAAGCAGGTATGTCCTTTTGTGTTCCATTGCCACCGCCAACCTCTGTGCGGCCACCGCACCGCACAGAAAATGAAGCATGTTGCGTTTGGACAACCGCCGCGGTGACACGACCGTCCGTGCGCTCACTTCCATTTAAAACAGAACGTTTCATTCCAGCGGCCGCTGCTGCTGTTCCACCGCTGCGGCAAAAAACCGCTCGTGCGGGCTAGGCCTTAGTCGCAAGCCACTCCTCCTTAACCCATTATTTCTCTCCACTTATGATCAACTCAAAGAGGCGAAGTTCCGCATTGCACTGCACTGCGATCTAAGAAGAAGAATGAAGAAGTCAGCACCAGTCTCCCAATTATCTGTCTACAGTTCCATACATTCACTCACTCACTATTCACCCAACTACAGACACAATCTTCCACATGTTAGGTCTTTGTTGTTACCGTTTTGTTTGCAGTCTTTCAGTTGAGCGCTCTGAATCAAACTGCAGACAAGTTTATATCAAATACTGGAACAAAATATACCTTCAGGAAAGTATAACGAGGTTTGTTACACGTGTCTATAACAATACATTGCCCGGGTCAATACACACGTGCTTCCAGCTCGGTATTGTAACAAAACTTTGTTACTTCCACAGTAGTAGTGTTTGGTATTGCTGTTTCTTTAATTGTCTATATACAAGACGTAGCTACGGGCAGTCAGCCTTGTTTTTCTCTTCAGGTTACGCTAACTCCATGGAGCAGAGTCCTTTCTGTGATACTAACCGGTCCCTAGATGGTCAAGGAACTCCTCGCTTTTAATGAAACCCGAAGGTTCTTCATCGCATTCACAAGCGCACGTCACCTGTTCATATCCTGAGCCACAGAAATCCAGTCCTTGCCTCCCCATCTCACTTCCTGAAAATTCATCTTAATATTATCCTCCCATCTACGGCTGGGTCTGCCAAGTGATCTCTTTCCATAAGTTCTCCCGACCAAAATCCTGTATGTATCTTACCTGTCCCCCATACGTGCCACATGCCAAGCCCATCTTATTCTTCTTGACTTGATCACACGAATAACATTGTGTGAGGAGTTCAGATCATAAAGGTCCTCGTTATGTAGTCTTCTCCGCGTTTAGGTCATCTCGTCCCTCCTAGGCTCAAATACCCTCCTCAGCAGAACAACACCGTCAGCCGCTCTTCTCCCCCCTCCCCCCCATCCACAATGTGAGACCAAGCTTTACACCCATACAAAACAACAGACAAAATTAGAGCTCTGTATATCTTTAGCTTCATATTTTTGGACAGCAAACTGGAAGACAAAAGATTCTAGACGGAATAATTTTCAGGTTACACTTGTATTATTTTCTATTTTAGTTCATTTAAACATTGCTGTCGGTACTTTAGGTTATATAGCGCCGAATTATTGGACGGCGGTGAATACTGAATTATAAAGGATATGGAAGACGCGTTTATAAACTAATTGAAGTTGCTGTCTAGTAATTCTCCTGGAGGAACTGAAGAAATCCATGAACGTCAGGATAGTCGCGGTCTCAGCCGATGTCGTATGAAAGGGGACCTCCAAAATACGAATTACTGGTACTTCCCTCCAACGTGGCCCGATCGGGCCACGTTGGAGGGAAGTACCTGTACCGGAGGTTGCGTTTACAGTTTTTAGTACTCCTGATGATGGGTACTGTGACACCCGAAACATGTAGAGTGACTTTGCAGTAAATAAATATCTGCATACTGTTGCATCTGGTTGGAATTTTATTAACCCTTAATTTAATATAAATTATATTTAGTTAGGTTGAAAAGCGCATTACATTATGTCTGATCTAGTGGTTTACTGCCGAGAGAGTTGAATGTTTTAAGTCCTGCATTTAATTAAATGCCTGTTTGATCTCCGGTCTTTGTTACAGTTCTGCATGGATTACGAGACGTCTGATAAAAGCCGCTACCCCACATTCGCCCGCACTCGTCCGCCAGACACGCAGATCAGCAAGTCTGTGGTCTCAGTTCTACTCAACTTCAACTGGACGCAGGCAAGTGGTGCCTTTACACCCCGAATCTGACATCCCCGGTAACGTTTCATGCCAGACTTCAACATTTTATAAACGGACAGCCACACAGAAATCCCCGCATATTGCAGTGACTGTCCTCTTTTGCTGCCAATGTAGCGGAAACATGAGGTAACTTACCGGTCTAGTGGCCCAACTCCACGATGCATGGCCTGAAATTTGTGTTGTTACTCAGACAGTCAAGAAACAAAATTTTGCGATTCGAATGTACACAAATTTATTTCCAAGTTACTGCACAAAACATAGTTTTTTTTATGCTCCTACATGTTCCGGCTACGAACCGTGGCCATATTCATATGAATACCATAGGTCGGTATGTGTCTAGTGCATGTCATGTGTTATTTTCGAAAAATACCATGGTCACATATACAGTGGCGTAAAATATTGTATACGCTTGCATTAAGTTTTTTTATTTTAGTAGTGAAATTTCTTCCACGTCTGACATATCCATTGTACTGACACTGTTCAATCGTCAGGTCCTTGCTCTTTATTACAAGACAAAGTAAAATCCTCATTAATTTATAGTACGATAATATTGGTCAACATATCCTGTCGTAGGTGGCGTTCTTCTACTTGAACTCAACGGACTCGGAGTTCCGTAAGATAGGTGCCACAATCCTGCAGGCTCTGCAGGCTGCAGGCATAACTGTGCGGTTCGTCCGTTGCTGGAGCACCACGTACTACCACGTCCAAGGGTACAAAGACAATCCATTTCTGCAGCTGGTGCGAGACACATACGAGGACACGCGCAGTGAGTGAACTGTTATTAAAAAGACATGGTAACATTGGTCTATATCTTATATTTTAATCTAATTTTTAATAAAGATAAACACAGAATAAAACATCAATATTTCTGGGAAGCAGGAAGTCACATAAGCCTCCAACTGGAAGAAAAAAGAATTGAGTCTTCCAGTTTTTAGGCTGACATTTATTTCCTCACTCAGTAAGTTTTCTTCTTCATCTGTAGGTCCATACCATTTTTTGTTACTCATTTAAACTGAATACAATGAAAAACACAAATATAGTATCTTTATCGTTGCACCGTGCACTTCGTAGAGTCACTTTAATTGTACCAACTAATGCACTTATATAAAATTTCACATTAAAACACTTAAAATCTCTCCAACATGTTTCGATCCTAACTAAGATCATCTTCAGGGAGCCATATTGTTCCTTACTAAAGTCACATATTAAAAACACTCACTAATTAATTTCCTTACAATAACAGGGTGCTGTGGCAACATGTCGTATTATGGAAGAGTACGTTGCTGAGAATGCAGCTGTTGTTACTATTCGTGGTGCTTATATCGTTAGTTTCAGTGTTGAATCAATTGTATTTTTAAATTAATACTTTCCAAATTATGTGTGCAGTGCCCAATGTGGCTGTTTTCTGTAGTTCCTTGACTTCATGTTTTCTTGGTATGTTGCTCACGTATTTTCTAATAATAATAATAATTATTATTATTATAAATTGGTTGCATTTTCTTCCTGACTGAACATTTAGACGGCCGAGACCTGTCGGAGATGAAGTTTCTTTTCAACCAACGCACGCACACACACACACACACACACGGGCATAAAATACGTTTTATTTCGTGGTTTTTATTTATTTCGCCATGTAAGTTTCCAGTCTGTCATCTCTGATGCTACTTCTTGAATGTTAAGTCCATATTGTGGAACACTGTCGAGAGAAAATGCATTGAAATGTGTTGTCGAGGAAAGTAATTCGATTTTGATACACGTCATCTCCCTAAGTCAACCAATTATTTCTTTCCTTTTATCTGCGAGTAAGCTAGGCACTTCCAATTCCATTATAGACATATATTCGATATGCTCAAATCCAAGAGGTGGCCAGTTTGCGGTTCTGTCAGTGTGACACTAAGTCACTCTGCAGATTCTGCATTCATCCTCTGCTTTGCCACACACTTTCCACTTTATAGTCGAAATAAAAGCAAGCATTTGCCATGGCGACAGCTCTCTTTTTCGTTCAGAAGCTGCTAATCCCGATTAAACTCCAGATCCAAACAAATGATAATCCCAGTAAAGAGAAGACACACCAACCTGTTTCACATGTACTGGGATTATTTGTGTTTGGAGTAGCTGCCAGTTTAGTATATCAGTTATGCTGTTTTACATGTGCGGATGTCATATCAGATGTGTTCGCCGGACGCACGCGGTTAGCGTGAATTCGTCGCCACTGACTGGAACATACTTTGATCGCCCTGTCGTAAAAGGAGCCACGTTCTCTATACTTAACCTTTAAACGCCGAGTTAAATCCCATCTGCCATCTGCTGGCATTATTAGGAGCTCACCATATTCTCCACTTTAACAGGATAACGGTTGACAATAAACTGCGAGAACTCGGATGTTTCAACAAGTGGCTGCCCCAACTTTGTTCCATTAGTGTCGGAGTGCAAATTTTATCTAGGTTAGACCAGCTAATAATTATTACACGTTATCACTTCCATGCAGGGTATTTACGATTATATACGTAAAGCAAACCGTATTTATAGGGTATAGAACGTTGCCGCTATTGTGTGGTTACTGTCGTGTGGCACACGTAATGCTATTTCCCATCAACACTGTTATTTACCAGCTAATTGAACACATATTAAACTATTCCAACATGCCTTGTCTGTAACTTGTGGCCAACTGCAGAGCGGGTTATATAAAAGGTTCTTAAGAGTTAAAATATAACTATGTTGAGAGGAAATGGTAAAAAATACATTTAAGTGTGTTGTTTACCTTATCGGTGTGTGTTTTCAAGAGTCATACAGTTTCAATTATGCAGAATTCGTCTTAAACTCCTATGCGCCCAGACAACTTATATGTGACCTTTTTACCATTTACTGGCTACAAAGTTTTATTTTAACTCCCTGCACCTTTTGTAAATGTGGTGCTCCATGAAGATGGTTGGTGGTTATAGCCGAAATATGGTTGGAATATTTTTTTGACTTTTGTTGATCGTGCATCTCAGTATATTTATCTCAGTATTTAACCAACTTGATGCACAAAATTTGTTTCACAGTAAGTTTTATTTCATTCCTCTATATGTTTCTAGCACATGTGCTCATCATCAGAAGGTCAAAATCGCATTACACCTATAGGTGTGATGATACCAGAGGCTGTGTAATGCGATTTTGACCTTCTGATGATGAGCACATGTGCTCGAAACATGTAGAAGAATGAAATAAAACTTATTGTGAAACAAATTTTGTGCATCAAGTTGGTTAAATACTGAGATAAATGGTTGGAATAGTCTCATGTATATTTGGATAAATGCAAGAAGTTGGTAAATAATTTTTTTATATATGTCCGTTGCTCGGGTGATGTGCTGTATCAAGCTATTTCCTGTGATAAATGTTTTTGCACTTTTATACTTCTACTGCTCGAAGAACGTGTGCAGCGCCCAATATGGCTGCCTTCTGCATTTTCTTCGTGTCGTGCTTTCCGGGTATATTGATCGGGTATTTTCTGAATGACCAAGCACGTTCATCAGGTGTTTTTTGAATGGCTTCCTGCCATTACTATCTTCTATTTTTTACATACCATTTCCTTGTAATCTTACCCAAATATGTACAGAAATTACCTCGGCCCTCTTCCGGCTTCTTTTGGCTTCTTCTCGCTTTTGGCTCGAAACTCTTTTGACATCACAGCGAACATGTGTGTGCCAATGTATGACTTTATGTTACTTTCGTTTGTAGTGAAGTTTATGTTTCGTGAGTCTGTAACTGTCCAATTTCTGTTAAAGTGGGTTAATAGTTTTCGCTTGGAGTCATTTAGTCTTTCTCAACGTAAAATCTGAATTGTTATCTCAGTATTTAACCAACTTGATGCACAAAATTTGTTTCACAATAAGTTTTATTTCATGCCTCTACATGTTTCGAGCACATGTTGGTTAAATACTGAGATAAATATACTGAGATGTACGGTCAACAAAACGTCAAAAAATAAAAATAAAATCTGAAGTTGCTACTGTTTTCTCTTGTGGGTACCAAAGATTCGGCATTGCGTTTTCTTCGAATTCCAACTACGTTTCTCTTAAACCTGGGAGCACATCTACTAGGCTGTACGGTGTCACAATCTAGGAGATCGCACTATGACTCTGTCTTCTTGTTTATTTTAAATAAATGTTCAGTTACTTTCAATATATGAAGCCGGCATATCGTGGTCAGTGAAGCGACTGGACTACGGAATGAACAACTGAAACATTTTTTTTTTTTGCAATTTCCGGCATCAGTAATAGATTTTTTAATTTTTTTATTTTTGTAAAGTGCCCAGTCTGAATCTGGGGCAAAGCCAATCCCCTATTTAAATAGTAACAGGATCCTTTCTTCAGAGGTAAAGCGGCCGGGGCGCGAAGCTGACTACTTACTTTCCGTTCTGTATTGTGATAAGTAGCAGTATAATTCCAGTCCTCTGTACTCCTTTGTGACGTGCACAGATACAAATTTACCTACCTTTGCTGTTGCTTTTGTGCTCCAGTACGTTCCTTGGTGAGGTAACGCCTTCCATTCGCACCGACAAGCTTAAATACCTCTCCTCACACCGCATGGATCCAGTGCGTGGCCAGAGCTGTTGCTACTCTGTCTCCATTAAAGGGAACATCATGTTTATTTTGACGGTCACTCGAGTCAATAAGCAGCGCCACAGAACACGTGCGATTGACTGAACTTACAAACACATTCACTGTCGTTGTGTTTATTTTGATCGAAGTGTTATTAATGGCGTATAACGAATCTTTATCATGTGATGATGATGATGATGATAGTTTTAACTCTTTTGCAATAAACACGTTGTATCAAAACGCCTGGTGTTTCTTCATTCATAAATGCAAACATTTTGATTCCTGAGAAAAGAAGAATTTAGCGCATGTGCAGAGTTCTGGTACATACCGCATTACACTGCACCCTTATGTTAACTGCTGTAAATAGGAAGGCCTGTCCGAAAAGAAATGTTTGTTGTGAATATGTCGTAACTAAAGAGCATGTGTGTACACTGATTGTGGTTGTAACAGGAGAGTTCGTCGCTGATGGGTTATAATTTGTCTCCAGCGTTGAGGCAAAATCTTGATTTACACAGATTTAAAGTTTCTTATAATAAAACCAACTAGATACACAAATTTCTCAAATTTATTTTTGGAATAAACCTGTACATGTTTCGGACAGTTTCTCTGTCCATCATCAGGATTTTTTAACTGTACACACAGCAATGGTATATGTCATACAGTTTTGCTGACAGCTTGCGAGCAGGATCAGAATGGAACTGGTTTGGTTCTGCTGCAGCAGAACCAAACCAGATCCGTCCTGATCCTGTGCATCTAGTTGGTTTTATTAGAAGAATTTATCACGATGCACGGTTACCTGAACGTCAGATTTAAAGGTTATCGCGATGTACAAACGGTTGTGACACAATGGCTGGTAACAGAGCTCATGGACCGATATCAGCCAGAGGGGACAGAAAATCTCGCTTACTATACTCGAAAGATAAATGCTAGAAAAGTGGGGAGACAGTGTGAAAAATTAGCGTGGTAGCAGTACAATTGAATGTGAACAGGGAACAGAAGTTGCATGCATTGTAAACTTATTTTAAGCCCAGCGCTCCTAGAACTCCAACGCTAGAACTACAGAAGCCTCCAACGATAATGCGATAACTGGGTGGTGCATCATCTCCCAGTACCTTGTGTGTATGGATAGTGCAAAGGAACGGTCGATGTCTTTCCCTGAACTCCCAACAGACAATTTGTTTCAAGTGCAATTAAAGTACCCTAGTTCTACCTACAACAGCTGTGATATGCTTTCTTGTAATGAGAGTCTATGGGTTTAACATAATTGGTATAATGCACACTACATATTTTCCATGACCTTTTTCATTCTCGTATTATTGTTTGTAGAAATGATGGTCTTGTACGCCAGTCTATTCAATATAACTGTAATAATATGGGTTGAATAACTATTGATTCTAAAAGAATCCAGTTAATTTTAATCATAGTATGTGGTGTGAATTTACACTGCAATTTATAAAAAATTAAATCTCGTGGTCTATGTTCACAATACATGGTGTACAGGGCTCATTAGAATTCCTTCTGGTTTGAAACAGGTGTTTTATTTTTTTTGGGGGGGGGAGGGGTTAGAGCCCTCACTGGACCATGGTCTCCTCATTCTCTAGGTTTCTACAGGACACTCAACGACGCACTAAAGTCAGTAGGACTCATCTGGATGAATGATTAGCTTGTGGCAGAGGCCTCTACCTGTCAACACACAACACTCACAACAGACAGACATCCATGCTTCCGGTGGGATTCGAACCCACAATATCAGCAGCCAAGCGGCCGCAGACCTACGCCTTAGACCGTGCGGCCACTGGCCACTGGGATCGGCCTAATTGTAGCAGAACCTATTTATGGCTCTATAAGTATTCTGTTAGTGCAAAAGCAGTACAATTACAAAAATTCAGGTTATGTTTAAATCTGATGTTTCAAGCTTATATTTGTAATGCGTTAACAGGTGCGATAACAAATATGACAGAATCACCTTTAAATTCAATATTAATTTATTCCAGAAATCAGCTATTAAGACGCCTTAAATACACCTTCATGTGACTTAGGAAAATTCTACAGCGTAATAGTTTAAATATATCCGTTGTGTATCTCATCTATTTTCCTCTAAAGCAAATCTGTTAATAAATCAGTAAACTAGTCACTCATTTACTCATTAAATTGTTTACTTAGCAGATAGTGTCTTATAATTAGTTAGTTAATCTGCTATTGTAGACTTGGCACCTGAAAGGTTTCAGGTCGCCATAGCTGTGCAATTTCGTCCACAAGCACTTAGGTAGCAAACGAAAATATTATTTATTCTTAACTTTAAAGACGCAGAAGGGCTTATCAGACACATTTAGTGGTAGCGAGGTAGGATCAACACAAACAACACGACTTGACTTGATTCGTTCAGTTTCTAAGTCTGTCTTGCAACAGGTCTCTCCCAAAGCAAGTTCTCCAGCGATTGATATCTAATGTTTTCTCTGTCAAAGTCCAGTATGTTCCCTTTTCTTGAAGGACATCTAGGAACTAGTTAGGTCTTCTTCCTCGTCTTCTCGTCCTTTCTATCAATACTGGGCTCTTTTCGAGCGCAATTTAACAGACCTGTTGCTTCACCAGTATGTCACCCTGAAGAATGATAAACCTATTAATATTAGTGACAGTACGTAAGTTCCGTCGCTTGGAGGTGCTTCTGCCTTCGTTAACAGCCTTCATTAGGGCATATTCTTTTCGTGAACGAAACACTGCAGACCGAGTCGTGGCGGTAGTATTATAGCAATAGCGTCTGTATGTTACAACCCAGCCCCTTTGGCCTACGCAAGACCATAACTTGCGGGAGAGCTGGTTAAGGTGTGTGTGTGTGTGTGTGTATGTATATATGTATATATACACACACACATATGAGCTGGCTTAGCTAGATACGGTGACAGCTTACAGGCACCACGACTGAGGCTTCGACATCCAGGAAGTGCAATTGTTTTCACCACCTCATCAAGACAACCATTTTTTCAACCACAAAATCGGTCGGCACGTGAAGGTAAAGACTGACCTAATTCTAACACGGAGTTTGAGACTACAATGAGCCATGTGTCACTTCTTGAAGACTTAATGGTTTAACGCTTATTTCTGCAGAGGTACTGTATCTTGAACCTGTATGTTCCCGACACACATTTTTCTTTCCTTCAATAATACCTCTTCATATGAGACAGTTTGATAAAATCTAAAGTGCGCAGCTCTTTAATATCGACTGCTTATTGTGTGAAACACGTGCTTAATGAAATGTCGTGAAAAATATTGTCAGAGATTTTGTGTCTGTTGTGATTAGATTTAAGGAAAACTGAGCAAGTCGGCTCAAATCATAATGGCTCTGACTTTCAATCGGGAAGTGTCCAGGTCGAATCTCATATGGGCTACTACTTATACTAGCTCCGTCCCACAAACAAATGGTGGTATAGCACCTAATGTTAGTTCTTAAACTTTGGATTGTAAAGTTAAAATTTTTGAAAATGGTTTTACATGAGTAATATCACCAATATTCACAAGGATGTTTTTCATTGTCACAAACATCCAACAATTATATATTATGCATTAACATATTTTATAACAATATTACACTGTAATGACACATCGTCTTATAACAAACAGGTGTGGTTTTTATGGTGTGTCTGTTATTTTCTTGGTAAATTGTTTCTTATGATTAGTGACTTCACCCGAGGATGGAAGCAATTTGCTTCCAGAACGTAGCTTTCTTTCAGAATATTTGTGGCCATAGAAAGAGCCTCGTGAATTTCGGTGCTATTACTCATGAACGTTTAGCTCCTACATAATTTTCAATTCATAACTCATTCTAATCATCCAGTTAATCGAAGCTGTACTGTGGTCTGATTTACTAATTGCGTTCCTGTACAAGCTACAAATATGATTACCAATATCAGTCAGTAAATTCTGGATGGGGAAATAACCAATCTTTGTTCTGATATCCATACGAAGAACATATATGTACTCTGTGGACAGTGTAGAATTTTTTAATATTGAACCTAGTGGTACACTTGGTATTAAATCGTTCATTAACCTTTATCCTGTTAACGTGGAAAATATGGTGAGCTCCTAATAATGCCAGCAAATGGCAGATGGGATTTAAATCGGCGTTTAAAGGGTTAAATTTATTTTTTCGTAACATCTGAATCACCGTAATAACTTTCGAATTCGCCTTCATCATTCATATTTCAATTTCTCCTGTAGGACTGTGTAACAGCTATCTGTGCTTACTCATGCTGTTTACGTTTACACTGCTTAGACTGTACCGTTCAATCATTCCCCGCTAAAAGTATAAACGCGCGAGACCTTAATACTAGCTTGTGTAAAATATAATAAGCTTTCGTCCCAGAAACTGCACATTTGTTCGAAATTTTGTAATCGTCTTTCAGTTTATTTTCACAGTTCCTGTAAGCGTTTGGTAACATTAACGCATTACGTTGTTTCCTGCAGTAGTACATTTGGACACACATATATTTCAAATAAGAAGCACTCGCCACTTATTTGTACCAAACAGTTGATACACTACCTCATTCCGCTATTGGCAGCGTGTAATGTAAATAACACGGAACTGTGATAAATGCCTGCAGCAGTGCATATTTACATACATGTAAATAGATGATTATAAATTATAATATCTTGCGTTATATCCATAATCCCCTGTAATCTATAAATGTAAATATAAAATTGTTTCATTTCATAGAAGCGAATTAAAAGAGCTTTTAATCGTGGTGTTGTTTTCTTGTTTTCGAATCCAAGTAAATTTGTTTACGCATGAAGACTCTGAGTGACACCAATACTGTTAGAACCACTAACAAAAATTTAGCTACTTGTTAATTCAACACAGAGCAATAATACAATTTCCTGCTAAATATCAAACAGAATTTCTGTACATATTTTATGAGTTATGTTTCGGCATCTGGACTGACATTTTAACTCGGGTGCAGGCTTATCGTTTCGGAGAAAGTCATTTCCTTAATGTTCCCTTTCGTCATTCCGTTTCTTCCTTTCTTTTGTCCCATCCGTATCTCTATCGCTTTTCCTTACGCCGTTCTTCCTATTGCCTTCACTCCTGTTTTATCTCCATTTTTATAGGTACCGTGCCCGGACATCTCAACCACAGTGTCTAAATTATAAATGTAAATCAAGAATTTCCTTAGCTCTAAAACTTTTCAAATAAGTCTGTTTTCTTTATAACACAAAAAGAAACTTTAGAATTGTAACCGTGACTTTTTAAAGGCGCGATCTCAAAATACGAAAATAGAAGCTAATATTTTGTTATACCTTAGAACAGATTTAGTGATGCGACTCTGAATACATTCGTGTTCCGATCCGTGGTATCGTTACTTTACAGCGTTACAGAACAGCTGTCAGGTACACAACGTACTAAAAATAATGAGTTCAGTAGGTGCACAAAAGTAGCTGGACCAATTAAAATGTTCTTAAATGAAACACATTACAAAGTCCGTAGTTGTCCATTTCAATAATCGGAAGCCAGCTGATGCTTCGTCGACACCGTCTTTCAACATGGGGTTAGAATAAATCGTTAGGAAAATGCTGTAATTTAGCCTGAACTCATTATGAGCTTCTTGTTTGTCTGACCGTGCATCTCTGATACAATGGTATAAACAACCAACTAGATGCAACAATAACAATTTATTAGTAATTTCAATCAGTTCAACATGTTTCGGGCGATAATTTCTTCCATCCTCAGTAGCACTAGACTGTGTTTACAGCTTGTGGTATAATGCACCGAAGAAGTTGCCTGCTGGTGACAAGGTCACCTGCAGGCATTATACAACAAGCTGTAAACCCAGTCTAGTGCTCCGGAGGATGGGCGAAATTATCGCCCGAAACATTTTGAACTGATTGAAATTACTAATAAATTGTTATTGTTGCGTCTAGTTGGTTGTTTATACTATTACACTATGAGCTTCTTTTTTCTGCTTGCGGAGACAATTTGTTGGGCCCAGACATAAATACTGTTAACAGAAAAACATAAGTGCTTATGATGTAAGTCGGTTGTAATAGAGAGGGAAAGACTATATTGAATGGCCTGTTCTTGGCACAGCAGCATTATCGTGGCATTTCACATGGAAAATAAAGAATGCCGCAATGGATGTGTATCAAGATTCCTCCCTCTAAGTTCGATTCAGGCAACTTCATGAACTTAATCACGCAGCTAGTTTGTCTAGTCTCCCGGAAACTGTGAAATTCTGAAATTATGGCAGCAGGTGCTTTAAGAATCAGTGCAGGAAATTCTATTATAATGAGAAGCATAAAGTTCGCGGCAGTGAGGATGACAGACAAACACTTGTGCTTTATCGGGTAGAAGTGATTAGCACGTCGTTTGTTGTGCGTGGAGTCGAGGCGAGTGGTGAGGCAAGCAATTGGTTCCATCCACTTCCTACACAACTTTGCACCAGCAAAGCGCCTTACAACGCAGGCACTTAGAAGGTATGTTTCACATCTCCAAAACTTACGTGTGCGTAGTTCTTGAAGTCTCTATTGCTGGTGCTGTCCCTTAGGTTGATAACTTTCGTTCATTCTGTGAACATATCATGGTGCACAGTGCAGAAAGCGTTGCAGTAATGACAAAACGTAAGTAACTATGATATATGACGAGTGTGTGATATGTACCGACAGATGAAGCATAAAATTAGCTGAACGCGATATCTGGTGTAATATTTTCTTAATTCTTGTGAGTACACTGTCATGAACTGGGTCGAGACACATTTATATCACCATGGCTTGGTGAGTACTATCTTCAACATCAATGGGGGAACCCATACTGTAAAAGGCTTAAATCTGTAGACGCGAATTGCAATAAAAAATGATATTATATTATATCACATCATATATCATATCATACCATATTATATTATATTATATTATATTATATTATATTATATTATATTATATTATATTATATTATATTATATTATTAATGAGTTTGCATCTCATAAAAACTATGCCTGTCCGTTACTTACACCATA
>Ga0123352_10003737_pt1 | contig 22160 bp, 16 predicted proteins | sample TergutLab28metaG_FD_89700 | JGI IMG/M metagenome (GOLD analysis project Ga0123352, IMG submission 89700) | Labiotermes labralis P1 segment gut microbial communities from Petit-Saut dam, French Guiana - Lab288 P1 | ecosystem: Host-associated > Arthropoda: Insects > Digestive system > Gut ...
AGCAACAGTGATGCAAGAATAAACCGGAGAAAGACAACATATAAAAAGAAACAACAGAAAAAAAAAAAAAAAAAAAAAATACAAAAAAAAAAAAAAAAAAAAAAAAAAAATATATATATATATATATATATATATCACATTTATTAAAAGAATCATAATAAAGAGTCCTGTCTGATTCTTTTTTAACATATTAGTAAAGCTCATAAAATCTCACGCCCAATCGATTACTTAACATCATATTATGACCTACTTGGAAACAGACTCCAAAAGCAAAGACTGTCCCACTAGGGAACATACATGATTTGGGATGAAATGTACTGCATTTTATTGGCAACAAGCAACAGTGCCTGTTCTTTGTTCTGGTGTACACTTCTTTTCCTTATCAAGATCACATTCTCTAGTAGTGAAGACTAAAGATGGGGTTAATGCTCAAATTAGGACAGGGAAGTTTACCCATGTAATTAAACAAAAAATTTTGGGAATGCGGATTTGAATCATGTAAAAAACTCTACAGCAGTACTTCTCTATCACTTTAACAGCCATGACTAATTTACATATTTAAAAGAGTAAAGAGTAAATTTTACGACATCAATTGTGCATTTTCCACCATGTCTACAGTATGGAAAATAAAAGTGTATCTGGTACTGTCATACTTAAGATAGTGTTTTGGCTAATGACCATATCATTGTTAGTAGATAAATTCATCATGCTACAATATCTCACTATTTATAGTGCACATTACTGATAAGGAATACACTGAATGTTGTGCTTCATAGGGTTGGGTTCGAATCTCATCCTGGAGCAGCAGCTATCCTGACAGTTATTGTGCGATTTTCCCTCACTACCTCCAGGATAGCTGATTACATACTTTCCAGTCACTACACATAATATTCTAAATTTGGAATTCTGTCAAGGTATACTATTAATTGTACGTTCTGTCAATACAGATACAGTGAATTAGTACTTCAGCATGCCAAAGAAATTGTTTCAAATTTTTTCACATTATGAAACCCAGTGATTTCCTGGCTACATAAAGATGCACTTAATATTTTGTTAACGTTCCTACGACGTGGCTTAAACTGACTTCTGCTTGTGCACACTGTGATGACCACATAATTTGAACTGCATAATGAACATTAGAAAGTTTCAAAAACTGGAAGATATTAATTATATAGTCACTTAAATAAATGCCCTTACTTCATATATAATATTCCCAAAAATAACAAATGCACTATTTAGAATGTTAACACATTAATTAACACACAGTATGGGTTCAGTTCACTGACAATGTTAACGTACAGTAGAATACTGAAATACAAATTATCATATCATATCATTACTGTTGTATTGATACTAACTCTTTCTTAGAGCAGTCATTGTACAAAATATTTTATTCCTGAATGTGAAGGATCCAAATAATATCCATGTTAATAATAATAATTTTTATGTGGTGCCACAATCACTGATAAGTAGTGCTATTAACACATCAAGAATCATGTATCCTTGTTCAGAGTACCCATTAATAATTTGTATTATATGGTCAATGAAAGCCAAGCTAAATTAAAAATAATGAAGCAAACACAACAGTTTTAGAAGGCAGGACACAAATGAAATGTAAATCTGTTTGCAGATCACAGTTTATCCGTTTTATCCTCAGATGCCTAATGCCCAGAACACCTGTCACACAATTTGATGATCAAAATGCCAAATGTAAGGTACAGATGACTGCAATTATGCCCTTCCTTATGCAGCTCTCATTTAAATTCCAGTCTCCTGCATGCCACATCAGACATTTAATTCTGATGCCAAAGGGTTATGATCTATAGCAACACAACTGAACATACAGACTTTTCAGTTAGTAAGACATAATGTATCTAGGCATTCCTTGCTTGAAGTCCATTTTTATCAGGTTGAAGAAATTCACTGATGATTGCTTCCACCATTTCATTGAGCGTGTCTTGAATTACTTGAAGGTTTCTGTAATCAGAATATGTCACGCCTTATAGAGTGAAATCCTCTAAAAGTAGAAGTATGAGAACATGCTATTATTTAGTAATTTTGAATTGAAAGTGATATTCCCTTTAATAGATATTACACCATATAAATTCTGCATTAAATGATACATTTGCACCACCAAACCACATTTCATGTATTATGTTCTCTAGCAATTCTGGCACATTCTTCAAGATTTTTTTTTAAAGCACAATCAGTAGATGCACAGCCCATTCTTGCTGTATCTGTTCCATAAATACAGATTCTACCTTACTATATTCTCCTGTTGTCACCTTTTCCAGCTCAACTGTTCTCCTACAGACTGAATACTGTGTCTCGTATTGTGAGGTGACACAGAAAAGTTAAGTTCTAAAGTGATTTTTATGCCAGGAAAATTTTAAGTAGCATCGACCATGTTTATAATATCAGCTTGTCTTTAAATGAGAGCAACTTATGTGTTATGCTGGCTTTTGTTGCAGTAGTCATGCTGATCATGTGTTCAGTAATTAATGACTCTACAAAATGAAAACAGTACACATATAATCAATATAAAGCAAACACAAAAGGTAGATACATTTGTTTTAATAGCATTACCTTGGATGAAGGTAGGAAGTAACAAATTTACATGTTTTATAACAAGATGAAAACTGTACAAACACAAACAATGTGAAGTGATTTTGCAAATTTAATATTTGACATTGCTGACATGAAAGTAAAGCAATTACACAGGCACAATGTCTCTCTGTAAACTGACATTTCTTTGTCTGCATGTGTACTGGATTTTAAATGTTTATGTACATGCAAGGAGAATTGGTGGAATGATACCGACAGGAGAAAACCAAAGTACTATAGAGATAAACCTGTTCCAATGGCACTATGCTCACCACAAATCCCACATGGACTGGCTTGGGATTGAACTTTGGGCTCTGCAGTGAGAGGTCGATAACTAACTGCCTAAGCCATGGCACATATGCCTGTAGGCATACGGACCCAATGGGGAAATGGAGAATATACTGTAAGAGTATTTTGAGGAACAGAAACTGCCCAATTGGGAGACACAAACTACAAACCACACTTTACACGTACAATAAATACTACAATCAGTATGAAACTGTGTACTTCACACTTAGTGAACTCCTACACACCTCAGACCTGTAATATATTTAATAGAAAATTTTTACTGCAGGTGTGGTATTGTACCTAAATACCTTGATTACCCTTCAAAATACCAAACCTGAGTACACCTCAACCACATATACTGCATTTCAGACTCACTAAAACTACTAAACGAAAGAGACATTCCCAGTCATATAGCCTAGTTTCTAAGATCATGTTGAATGTTGTGTCATGTACCTTGGTAGATAGGCCCCAATGTTTCAAATGAATATGCTGCATGTATCTTCAGGGCTCAAGAACTGAGGTGGAGGCAATAAGTTCCTCCAAAATGGTGGCACCTACACATGAGACTACATAACACTGCATTCCATTCCATCATATGGTATTCTTAATGGCCACTGCTGTGCTAACCACAAATCTTATACAGTACCTAAATCAACTTTGAGGCTGCTGTTCCTAGAACAGATTCTCCTTATGATGCATAACTTTTCTGAAACTCACAGTATTCATACTTACGTCTCTGTAGGGGGTGCACAAAGTTCAGTGTAATACTTGATTTTTGGCTCTGTACCACTAGTACGCAAAGTTGCCACTAATCCATTTTCAAATGTGAATGTGATCATCTGACTAGAACAAGAAACTGGCAGAATGGCTTTTTGGTCAGGCTGAGAAGAGTCATAGTCAGGTGTCATCAGATCACGTACAAACTTCACTTTATATTTGCCATTCAGGAGCGATTCAGGATACTGAAAATACATCAGTCACACATTCAAGTAACAATAGTGGTGGTGGTGGTGATGGTGGTCATATAACATACAAGGTAAAGTAATCCTTAAATAAACCATAAAGGCATATTGGGAAGTGGAGGTGTAGCACCACTTGTTCTTAATTGTGGCACTTGATGGGAGAGAGTAGTCAGTTTCACACCCGTGCTGCTTTACCATAATAGAATCCCTAGCACCCAATGAACAGGAGTGTGGAGAGAACAGAAAAATCTCTTGCTCCTGTCACAAATTGAACTATGATTCCTCAGCTGTCCAGGCCACAGCCTAGTCACTATCCTTCCTCTGCTATCCTGGTTGCTTCATACAAAATTTATCAGAAATTGAAAAAACTAAGCAAAAATTTACTTTTGCGCCCCTGTAATAACTGGTAGATGAATGCAACACAGACTCTTAAGAAAGCTCACACAACTTATTCCATTAGTGCAACCAAACCATTAAACACCCTGCACACAATGCTTCTGGAAAGGATAAAATATACACTTGTTAGGCAACAGACTAAGAAAACCTAATTTATATAAAAATGTAATTTTCCTTCCAGTTTTCCATTTCCTACAATGAACCTGACAGAGAAACCCAAAGATATGAATGTTTTCACTGTGTGTTCTTCCCTATATGTGGAGTGGTCTTAGCTGTTAACGTGAAATGCAAGGATTGTGGTAGAGTTCTTGGATGTGATTTGAGTTGTAATTCCCAATGCTTTTTCAAGTATTGAGTAAATTTAATATCATAATTTGAGTGTTAATTCTTCTGAAGCTTTAGCTATGCTCTGATGTTGTTTAAGAAAGCAACTACCCTGAAGGAAAAGAACAGATACTTCTGCTTGTATGACACAAATTTGCAGGGTACCCCTACATTTTAAACTATGGGACTATGGGAATATAAATTATGTGAAGGCAACCAAATAAGTATCAAAATATTGGCTACTGGCTCAGTGCAGTTTTGAGCTACATCATCACACACAAGTGGGTCTGTAGCATATAATCTGTGTTTCACATAGCAGGTTACAAAGATTTATCAGTTATCATCATGACACCAAAACATTTTCGCATATACGTACCGTGTTTGGTTGTCCTGAAAATGTACGCAATCTTTCAAACAAACCCTTAATGACTGGTTGCTCATAGCACAGGAAGTATGAGTTATTGCTGATGTGATAACCATACCTAACATAAAGAAACACTGTGTTAAAAAGTTCATGCAGATTACTAAATGAAATGGAACGAAAATCTGATTCTGTTAATGGCTTCTTGGGAGACAGGACATACAGCAAGAGACAGTTTTAATTTAGACCAGATGCAAACACCTTCTGCTTAAGAAAACAGGAAACTTATCTGTTCATTTTGCAAGATATTTTCATGTTACCATTCACTCTGTGGTTCACAGATGGCTGTGCATAATGCATGACTATTACCTGCTGAAGGCATAAAACTGGCAAGTGATTATTCTTTAGATATAAAAGTTCCTCTTTCCTAAATTTACAACAGCTCCAAGTTCCTTTCATTACACCAAACTGCAGGAACCCCATGGGGCTGAAAATCCTTCCACACTGGGCAGACTGCTGTTTCATTTTCCCTGTACTCACTTTGAGAATAATTCATCCAGTTTGTCCCTCAGTGACATCCCAATGCTGCTGAGAAATGCTCCCATTTCTGCTACCTGAATGCCAGCTGAAATACCATCTTTGTCCAGGACTGCTGTGCCACACATGAAACCTATTGCTTCCTCATATGCAAAGAGGACATGTTTACCCTGTGCCTGCAGTTCTGCAGTCTTACTGCCCATCCATTTAAAACCTGTCAGCGTTTCCTGTAACAGAAAACAGCCCTTATAAGAAAAAGGGCTCATACAAATATTAACCACGTAAAGCATAGTGGTTACTGTACGTAATACATGCTCTACCATTAAGAAACTCTGAATTTTGGCAACAGTGTGTATTTATATATTTTGTATGACACTTACAATGAACTGTGACTCTAATACATAAAATGGTTGTTTGTTTTACTGGAGGAATAATATTTTTCTGTGAGGGAGGAACTGAATTTGTACATATTACTTATGGGGACAACAGGCTTTAAACGGTCAACAGGAGACACCACTAAATATTCTGCAACCCTCTCTCTAAGTGTAGCTGTTAATGACATGACAGAGTATCAGACATCATCAACCTTGGGATGTAGTGTTACAAGTCCACAGTCACTTCCTCAGTTTGAGGGTGGATCAACATATGATAACACTTCATTATTCTGTACTCATCCCATAAAGTCTCCTCATGTAGCAATTCTTACAGATACATAAAAGGACCACAACTTGATATGAGTGTGAGTCACTGGCATAGAGAAAGGCTGAATAGCTAACTCAGAAGTCTGACTTGACCTCTTATAAGTATTTTTTCATTCTTCAGGACATTGAACAGGATTCCCAGGTCAGGATGTATGTTACCTGAAAAGGTATGAAGGGGTTAATTAAGGCAACATGGCAGGCTGTGATGTATGTAATGTGAGTATACTGATGTGGCAACCTGAAATCAGGGTTTATAAGGTGAATTTCTTATACTACAGGCAGTTCGAATGACAAACAGGACAGAAATGGACAGTGATGAGAATGGAACAAAGTATCTGATTACACAATTTTAAGTTTTCACAGTGATTCATTAATGTCAATCCCATTTTGTATATTTTGCACCATGTGGCAGTGGCATGTTACCCATGCTGCAAAGGAACTTGCCGCCTTATCTGCAAGGTTGATTACATAGTACCTTTGGTGTGAGCAAGTGAGTCACAGCCCGATTGCCAAAGTTACTGATCTGCCATGTGCTCTGTGATGTACGAGCAGTGTCTGAAGAAGCAGCTGACCATTAAATATATAATGCAACATACCACAACCATATGGCAGCACTGTGAGGATGAAATGAATGGCAAGCAATGAAACAGGCCATGGTGTAATGCATGAATATTATGGCAGCCCACCATACCACAGGTATGTGGCAAGTATGTATGTACACATACACACGTATGTATGAAACATATATACTTCCACTTCCTACTCACTTCAACATTGAACACGGAGGCAACAACATAGCTCTTTGAAGACAGTGCAAGAATCCCCCGGTATTTTCAACATTAAGAATATATGAGTGAAATCATGACTCTGTATTTCAATTACTGTACACCAGAGTGCAAAAATCCCAGATGTAAAATTGTCAAGGTTACTAAATTTTGTACCTGGTGCCTCATATTTGTGGGTCCTCAGTATGGAACTTTCTTCATGTCACCATCCTGGTGCCCAGAATATTAAAGTGGCTCCTAGATTTTTAGAAAACTTTTACACCCCTGCTGTAAGCTACATACCAAATGTGACTGACCTTAAGGGCCAAAATAGCACTGAAATACACATCAGACATTACACCTGCTCTGTTATTGCCATAACATTACAAGAAATGTGTCTTTGTGGTGAGAAGAGATCATGGCTGTGCTACAAACTATACAGCTGATTATTATAAAATCAAATACAGTGAAACTGAAGCCTTCAGTATCTGCCATAGTCTTGAGAAACTTGGAGGAGACTGTGCTAGCCATCATATGCAGCTGGGATGGATCTTCATCAGGGTTAGCCTGACGGAAGCTATACCAGGACCACCAGCCCAGAAGAGCTCCCAATTCATCACCCGAAAATGTATACCAATCATTATCCCTGCAACAATGAAAACCAAGACTGATTTCTAATATTCAGTTATTGATATTTCATAATTTAATATAACCTTAAATGAACAGAAGCAGCTGCAGTAAATACAAGCGGCAGCAGCTTGGGACTAGTGAACAGTCCCACCTGTCAAAGATGACATGACAAAGAATAAAACCATGACCTTTGAGCCAATTTTGCACAAGAGAAGAGCCAGAAATCTCAAGGAGTGAGATCTGGAGCATATTGGAGCTGGGGGATTGCTGGAATTTGCTTCTTCATCAAAAACCACTGCACCACAGGAGAGACAAAGTGTGCTGTTATGGTGCAAGATACAATTGTGTCTCCATTTTTTGGCCTTTTCCACTGAATGGCATCCTTCAAACACTTCAGAACTTTCCTCTGCAGAACAGACCAGAAACAAACTCACGGTGCATTACATGCACAGCATAGATGAATTCCACTCCCTGGCTGATTGCACCATATTAGTAAGACTCAACCTGTTCCATCTTGCTGCACAGACAATGCACAGCCTGCACTACAAACTCCATCCCACTTGCTTGAACAGGAAGCATGGTTTACTCAAGACAACTTAATTCTTGGAACTCTTATGTTTTAGTTTTTAACACACACTGTTGTTTGGTGTATAAAAAGCACACTACTGACATCAGACCACACATTAGTGATATATGGTAAAAATTTAGCAAATTCCATGAAAAAATACAGTGTTAAATTTGATCTCACATGTGTTCCTTGTCAGAGGGACAGGCACTTAGTGTTTACTAAGATGATGAAGCCAAGGTGCTGCTGAATCATTGTCAAACTTGCGACTGTGTAACGAAGTATATTGTAATTTCATTGCTTCTATAAGTTTAACTGCAAAATTTCATTTTTCCTAACAAAAGACTAATGTTAGCTATTGAATGAGTAGCAGTACAGCTCTGTAGGTAGTTCTCTATACCCAGAGTTACAACTAGAAGTTGCTCAGAATTCTATTTGTAAATACTCTCTATGCAACTCACCCATTAGACTGTTTCTCTGCCACTGCTAACCGGTCTGCATCGGGATCATTGGCCAAGATGATTGTTGAGTTATTATTCTCAGCTGTCTTTTTAGACAGGTCAAGAGTCTCTCCTTCTTCAGGATTTGGAAATTTTACAGTTGGAAATTCAGGATCTGGATCTCTCTGTTCTTCCACAACAACAAATGGCTGAAAATGTTTGTATTAGGAAACAGATCAATACATAATTTTGATAAAATAAAAGGTTTATGAGAGTTTTGTAGCACTGATGTTTTGCCACAGGAATTTACATTGTTATAAACGCCTCCTAGACAGAAAAATAACTGCAATCCACATTCAGTCTCTGAATGTCTATGACTTCAAAGCTTCCCCATAAACCACAACTAATATATATACAAAACATTTCAGTTTCATAGTGCTGTGTACTTTTAATGATACTGAAGAAGGCTTACATGTGGAATATTGTAGTTCAGTCAACTGCTCATGCTGAGCTTCCTACTGTGATATGATCCCCGCAAATATTTAGGAATAATCTTAAACAGCAAATTAAGCTGGGCTGATCAGGTTAATTACACAGTACATAAAGCCTGGAAGGCACTTCATTTCATAATGCATGTTTATATTATATTTATATTTAAAATACATTCCATAGATCTTTCAGGAGTTATACCTCCACAGATATCGGAACTGTCCTAAAGTGTAACAATTACATAATATCATATTACATCATGTATCGTGCCTTTTTGTGCACTTGTCAATTACAATTATTTTTGTTACCATTCTTTATCAAGATATTCCTTTACAGAATAAAACGATTTTTCTAGCAGAAACCTCTTTAGTTCTTGCTTCAGTTTTTTGACGTTGTGAGCAAACCCTTTTATGTGTTTAGGCAGAGCATTATATAGGGCCGTGCCCGAGTAGTAAACTCCCTTTTGTACCTTTGTTAATTTTGCTGCAGGGACATGTAAGTCTGCTTTCTGGCGCGTATCAATGTTATGTATTGTCTCATTTGATGTGAATACGCGTCTGTTTTTAACGATAAACATTATCATTGATAATATGTATTGTGAATATAGTGTTAAGATTCCAACTTCACGGAATGATGTTCTACATAATGTATTTGGTCTAGCCTGCATAATAATTCTAATAATTTTCTTTTGTGCTATGAAAACTTTTTTACTATCTGGGGAATTCCCCCAGAATATAATGTTATATGTTAAAATAGAATGGATATATGAGGAATAGATTTGTTTAATGATTTTCAATGTTCTTAAAAAGGGAAACAGTAATCCGAAACGTTTAGAATACACATCACTAGTGCGCCTGATTCTTGAAAGGGGTTTAAAAAAATAAAAAAACAAAGGAACCTTAACATTGAAGAACACTATATGATTGAAAATAATCATTACCGTGACTACGAATCATAGAAACCAAAACAGATAGGCCCAACGAGCCCTCACGAACAGAAAAAACTAAAAAATAAACAACAAAAAACAAACTATAATTAAAACTACACAAATAAAAATAAATAAAAAAATAAAGAACCAGGTACAATTACCATAATCACAGGATTCTTTTGTTTCAAAATAGGTATAATTATCATAACCACAGGATTCTTTAAGTGTATAATGTAACTCATGTACACGTGCTTTTGATAGTAGTAATGATATAACACAACACAGCTTAAATCAGCTCTAAACAATGAACACAACACATCGACAAGGATTCACAAACAAGGACACATTTGGCAACTTGGCATAACTCAAACTGCACATCTACACAAAGAAATAATATTAAAATATTTCTAAAGCCAGTATTATGCATGGATCATCTTTCTCTTTGCATACAGTGCAAACAGAAATCATGTACTTTTAAGGAGCTTATTGCCTCATGCACTGTGGCAATGGTAGTGAGACTCTAACAAACACTGCCTTGCAAAAATATTCATACTTTATGGATAATGAAGTTTCAGACTGTGTCACAACTGCCAGTTGCCTATTTTTCTAGAAAAATGTTGAATAATATTTGGTTTTCTTTACACAGTTTTGTTCATTTTTGACAATACTTGTACATCCATGTTTTTACTAAAATAAAAGCAGGTTACACCTAAATAGAATTAAAGGTCACTGCAATCCTACTTTTTTTTTACTACTGGTAGGTTTCCTCTACTAATCTAGCAGCATATAACCAAAATTATTAAAATGAGAATAAAAAATCTTGATAGGACATTCCCTGGGTGCATATCTGTGAGGGATTTAACTCCCCTGTCACACAGAAAATTAGCATGTAATGCAACAGTGGAGAATGTAACAGCAAATATTGTGGGACATGATTTAATATTGGGTATCTGTACCTTAAACTTTGCAGTTCTGAAGGCTTCTTCCATGTACAAGTACCCGACACCATGCATGGCAGTGTATGTAAAGTTAATGGAACACTCCTGATTCAACTTTTGCTGCTCTACATCCTGTCCAAGGGTTTTCATGTAGAAGTCCTTTGCTTCCTGAAGTGGATCACTGAGTTGGTTGTTGGATACTAGAACAGATGTGTCCCATGACCTTTCCCATGGACACAAGTTGTTCAGAATTGTGCTTTCGATGCCTTTGTCATGTGGTGGAATTATCTGAATAGATGTGATTACAAATACAATGAACTGCAGTGCAGGTAAATTATAACATTAAAAGTAATGCACATCAAACATTTCACATTGTACCAACCTGAAAATTAAGATTAAGTTCTTTTGACTTGTAGTTGGTAAACACATTGGAGTTTCAGAGTAAAATACTGCCTGAATTTTTAGGGCTGAAGACTGATGGCCTTGAATAGGGAGGGACTACTCTCCTCAGAAACAATGTTAGATGTAGTTATGTACCAAATGTCATGGTGTCACATTCAACAAGACTGTAATACAAACACTTATCATTGTGAAAAGTTAAATTTCATACAATTCTGAAAGACTGTATTTTAGCTACAAAAATAAGTTGGCAAACAATACATAATACTCAAATGGCTTCAGGGTGTCAAATGCTTTATTGTCCATTGATATCATTGATGCACGGTGTAACCATGAAGATTATTGAGGCTTCAGGGTGTATTACTCTTGACCAAATATTTTCATGAGTTATCACTGCTCACCTTACATTACTTAAAAATGTATAAAAATTGTAATATGCATCATGTTTCTAAGATTGATACCGAAAGGGCATGAATACAACAGTGTATAACTGTCCCAGCTCAAGATTACTTGAGTTGAACTCTAACATTACAGTCCTTTTCAGATTGAAAGACCCAGTTTCCTTTTCCTCATTCCTTCAGTGAGATTAACTTTTCCCTTAGCTTCTCCATGTGCTTTATCCTTCCACTTCATTTTCAGTCCTTTCCTTCAGCAAGTTCTACCTATTTTTCTGCTACCTCATTAAACTCTCTACCTAACCCACTCCTTCCCTCTAAAATGCAACCATTTCTTCTTTTTCACTTTACTCTTGTTGGACTACCATGAAAAAGGAGGAGCCAAGCTTCTTCCAAATAACACTGACTAATTACCAACTGACATGGCATCATATCCCATAAGACTGCATTCTTCACCAGCAGTGTTATGACCCTCAAATCATGTACTCAAGGTCATTTGACCACTCAAGAGAAACTGAAGGTTCATTTCCACAGCGCAAAATCTGCCACTTGACACTATCCCACTAAACCAAATGAACCCAGTCCACAGTTTCCCATCAGTTTCCTTCAGATCAATTTTAACGTCATCCTGCCACAAACGCTTTGGTCTTTGAAGATGTCTTTTATCCAACAAAGATTTTATAGACATTTCTGATCTCTTCTGTCATGCAACGTGCCCTGCCCATCTCATCTTCCTCAATTTTGTCATCCTAATATTCCCTGGTACCAAAATAAATACATATCTCTCCATTGCTCCATGTCCAGTACTAGCAACTGACCTGAGCACCATTCTGCCAGTAAACTTTGAACCCATTGTCTTCCTTTGGATTGTGTGAAGCTGTCACCATTACACCAGCTGCACATTTGTAGTGCAGCACAGCGAATGGCACAAATGGAGTTGGGCACACCTTTGAGAATAAGCGCACAGGAATGTTATGGTTCAGTAGAACAGTGGCAGTCAATTCAGCCCATCTGAAAGTTATTAGAAAATCAAACCCACAAATTAGACTGTTGAACTAATCAATTAAAACCTTGTCTTCTGACAGTGGGAAATTCAAATGCTCTACTACTACTACTGCTACAACTACAATGCTGGTAGCAAGAATTTAATGCAATGGAAATGGTATTTGCTGGGCTCAACAAATCTGTCCTAATCATGAAGCCACCTGCAGAAGTTAGAAGCTAGACTGGAAACAAATTTCATCTTTCTGTTGCATGCCCATTCATCTCCACATGCACATACAGCTGATTCTGGCTTTCAGTATCATACCAAAATGAGCCACATGTACTTGTGGAAATGGCTGGGTATACAAGATGACTCCTAGTACTTGATAATTAACATTGCAAAGACTGGCATGCGCATACATGAACACATGCAGCAAAATATCCCTATAAATTCATTTTATATATATTTCGGCAACAAGGAAATTTACTTCAGTTTTAAGACACGCTGCATAATCTCTGTTTTATTTTTCACAAATGCCGTTTATTTCATAATTTTATCTTTTTCTGTTCAAATAATACGTTTTTCATAAACCACGCACTGAAATGTAAATACGTACCCCGATAGGATAAAGGTTAAGTTTACACTTCCACAGTTGTCACAGTTATGACAAGCAGTAACCCTAAAAAGTCATTTCTGCAAGTCCAACATTGGAACTACTTTTCACAACATTTTCAACATATACCTGAACATTGACAATGAAGAGATCTTGCTTTTGAAATGGACAGACAGGTTCTTCCGAGCATCATGCAAATCCAGAAGGAAATGTATCATGTGAGAAAATTTAAAATCTTTCATGTTTTCTTAAAAGTCACTTGGCAACTACACAAGTATGCCTTTCCTGGGGCAATACTTTCCAGGTGAAAAATAACACATTTCCCAACTATGACAGCTACAGTTCTCACTCTCCTTACATCACATTTCCCAGTATGCAGGTACTGGAATTTCAAGATTTGCCCATCTAGAGTTTCTATTACTCTTTTAACTAGTGTATCCTCTTTAGTGAACACAGACAAAATTTGAACATCTATTTCACAATAGGTTCTACATCATCAGTGCATTGCAGTTCTTCATGGTACTCAGCACACATGCATTCTGTGTTCAATACAGTGAACACAAATCATATGACCCACTGTTGTGTGAATATTCTTCACAGATCCTTCTCATACACTCATCATGCCGGCAGCTCCATCAGTCTGAATACCAATCAGATGATTTTAAGAGAGGTCATGTGTTTGAAGTTTATTGGAACAACTAGCAAACAACCAACTGCAGTTCATTCTCATGTGGGAAAATAAAGAACACTTCTTTTATCTCTACCCGTAATGTGCCTTGCATACAGTACTACACAGTTCCTCAATGTCGGCATTCTTAGCTGAGTTATCCAACATTAAACTCACATACTTATGTTGCTGTAGCTCACAAATTAAGTGCTTCCTTAGTATCTTGGAGGGGTATGCAGTTGCACAGTTGGTTTAGGCAATGCACTGCAAGCAGGAAGGTCACGGGTTTGATTCCCAATGAGGCCATCGGGATTTTTCATGGTGTGAATATATCATTTCCCCATTATTATGCTTTGAAATATCCTGACAAAATATCCATGTAGTACTTACAACCTGCTCACTATCTCACACAGATTATATTTCGTATCATAATCTGCATCCTAAGTTGGAATGTAGACATTCAAAATAACAACACGATACTACTGACAACTTGGTGTTACATATGACATCCTACCACTAACAAATTCTCACATATAAAAAAGCCTGTCCTTAACTGATGATTCTCAAACCCTTTCCCACATAAAAAGGTAAATTGTGTGGTTGTTCAATGCCACCCTTGTCCCATTTGACCACTTGCACTCCTACTAAACCTAATATATACTGTGGCAGTTCTCTTGCAACTGCTGTCAGTAGACCTGACCTACAGAGTGTCCTCACAGTACAAGTTCCAAGTGTCATGTCCATTTGCTATTGAATTGGTCATTCCACAGAATGGATTAATGACTGAGACCTTCTATTACATTTTGCAACATGCTGTTTTTATGGTTAAGAGTTGTCAGCTGTTTTAAAGCTATTCATCTCAGTGTGCATTGTACTGTAAAGAATGAATAAACAAATAACCGTTGAACATGACAAAGTTTTTACAATACCATTATAGCTAAAAGTTTCAACCTTGGAGTAGTTAAGTTGTACAATGTGTTAATCTACAGTGCTTTGGGGACCATATGGTAGAGTATGGTGATGAAGCTCAGGTCATTTGAGCCATTGTACGTCTTATTCGCACTGCAGCTCGAGGCGTACTACCTCAGAGATCTCGCTGACACCTGTTACCTCTAATTTCAACAGTCTGAAACATTTTATCTTTTTATCTTTTCACCCACTTAAGAGTTTACTGGATGTATAAAAAAGAACTGCAGAAGTTATGACAGCATTGTGTAAGATATGAGATCTCATTTCCAGCAAATGCAATTTGTATATTCTTTTTAAAAATGTTGTAGTGCTAGAATGATGACCTTGTGAGGTTGAAACACGTAGCTGTATTGATATTATAAAAAATGTTGTTGTGTTCAATCATCATTTGTTCATTCATTCTTGTTAACCTTTTCCAGCACCCACAAGTGGGAGTGTAATATGTTACTGGTTATCCACAACTGCTTGTCCAATATATTCACAGCTTCCCTCCTTATCTGGACCATTACTTCTATGTGTCATGTTGTGGCGGCAAGAGACTCAATTTACGATGCACATCTCAATCCTGCACCTACACAATCTACAATAGAGACACAGTCCCCTGATTGTGCCTCCAGAACTGTTTGGTAAGTGAATCCCACTAAGTACTTAACCTATTTATCAACAAAAAGCTTCTACAACTTACCTCCTACTGTTATGTCTGCCATCATAGCCAACAACCACACCATTCTTGAGAATCACATCATCTAGTGCTTCCTCAAGATAAACTGCCAGTCCCTGAGCCGTTTGAATGAGGACCAGGTCATTCATTTGTGAGTAACCTGGTCCCATCCGACCACGTAATCCTGCTGTTCCAAACTTCAGTCTAGAGAGTAACATTTTTCCCAGCTTGGCCACATCTCTGGCCAAGCAAAGGGACTGTATCTCTCCTCTTGTCTCCTCATTCTACAAAACAGACAAACTCACATTTTATTCACTGCTACACTGGATTGAAGACCTCAAATTACACCACCAGCTGATTTACAAGATATTATCAGAAATTTTTACAGCAGGAGAAACTGAAGGTTCAAAATTGCTAATACAAAAAAGAACAATTTTACTCAATCTGAATCTGTTCCAACCACATCACAACTCATCTTAATGTTATATTTCTACCTCTGTCTTCAAGTGTGATTCTCAATCAAAATTCTGTATATATTTATCCCCTTCACTTTTATCAAAGCTGTCTAGTTTGTTGTAACCTCCTGTACTTCACTATTCAAATGATGGAAAACGGTACAGAGTGCACATAGTAATGAGTCTTAATCCATTTGTTTATTATTTTCTGCACTGTATTACAGATCAGCTAGTAACTGTAGCTAACAAATACAAAAGTGTAACAAAAAGTTTGTGAACTCATCACTAGGACCAAAAGCAGCAAGTATGCAGGTTTCTGCTACCAGGTTAGTGGCAAATCTTGACCCAGAGGTCAGGTATAGTGGATGGGTACACAATCTTGCTCTGTACTGTTCTGCTAGACCTCACCTCCACATCAGGATTCATCACTGCACTAGATGCCATTGTATCATAATCTTCTGAGTCAGTATAGTGAGTTTTGCCACTACTGCCTCTGTGTTGTTTCTCGATAGATGTTTATTGTTGTGTCTGTTGCATGAGATCTGTGATTTTTTACTGGCTATTTTGAAGGAACAAAGCATTTATATTAAGTTTGGCTTCAAACTTGAGTACACTGCATTGTCAATGCATGAAATGCTCAAAACAGCTTTTGGTAACTATGTCATGGGTACAGCACAAACTTCTGAGTGGTTTCTCTTGATTCAAACATAGGGAAACTTCAACTGAACATTCTGAGCAGTCAGGTCATCCTCTACAGGCCACACAGATGAAAATATGGAGAGAGTCCACAAAATCATCAATGAAGACTAATGAAGTACCATTTCAGAGACCACTGGCAGGATTGGCCTCTCACATAGAACAGTGCAGCTAATTCTAAAGGAGGACTCGAATAAATAACAAAATTAAGCGAACATTTCATTACTAACTCGGTTTGAAATCTTTTGGATATACCCTCATAAGAACACCTGAGGTTCATTCTTCTGGGATGTGACACTGTAGTCTGCTAGATATGCATCATACTTGCAGAGACACCTCTTTCCTCCACCACAACTTATATACCCTCTTGAATGTAAGAGCTGGTTCTTCTGAAATATCAGTGGACCTATGTATGTATCAGACTATCTGGTATAACATCTTGCAAGACAATAATCCTTGCAGGTATCAGTGGGAGAAACTCAAATCTTACACACAGGCACATTTATCTACTAAAAGACTTTCCAGTACATAGTAGTATCTAACATACTCCCATTTATTGATTATCTGTAGAAGTACTAATGGGATTCAAGTTTCCAGGTTTCCATCATTGGTGCTGCCACAATGAAGGTCTTCTGGGTTTTGCACCTGAACCAAATTCAGTCACTGTGAGAATAAAGGCAGCATGCTCCTCCAAAACATTGGAACAAAACCATTATACTACAATCAATCAATTATAATTGTCAAATCCACACAAGGTTCAACAAACCTACTGGATACCAAATATGTCATCAAATAATACAGAAATACACAATACACATGCCACATCAAAGCATATGTCACAGTGACAAAATACATAAATACAAAATGATGAATGTATACAATAAAGTGAAAATCAATGCAATATTATCACAATACATGGAAAAATGAATTATAACAAAACTATCCAACACAACATACCTACCGAACTAAGTCTCTCCATCGTGGTAAAAGTAACACACTAATACAATTGCAACCTGCTGATGACAAATTAAAGTAAAAATATAAAACATCAAGATTGTAGAACAATCACCAATCACACTTATAAAGCAAAACCAAATCCTAGACCTTAGTACTATGCAAATACTCATCCAGAGGATATAATGACTATAAATGAAGAAAATCACTTGAGGCCAATCTAAACTGTTTAATATTATGCGATAATTTTTTATGTCAGAAGGGAGATTATTAAAAATAAAGAACCTAGAAAACAAGTACTGCAGCACCTTTACTACGAAGTGCTTAATGAACTGCAACCTGGCAGACACAATGTGTAATTACCTTGTCCCACTGCCACCATTCTTTAATCTTCTCATCAAGTTCTCCAACACCAACTGATGGCAGCTCCATATTCAATACCCCCTGTATTTCAGGCTCTTAACTAAAATGAAGACAAGATGACACTTTAACATTAATGTGTTTGATCTTGGTGGAATTTTCAGCTAACACAAACTACAAACAGGCCATGAAATGCTATGGACCAGAATTTCAAAATGGTCTTAATGTAGTGAAGCACAGTACATGGTGGTAACAATAGTACTAGTATATGAATTGTGCTCAACTAGGAAATCTGAGGCTACCTGTCAGAATCAGTCAGGTGAGCTGGCTGATTTCTCAGAAAGCCTGTTGCCTTAAGGAAAGTAAAGAGCACTCTGCTTAGAAATACCCAGAAGAAAAACTATGAACATGACATTATCTCTACATATTTATGATACAGAAAATAGATGTGTATCCTACAGTTCAGAACACGAACAACAGGTATAAACCGCAAGTCATAAAAAATGATGCACGATAAAAGCACAAAGATAAAAAGATAGCTTTATCAGTGCAGTGACAAACATTGGTGGTAATTACATCTAAACATTTCGCACAGGTCTTACATACGCGAAATACAACTATCTTCGACTAGATACAGGACTTTAACCGTAACAGAAACCACTTGATACAAATTGGAAAAAAAATTAAACCCTCAAAAACTAAGAACGGGGGTTGAAAGAGGTTTGTTAAAAGCCAGTAACCTATACAGTGCAAGGATACCGAACAAGTGCTAACGTTTCCCGCATGACATGTAACATGTGGCGAGTTGTGACAGTACACACTAGAAACGACACCAAGTAATTTATTCGTTTTCCGGTACCTAATTTCTTAAACCTGTAGCCGTACAGCAAACAGGTAACACGCTATTGCCTGTTCCAGCACTTGAAACTTTCTGCCATTCCTGTACCTTACTGTTACCAGATGGAAACATCGATCAGCTGATTGTAGTTCAAGAATTTTCATTCCACAGCTTGTGGCCCAAAATTTCGATGATAATTTAGTGGGGTAAAGTAATTACTTATCAATAATTTACGAGTGTTATATCGGTGTTGCAAAATTAGTTTAAAGTTACGTTGGTTTACAGATGAAGCATATGATAGCTGGCGGACTTAAAAGAAATAATCGAGCATTGAAGTGAATTTTTGATGCCTGCGTTATATAAAGGCGTTTCAAAATGAGATATTACTGTCGTCTGTTGGTTATTATTGATTCAAGCAGTGCAACTATATACATCTGAGGTTGCTTAAACGGGAATATTAATGTTGCAGGTAATGTGGCATCGAAATAGACGTTTGAATTACGTCTTATGTACGTACATGTGGGCAGAAGTACTGGCATTGAAGGCAGTGTTTTCAAAATGCCGGTTTTCTGTCTTCACTCCACGATTATCGAGTTGTGCAATCAATTCAGATGTAGTTTATTTCCCATTACATGATCAATTGCTTACATTCTGTTTTAACATAAGAGCTAAGCTAAAAAATTTCTAACTCCTTCTCCTGAGTTAATAATGAATTGAAACAAAGTGCCTTGTGTTTCCAAGTATTCTTAAATTACTGCAGTTTCCTGGTGGACCAGAGTAAACGTAGCCTTTATGTGTAATGTGATATTACATGCAGATTTCCCTCCACATCACTGAATGATAAGCCAATAAATTTCACTGTATATTGGGACAAGTGAGATTAGTTCACCTTAGATTTTTAAATATTTGATGTTTATAGATATGTCAAGTGATGAAGTAGGCCACATGCTGTTCTGGATTTTTACCCTTTAATGCTGTGCCTTAAAAATTACAATTTAGGGGCCCACTACTGTAGACAGCAATGTGAAAAAGGTGATGTTGCTATTTTTGTCCATAATAGTCTAGGTTTTACCAACATTGTTATTGCTCAACACAGTAAAGATCAAGATATAGAAATATGTGCTTTAAAGTTCTTATTTGGCACCCAGAATATATGTGTATTAACACTCTACAGAGCCCCTTCTGGTAAATTTAGCACTTTTTTACTCCAGCTTGACACAATTCTACAATCCCTATATACACCTAGGCTACACTTCATTATCTGTGGGGACAAACATTAATTACCTTAATGAGAGTGGAAACAAAAGCCAACTGGACAATTTATTACTGTCCTAGAACTTGACCAGCATTATTAATTTCCCCACAAAGTACCTCTGCTACTACAATAGAGAACATTTTTATTGATGTATCTCAATTTGAAGGTTACCTGATAACTCCCATTATAAACGGAGGGTCTGACCATGATGCCCAACTATTAACCATTAGCACAGACTATTCCTACGTACCAACTCACAGGTCAAAAACTGTTAGAAAAATTAATAAGTACACAGTTTCCGATTTAATTGATAAACTGAGCTGCGAATCATGGGATTCCATCTTTAACAGTGAAGATGTAAATGCTGTGTTTAATTCCTTTCTAAATATCTATTTGAGGATCTTCTATTCCAGCTCCCCCCTAAAAAAAGTAACTAATCGTAATAATAATGACAATAATTGGATTACATTGGGCACTAAAACATCATGTAGACACAAGAGAGAATTGTATCTTATAAGCAGAAATAGCAATGATTAGAAATTAAAAAGACACTACCAAGCATACTGTAAAATATTACTGAAGGTAATTGAGGAGGCAAAGGAATTATATTATGACACAAAAATTCAAAACTTGAACAATAAATGTAAAGCAACTTGGTAAATCATTAAGAAGCTAACTAATAATCATTATTCCCACACCGACATACAAGAACTAATGATAGATAATAAACACTTAAAAGACCAACAAGATATAGCTGATGCCTTCAACGACTATTTCTCGTCCATAGTTGACCATATAAATAGCAATAAAATAAATAATAAAAATAATAATGCAAAGATTTTTCTGACCCAGTGTTATTTAGAACAAAATTATGCTCATCCACCCCCATCTTTGGTTATAAGACATTTCAACTAAGGAAATTACTTCCATAATTAAAGCATTAAAATAAAAAAAAAACTCGCAAGGGTTTGATGAAATTTCTGTCAAACTTTTAAAAGTTAGTGCTCCTTACATATGCTCACCACTAACTCACATCTGTAATAAGTCCATCTTGTCAGGAATCTTTCCTGACTGTATGAAGTTTTCAATTGTAAAACCAATATCCAAGAAAGGAAACAAAATGAACCCAACTAATTACAGGCCCATATCACTATTGACTTCCTTCTCAAAGGTTTTTGAAAAAGCATTATATATTGGAGTAACTGAACACTTAAATGCTAATAACTTATTTGTTGGAAACCAGTTTGACTTTAGAAAAGGCACCGTGACTGAAGATGCCATTTTTTAAATTAACAAATAAAATGTTAAAAAGCCTTAAACAATAAAACATTGGCAGGTAGCATTTTTTGTGATTTAGAGGAAGCTTTTGACTCAGTTAATTGTGATATTTTACTGTCAAAACTATCCTATTATGGAATAAGTGGCAATCTTTACTTAAATCTTACCTTCAGAATAGATATCGAGTTTTCATTACTAACTCACTTTTTAACGCATACACTATTTCAAAATGGACCCAAATGAAATGTGGGGTGCTGCGGGGCTCAATTTTAGGCCCTTTGTTATTCCTATTATACATTAACAACTTACCTAAAACTGTTAAACATAAAGCTCTTGCTATCTTATTTGTCGACGATACCGGTATCTTAATAACAAGCTCCAACAGTAACCAGTTACAGGGTGATCTTAATATAGTTTTTGCACAACTAAATAAGTGATTCAAACCAAATTGGCTATTTTTGAATTTTGACAAAACCCATTTTATTCAGTTTAATAATGCAAGTATATGCACGTCAGTTACAGAAATTGAATACAAAGATGAACAAATAAGTATAGCAAATGAAACAATATTTCTAGCGCTAAACTAACCAAACTCCGTGGCCTTAGTCCGCACGCGAACTATACCGACAGAGCGGCCGCCGCCGGTCGGCGAAGTTAGTGCCAACTTTTGCGGATAGAGGGGTGTCACGTGGTCAGCGCAACGGGTCC
>Ga0123352_10003740_pt1 | contig 22153 bp, 16 predicted proteins | sample TergutLab28metaG_FD_89700 | JGI IMG/M metagenome (GOLD analysis project Ga0123352, IMG submission 89700) | Labiotermes labralis P1 segment gut microbial communities from Petit-Saut dam, French Guiana - Lab288 P1 | ecosystem: Host-associated > Arthropoda: Insects > Digestive system > Gut ...
AACTCTGTATTTGGTTTTAATTTTGGTTACATACCCAGCCACATTCAACCCATGGGTAATGCCGAGCTAATCACTGTACCTTTTTCAATTCCGTATTCCCGTACTTTTACCCTTCAACCTGATGGAAGCTATCTTGTGAGCAACCCCCGTGGTGCACACGTTGATGCTGAAACTCAAGTGCAGGTTTCCGTGCAAAATATCCTTGTGCAAATTACGCAAAAGCGTATTATGGCAGGTTCTGATTATAGATATGTAGATACTATCGGCAGTGGTCGTGGTTACCTTTTTACGAACGGACAACAATTTGAAGTGGCATGGGAAAAAACTTCACCCACTTCTCCGATGCAATGGCATTTTGCTGACGGCACACCGCTTGTTTTAACTCCGGGCAAAACATGGATTTGCGTCTTGCAAACCACAGCAACCATTGCCATAGATTAGGAGGTTTGCTGCATGAAATTCAAACCAAACATCAAATTTTCATTGATTGCCGTCCTAACTTTAAGTATTTTCTCCCTTTTTGCCTGCGACTCAATAGGTGATTATGCAACAAGAGGTGTTTATAAAGACAACGAAGCCTATATAGCTGCGGAAACCCAACCGCAAACTGAAATTGAAACCCAGCCACCGACCCAGCCGCAAACATTAGAAGAGCCAATACCTTTCCGGCATGTAAACATCCCGATACTTATGTATCACACATCCTCTGAGTACAACCCTGGCTCTTTGGCAGAGCTTTATGTTCGCCCGTCAGAATTTGAGCGTCAAATTGTTTGGCTTATTGAAAATGGCTTCACCTTCGTAACCTTTGATGACTGGTACTACCTGCACACAATCGAGCGTCCAATTATGCTTACCTTTGACGATGGATATATCGAAAATTACACAGAAATTTTGCCTATTTTAGAAAGGCATAACGCTACGATAGTATTGTTTCTTGCATTAAATTCCATACCCAACCATGGCTTTACAGAAGAAATGATAATTGCAATGCACAATTCTGGGCTAGTTTCATTTGAGTCGCATTCGATGACTCACCCCAACTTGGCAAATATTTCAGGAGATGCCGAACGGCTTCGGCACGAGCTTTATGGTTCAAAACAGGCTATTGAAGAGTTGACTGGCAGAACGCCTATAGCCATTGCCTATCCTGCGGGTGCGTTTAATGATGCAGTGATAGAAATGACTGCACGATATTATCGCTTTGGTCTGCGACATGACCTTGGACTGCACAACACATCTTTTGATGACTTCCAAATACGCCGTATACGAATAAGCCGCAGCACAAATCTCGAAACTTTTATAAATTTAGTTACACAATAGGGCAAAAAATCCCACTATTAAAAAGCAGTGGGATTTTTTAATTTGGGGCATTGCTTTTTACACTAATCCTGATTAAAATCCTATTCTTTTTCGGCGGCTAAAACTAACCCAAAATGGCAGGTTTTAATCTAGAATTAGTATTATCTATCAAAAATCTTGAAAATGCCGCTTGAGCTTGAAAGGTTTATGCGAGTTGATGCTGATGCATTTCTCAGGTCTTGCGCTCTAATTTGGTTGCCGTTGTGAAAAAATTCGCCAGTAACTGTTGATTTTTGGATATTGTAATTATTTACATTTTGAGCAAGTATAATTGTACTTTCACCTGATGCCGTTGACATATTTAGTGTGTTAAAGCTATCATTATCTGAAGACATTTGCCCAGTACCAGTAGAGAAGTTTGCTGTACCTGAAAATTGATTATTAGCAGAGCGCAACTCGCCACTTCCAACAGAGAGGTTCGCTGTGGCAAAAAAGCGGCTGTTTTGGAAATTAATTTGACCAGTACCAGCAGAAATATTGGCTGTGCTTCTAAACGTCGCAGCATTACCAACAATCCATCCACTGCCAACAGAGAAATTAACCATTCCCATAAAATGCGCTCCATCTACTATAATGTTGCCAGAACCCGAGGAAAGAGATGCATGACGACTCACGCCAATATTTGCTGCATCAATCCAACCTGTGGGGGTGGAGATATTGATATGTCCAATTTCAAAGTTTGGAGGTACAATAATTTCTATCACATTGTTAATATTTTGACCGCGTTCACTAATATAGTTGGGTAGCCATGTTATTGAATACACGCTTGTCATGCCACCGCCAGAAATTAACATTCCTTCAAAACTATCAAAGGTCGTTGGCGCATTTGCAAGCATTATTTTGTGCCGAGGCATATTTTCCATTGTTAAAGTCCAAATTCCGCCAAATTCATTGAGTGTGTATTGCCCTTCCACCCATTCATAATAGCGGATTGTGATTCTGTCATCCCTATCGCCTTGTACAAAACGCACATTGTCAAAACTTGTATTAATATTTAGACCCGAAAGGTTGAGAGGATGCAAAGTTCGTTCTACTAACCTTGGCTCATCAAAGACAAGCCCTTGTAAAGTGCTTATGCTTTCGCTGTACAAAGTTCCGTCAGCAACAGCTCCGTTGCCTATAACTAGCGGGTTTTGCGTGTATCGTGATATATCAAAGAGCATAAGAGCATTTGCAATATTATTTTGAGAAGTAGAAGCGGCTGACGAATTGCTTGCCGGCATAGGCTCGCCATTAATTTCAACCTTACTGCGGTCTACATTCACATTAATTAGGGATACCGAACCATTTATTATAGTAACACGCAAATGTCCTGTAATTGTTACATCGGATATTAAAACTTCGCCATATTCTACGTAAATATCTAGGTCAACAAAGTTTCTGTTGGGCGAAAGATGTATATCCATAGATGCGTTATCTAGGTTGATAAATTCTGGATGGTCTACCATCAAAAAACTATTGCCGTCTTGTGTTAATGAATTGGGTCCAGCACCATTAGACGTAAAGAGTATGCCATTATCCCTGTTTACCTGAATACTATCATCTTTGGTGCCAATGACTATATTGCGCGAGGTTAGCTCAATTTCAAGGCTAACATCTTCATAAATTCGTGTGGCAAAAAGGTCGCCAAAACTTCTTCCCCAATACGAGCGCACATCACGGCGCAAAAGGTCGTGGTTACCGGTGTGCCCAATAATAAATAATGCTATATTATCTAGGGCTTGAGCTGTGCCGCTGTAATCATAGCTTTCGTAAATCATTGTATCTTCATTTTCGTGATAGCTCGAGTCGTTTTGCACGTCGTGCTCTATTACATTGCCGTTAATTTCATCAACAGCGAAGTTTATTCCAATAAAGAAAGTCGTGGCGGCTATTGCCACAGCTATTAGTGAAAACAAAACAATACCTTTTTTCTTGCCGTTGCTAAAAATATTTAAAAATCGTTGTTTTAACATTTTTTTACCTCCATTCATACCTGTGGTAAGTGCTGCTCCATGCTTTATTTTGCCGTTAACCATGGACAATATCAACTCACTATAATTTTTGCGAGCGTTAATATCAAGCCCTTTTGTGGTCATGGTATCACAAATAATCTCTATATCTTTTGATGCTTGACGTGACATCAAATGTACGGCGGGATTAAACCAATGCATAGACCTTATAGCAACCAAAGCCAACTTGAACCATAGGTCTTTGCGCTTAAAATGAATTAGCTCATGACGCAATATAAGCTCGAGTTCATCTTTTTTGTACTTCACTGTTGGCAGTAAAATCTTTGGACGTGCAAAACCTATTAACATAGGTGAATTTATGCCTTTGCAACGCATAATGCGGATTTTTTTGTGTACAAAAATCACATCTTCGGCATCAAAACCCCATCGCTTCACAAAACGTACGAAGTGAAAATGCTTTATAATATGAAATGCCAGCGAAGCAGTAACTCCAAATAGCCAAACTATTAAAACCATGTAATTCCATTGTAGTGGTGGAGCTTCAATTTCTGCTAATATTTCAACTTGCTGTGGTGCATTTGTTGTTATTCCATTTTCAGCAGGCGGCTGAAATTCGCCCACATTGTAATTTGGCACAGCATCACCAACCCAAGCTGGATTTTCAAGCGAAGGTATATTTATCGGGATAGTTTCTGGTGGTGAAAGTTGTACTTGCTCTATTGCAATAGGTACGCTAATTTCTAATGTTGGGCGTGGTACCAAAGACGCAAAAGGCATGAACAAAAGTGCCGCTATAATCACTATCCACAAAAAATATCGCCCGCCAGCGGCAAACTTCTTGTCCAAAACTGGTGTCGCTATCAAAATTAGGATAATTGCCGCAGAAACTATTATCGTGGTGCTTGCAAACGAAAATAAAAATGTCATTTCCCCTCACCTGCCTTTTGGTTGATGAAGTTTTGCAGCTCGTTCAAATCCCCTTGCGAAATTGCTTTGCCTCCATAAAGTGATGTTACAAGACTGGTTAACGAATTGCCGTGCAAGCGTTGCAAAAACGACATGCTTTCTGCTGCAAGGTAGCTTTCCTCATCAATAATGGGCTTGTAAATATTGACTTTGCCCTCACGCCGAACACTTAAAAAGTCCCTATCCACCAATCTTGCTAAAAAATTTAGCACTGTGGTTGTTGCCCACTCTTTTTTTCCTTCTAATTGCATCATTATTTGTGCCGATGTAACCTCGCCGCCGAATTTCCATATAGCCTGCATAATAGCAAGTTCTGCATCAGGAAGCCTTTGTATCATCATGCCATCCCCTCCTATTTCTACAAATGTAAAATCATCTACTTACATTCTACACTTGTAAAAATTATTTGTCAAGCATTTTTTTAAATTTATTTTACTATACACAAAAACAGGATGTCGAACACGACATCCTGTTGGGCTAACATTCTAGCCTATTGTTATAACCTTTGTGATAATAGTAAATACGATTTTTACCTGTTTTTTTAGCTTTATACAAAGCCATATCAGCATTGTGCACAAGATGCCTTATACCAAAGTCTGTGTCCTCAGGTGCATCCTCTTCTACCGTGGCTATGCCAACAGAAATTGTTATTGGGATATGCAAGTTATCCCCATCAAGCTCATTAATAAAAAACGGAGAGTGATTTATTGAATGCCTTATTCTGCAAGCAGTTTTTTGCACGTCATTAATTGAAGTTTTTGGCATAACAACAACAAACTCTTCGCCGCCATATCTGCATACTACATTTTCTTTTCGCAAAGAGTGTTGCACGCGTGCGGCCAAAATTTTAAGCACTTCGTCCCCTGCCTGATGCCCATAAGTATCATTAACTGCTTTAAAGTCATCCACGTCAATCATCATTATAGTCATGGGCTTGTTTTGTTTTACACAATCTGCATAAATCAAGGGTACAACCTCGTACATATAACGGCGATTGTAAACACCCGTCATCACATCTGTGTTAAGTATTTTTTCCATGGATTCAAAAGCAGTGGCCATCTTTTTAATGTGACGCAAGTCCTGCATATGCATGATAATTACTGTATCACTTTCCAGCTCTACTGTTTTTAATGTAATCAAAGTTGGTACAAGCTCATTGTCGTTAATTAGCCATATCCACTCAAATTGCATACTCTCTTTGGTATTAAAAACCTCTTCTAAAAATTCACGCATTTTTATTTTAGATTCTTTGCCGTCTGGCTGTATTGGCGGGACAAATTTATAAGGGTTTTCGATAAATTCATCAGCGTTTTTGTCCATACCAAGAAAAACGGCAAGCGATTCGTTGCAAGATAAAATGCTATAATCTCTACCCACAACCATAGAAGCGAGCGGTGAAGAATTTAACATTGCAGCTATTAGCTCACGATTTTTGCGACGCTCTTCTTCTAACCTCACTTTTTCACGCAAGTCGGTAATGTATAGGGCAAAAGCCTTGTTGCCTGCTATTTGTACGCTCTTGCCGCTAATTTCAACGGGGATAGTTTCATCCTTTATTGTAATACAGCAACCTTCTTTTACGTATATTTCACCGTTTGCCGCTATCAGCTTTGTAATATCTTTCATTTTTTGCATACAATCACGGCTCGCACACATATCAGTCTTACAGAAATTGTTATAACTAAATGTCATATAAGACATATCTTTTACGCCGAAGAAATTTAAAGCGGCTTGATTGCAAGCTAAAATTTCTTGCTTTTCGTTTGTAATAATGCAAGCTACCGGCGAAAGGTCTACCATAACCATAGCCAATTCTTGGCTTTTTTTGACTTCGTCAAGATATCTGTGATACTCACGCATGTCTTGCGCGTATATCACTGCAATATCTGTATTGTCTATGTTCATACTATGAGTAGATATTTGTGCAGGGATAACCTCACCAGATGCGTTTTTAAACTTCCACGAAAAAACAACTTCTTCTTTATCAAAAATCTTTCTAATTTTTTCTGACAAAATTTGGTGAGGTTTAGTATCGTTAGTTTCTACTACCGAGTGTAAATATTTGCTCTTTGCGTTAAGCTCTGTCAAATTTTCTACACCAAACATTTGTAGGGCAGTGGCGTTGCAGTCATGGACAAAACCGCTTCGGTCGATTATAAAACAACTGCTTGGTGAGGCATCAACCATTGCTTTTAATCTTTTGCGCAAAAGGTCTTGTTCTTGCGCAAATTTGTAATGCAAGCGCATGTCTTCAATAAAGACTATGCCTTTTGGCTCATTGTCAGTTTCTATGCGTTGTATGGTTAGTTTTGAAGGCAGGCTTTCGCCAAATTTTGTTGTAACATGCCAGTCAAAATGCACTTTGCCCTCTTCAAAGGCTTTTTGTAAATAAACCGCAAAACTATCCATGGTTTTTGTGCCGTCGGGTTGATATTCTGGAAGTGTTTCGCGGAAATTCTCAAAATAATCAACTTTTTCTTTATAGCCAAAAAGTTGTAAGGCGGCATTGTTGCAATCTACAGGCTTTAAAGTTTCGTCCACAATGATACTTGGTGCTGGCATATGGTCGATAAAATTACGCCACGCTACATCTATTTCCTTTTCAGTTCGTTGTTGCGCTGTTTTTGCACGTATGTCACGGCAAATTTCTAACACATGCTCTTCGCCGCCGTAATTAATGCGCAACAAAGTACAGTCTAAAGGAATTATTTCGCCTTTGACATCTAACAGTTCCCAAAAAGTTTGGGCATGTCCTTTTTCAAATGCTTGCTGTAAGAAAATGGTGGTAGCTTCCACGCTGTCCAAGCCACCTTGTTGTTTATCTGGGTAAGAAGCAAAAAACCCTTTGCGGTATTCTTCAACACTCTTAAATCCAAGCATTTTCACCATCGTTCTATTGGCGAAAACAAGCTTATTTTCTTTATTCCAAATATGCAATGCGAGAGGCAAGTTGTCAAAAATATCGTTGTATCGTTCTATTTGCGCTTCACGCTCTAATTGCTGCCTTTTATCTATTGTGAAGCCAATAAGGCAAGGGCTTTCGTCAAACTCTGAAAGGGTAAGAGTGACTTCTGTCGGCACGGGTGTGCCATCGGGTTTTTGATGCATCCATTCAAAGCTGAAAAAACCAGTTTCAAAAGCCTGTTCCAAAAATTCCATTGCTTTTTCAAAAGAAGGAGTGCCGCATGGTTGGGTTGGGGGTGAAAGTTCGGCAAAACGGTCTATATATTCTTGCGGACTTGATAAATCAAACAAAGCCGCAACTTGAGCATTTGCCATAACCAAATTACGATTGTAATCCCAAAGAGTATATCCCGCTGGTGATAAGTTAAAAAACAACTCAAAGCGTTCTCTTTCCTTTCGCATTGCATTGTCTTTTCGCCTTTCTTCTGATTTGTCTATTGTTATACAAATAAGGGCGGGTTTTGCGTCGACCTCTGTTTTTGTGATAATAACCTTACATGGAATTTCTTCGCCACTTGATGTCGTGTGAAGCCATTCAAATTCAATATAGCCTCCCTCAGAGGCTTGCGTAATATATTTTTTAGAAAGCTCCGCACTTGTTGTTCCGCATGGTTGTAATTTTGGCGAGAAACGATTTGGGTTTTCTATATATTCTCGTGGTTCATCTATTCCAAAAAAGTCTGCTGTGGCCTGATTTGCCATTTTGACGCGACGAGTTTCCAAGTCCCATACCGTACACATGGTAGGAAGCGAATCAAAAAAACGTCTAAAACGCAAAGATTCTTTGCGTAAGTATTCTTGCCCTTGCAGATGATGGGTAAGGTCTGTTAAAAAAGACATTGCAAGGCGTTTGCCGTCGATTTCCGTGCACGTCAAAGTGACGACACAAGGAATCGGTCTGCCGCTTAAAGTTTGATGCATCCAATCAAATTCCACATAGCCTTTCTCAAATGCCTCTGCAATAAGCCCTTGCGCTTTTACAACAGAAACAGAGCCGCAGGGCTGTGTAGCTGGTGTCGCATCAAAAAAATTATTTATTAAATCTTGTTTGTCGCGAAAACCAAAAAAGTTATATGCATAGTCGTTGCAGTCTACAATCATCCCGTCTTCATTCCATAAAGTGCAGGCGATAGGGATGCCGTTAAATATATTGTCAAAACGCTGTTTTTCACGATTCAAAATTTCTTCTTTTTGATACTCTTGACGCAAATCTATAGTAAGCCCTACTATACCTTGCTTGCCCTGCAGTTCCGTGCGGTTAAGCGAAACACGACACGGAATTTCTTCACCATAACTAGTCAAATGTGTCCACTCAAATTCCACAAAACCGTTTGCTAACGCCTCTTCCATGTATTTTGCGGATTTTTCAAAACTAGGTGTGCCGCATGGCTGATGGGTCGGCGAAAAGTCTTCTGGAAAATCTATAAACTCTCTGGGGTCGTCTATTTCAAAAAGCTGACACACGGCTTTGTTTGCCATAATAAGCTCATGATCTTCGTTCCAAAACTCCAAAACAACAGGTGCTGTGTCAAATAGCATTTTAAAACGCTCTACTTCGCGCATTATCAAGTCTTCACGCAAAAGCTCTGCTCTACGGTCAGAAATAAAATCTAATACCGCATAACTGCCTTCATACTCTATTCTAAATATTTCACAAAGCACTGGAATAATCTCGCCGTTTTGATGTCGCAAAGTCCAATTTATTCTTTGTGGTCTGCCTGTTTCGATGGTAGTAGCAATATAGTTATTTGCAGAGCCTTGAGAATCTTGCCCGTCGGGCTGTTGGTCTGGGTAATAATGCAGATAGTTTTCTTTATAGTTGTTAAGGTCTATTATACCTAAAAGCTCTGCAATCTTGTCGTTGAAATATAACAAATTACCGTCTTTGTCCCAAATGTGTACCGCAAGCGGTGAATTTTCCAAAATAATTTTAAAACGTTCTCTTTCAAGAGCTTTTTGCTGTTCTAATTCTTTTTGCATCCTTAAATCTTGCGCATGGCACGATATAATAAAGTCATCCTTAAGGTCAACTCTAATCATAGTAACATCAAAGGGTATTATATCGCCGTCAAAGGTCATTTGGTTCCATTCAAAGTTACGATACCCTTCGTTTAACATAATTTGGATATTTTGTTCAGAAACATCTTTTCCACTTGCGCCCTCTGGCTGCGGCGAAGCCACCATTAATTCTACATAATTATCCAAAATTTCTTGCTTGTTTTTTGCTTTTAAAAGCTCAACGGCAGCGTCGTTGCAATCTATACAATTAAATTCTTTATCAAAAAACATCCATATTGTCGGCATGGAATCTAATATAGCGCGCGTTGTGTCATCAAACGAAATAGCACCGTTAGAAACAATGCTTTGTGTGCTTTTTTGTTCAAAAATTTCATTAAAAGTACAAAGCACATTTCCGTCATCGGCTTTTGTAAAATCAAGTTGTAATTGCAAAAATTTGCCGTCGTGGTGCGCCAAAAAAGCCATCCAAGAAAACTTGCCGTCAGCCAAAGTCTGCGACACACAAGTTTCTATCATTTGATCCGTTTTTATGCCATTAGGCTGAAATTCAGGATTTTGAACAAAAAAAGCCTTAATGTCGTTTAGGTCATCATCAAAGCCAAAAAGGACTGCCGCATCTTCACTAATGCTTTTAATGCTTGCGTCTGCCTCAAAAATTATATATGGTTTGCTTTTAAAATCAGTAGCCAAAATAATCACGCTCCGCAATTTACAATGTTTTGATATGGCTAACAAGGTCGGCAACTTCAATTATTTCATCATCAAAACATTGCCCGAACACAACAAGCTCCGTTTGGGCATCAAAATTTTTTATGTATTCAATCAATGTATTGCTGCTCATTTCGTTGCTATTTTTTAGCACAGTCATTTTAATTTTTGCACCTTTTGCACGCAAAGCCAAGCCTTCTACAATGGCTTGCACAACTTCCAAATCTTCTCCGTAATAAACATGCACCATGCTGACCTCGTGTAATACCAAACGGACGCAATCCGTTTTAAAATACCCATGCGCCCATCTTCGACCCCTTTTCATAACGCACTACATACAGCCAGCTCAATTTAAGCTACCTCGCGGCACATAATGGTGCAGACTTAATGCTGCTGCCGTCAGGCCCTGACATGGTTCATCCGTCATTATTGCGCAAGACTTAAATCTCAACACCGCTTACATGTATTGCATTACAATCCGAAAAGCCTAGGATGGGCATCACTCCATTATAGCGGATTTTAGGTGCAGGGCGCCGCTACTGCCCCAGCTTGCATGGATAACAACCATTGTACACAAATTAAAGCAAAATGTCAACAGAATATTTTTGGATAATTTTAAAAGAAAAACAGACACTTCAAAATGAAATGTCTGTCATGTGGTTTTGTAGTATTTTTACACGAAGCCTATGTAATTTCATTTGGCATTACGAGCAACAAGACAAGGTATAGCAAAATTCCACTGCCGCCCAAAATTAGAAATATAACAAAGGCAATTCGCACAAGCGAAGGGTCCCAGCCAAAATACTTACCAATGCCGCCGCAAATACCAAAAATCTTTTTGTTTTGTGAACAACGTGTGAGTCTCTTTGGCTCTTGCGAGAAACAATTATTGTTGTTATTCATAATTTTCCTCCATAACATCAAATAGATTTGTAGACATGTATTTTAAGCCGCAGTCATTTATAACAATTCCGAAGTTTTTGCCAGCGTCACAATTTTTTAATTGTTTTACAGCGGCAGCAAGATTTGCACCTGACGAAAAACCCGCAAAAATCCCCTCTTTTTTGGCAAGTAAGCGTGTCATTTCTTCTGCCTCTGCATCGGTTACTGTTATGCAGTCATCTATCAATCTGCGGTCTATAAGCTCCAAACTTTTGGCATATCCGCCGCCTTGTATTTTATGACTGCTGCCTTCAATAAGCTCGCCCTTATAGTATGCCGAACCGTGGGGCTCTACTGCATAACATCGTATATGCGGGTTGAATGCCTTTAATGTGCGGGCATATCCTGTAAAAGTGCCGCCTGTGCCTATAAAATCTGCAAAAGCGTGAAGCTGACCGCCGCTTTGCTCCCACATTTCTTTTGCGGCAGGCTCTTGAGCAAGGGCATTATCGAAATTTTTGAACTGGTTAAGAAATAGTGCGCCGGTTTCTTTTGCAAGTCGTGCCGCTTCTATTTCCACCAGCTTTATATCCTCCTTGGAAACCTTGCCAGGGACGGAATTTGGGGCTTGGTCTACAAAAACAATTTCGCCGCCAAATGCTTCTATCATCCTAGCGCGTTCAAGAGAATTACCTTTTGACAGTACGCATATAAAACGGTATCCTTTTGCAGAGCAAACCATAGCAACGCCTGTGCCTGTGTTGCCGCTGGTCATTTCTAACACAATTTGCCCCGGTTTTAACAATCCCTTGCATTCGGCAAGATTTATCATGCCGATGGCTATGCGGTCTTTTTTGGAAAAAGAGGGATTCATATGTTCGAGCTTTGCAAAAATATTACCCTCAAAACCGAGATGTTTTTTTAGCATATCCAGCCGCTGTAGGGGCGTATTGCCAATAGCTTCTGTAATGGAAGTAATAAAATTCGGCATAACTGCACACCTCCTATACGTTAAATCTAAACAAAATAATGTCACCTTCTTGCACAATATACTCTTTGCCTTCAAGGCGTAAAAGCCCTGCGTCCTTACAAGCGGCGTAACTTCCCTTGTCAACAAGAATATCGTAATTTACAATTTCCGCCCTTATAAAGCCTCGTTCAAGGTCTGAATGTATTTTGCCCGCGGCTTTAACGGCTGTTGTGCCAACGGGAATAGTCCATGCTCTAACCTCTTTTGGACCAGCAGTTAAAAAGGACATGAGGTTAAGTGTGCGATACCCTGCCGCCGTCAATTTATCAAGGCTTGAGGACTGCATCCCCATCATTTCTAAAAATTCTGCCTTTTCATCATCATCCATGCCTACCATATCTTCTTCAATTTTGGCAACGACGATAAAAACTTCTTTATTGCTGTCATACTTTTGTGTTAAAAATTTACGCATACACTGTATATAGTCGTTTTGTGGATTTTCTTCATAGATACAAGCATAATCCTCTTCACCTATATTTGCCACATATATCATGGGCTTATGTGTCAAAAGCCCCGCTTGCTTTATTAAGGCATTGTCTTCTGGAGTCATTGGCATATCCCGCACTAGCTTTTCTTCTTCAAGATGTTTTAAAACCCTCTCAAGCACTCCAATCTCAACTTGACCCTGCTTAAAACCTGCAGAGCCAGCCTTATTATCTTTTTTAATGCGCTCTATTCGGCGGCTGACTTGTTCCATATCTGCAAAAATGAGTTCTAAATCAATGGTTTCCATATCTCTCACAGGGTCTATGCTACCATCAGGATGCGGTATATTTTCGTCATCAAAACAACGCACCACATGCACAATGCCGTCCATTTCCCTTATATCTGCCAAAAATTTATTGCCCATACCGCCGCCGCCAGAGCTGCCCTTAACCAATCCAGCAATATCAACAAATTCTATTGTAGCTTGTGTTATCTTTTTTGCATCATAAATTTTTTGTATAACATCCAAACGCTCGTCCGCTACATTTACAATACCCACATTTTTATCTATGGTAGAAAATGGGTAATTTCCTGAAGCCGCCTTGCTTCCTGTTAAAGCGTTAAACAATGTACTCTTGCCAGAATTTGGCAAACCAACCATTCCGAGTTTCATATGTATTCTCTCCTTTAAATTCGGTGTTTTTGCGACATTTGCTATTATATCACATATCATAATAATTTCAAAGCATTTTTGCAAAACTAACTACAATTACAATAAATTGGGAGTGATTGCAATGCAAGACTTTTTCACAATGCTATTTGTATTGATTGTAATGCTGGCATCATGCAATGCCTATGACGGCGGTGCAAGCAATAACGACATTGAAGAGTTTGAACAAAAAACCATATCCGTAGAGGAAAAGGAAATTGCAATAGCGGAAATGGTTAATAAACATGAAGACTTGGTGGATGTAGCTGTGTCGATAAGCGGCGACATTGCAGTAATCGGGCTTGACCTTGCCAATAACAGCGGGCTATGCCACACAGACATCATAGCCATTAAGCAACGCACAGTTGATGAAGTTAAGGCGCATTTTGAGGATATTAATCATGTAGCGGTGACCACAGCACCTGATATGTTTAAAAAGCTCGCTAACCCTTTTGAAAATGTGGAATGTCCCCATGAAGCCACTTCAGACCTATTTGATATACCTATTCCCATGCCGTAAAGTTATAAAAGCCCCTTGCGTTTCATAAATCCAAGCAATCTTTTGCCTTTTGGCAAATGAAGCACATCTTCTTCACTTATGCCCTTTATTAATAGCATAAAAATGACATACAGCACTAGACCTCCGATTATTGATATTATAACCGCGGCGGCATTAGAGTTTAAAGCAATATGGCTTATATGGTAAAAAACAAAAACACCAACAGCCATGGTAATACTTGCAAAAATTGGCTTTACAAACATTCCGACAATATCTGGTTTAGTTTTTGTGTATTTGAACAAATACATGCAGTTTATTAATGCGGCAATTCCAAAGCAAATTGTGGTACCTATAACTGCGCCGTAAATATTTATCGATGGTATACCTATTAGAAAATAGCTGGACACAATTTTTGCTGTTGCCCCAGCTAATGCGGCATAAATTGGTATTCGCATTTTGCCCAAGGCCTGCAATGCCCCTGTTGCTATTTGTGATATGCCTAAAAATATAACTGACAAAAACCCCCATGTGAATAGTGTTCCACCTTCGGGGTGGTTGGGAAACAGTAGCTGTATAATAGGCACACCGAGCACCAAAAGCCCAAAAGCTATAGGTATGGTCAGCAGCATACCTACCCGTAGACCAATGTTAATTTTTGCACGGACTTCTTTATGGTTTTTGAGGTGGTATGCGGCTGATATTGCTGGTATAAGGGCAATGGCAAGAGAAGATGTAATTGCGGCAGGTATATTTGTTATGGTGTAAAACTTGCCGCCTAACTGCCCAAAAAGCTGGTCGGCACGCAATTCCGTAAAACCTGCGTCAACAAGCCTTGACCTAACAAGCCACGAATCTGTGAGATTTGCTACGCTAAAAATTGCCGTACCTAGTATAATCGTAAATGATGTAGCAAATATCGTTTTGACCAAAGCTGAGGCTTTTTCTGGCTTGCGGCGTTCTTCTCCTCGCCAGCGCACATTTTTTTTGCGGCGTTCGCCCTTGCGGATTTTTTGGAAGATGTCTTTGCGGAATAAAAAGTACACACAAGCAATAAGCATAAACCCAGCCACAGCACCAACAGTTGAGCCAAGAGTACTACCTGCCGCTCCATATGCAAATTCGTTATAACTACGGCTTAATGCAAAATTCCAAAGGCTATGAGCCAAAATGATACTGAAAATAGCATTAAACACCTGCTCTAAAATTTGTGATGTAGCTGTGGGCTTTGTTTTGCCCATGCCTTGGAAATATCCGCGCATAACCGCCATCATGGCGACTATAAAAATGGTGGGCGTTAGTAATTGCAAGGCAAGAGTCGCTTCAGGCATGTCAAAAAAATGGGTTGTTATATTTTCAGCAAAAATAAAAACAATAACAGAAAAGAATAAGCCGACACTAAATGCCAAGCCCATTGCCAACTTAAATAACCTGTGGGCAAAATCGTATCTTCCCATAGCAACGCGCTCTGACACCATTTTTGCAATCGCTGCAGGCAAGCCGGCGGAGGATAGTATCAATAAGAAAGTATAGATATTAAAGCTAACCGCATAAATAGCATTGCCTTCGTCGCCTATAAGGTTAGTAAGCGGAAGGCGGTACAAAAAACCTAAAAGACGTGCAAAAATACCAGCAATGGCTAAAATGCCAGCCTGCTGTATGAAAGAATTGTTTTGATTTAGATTTCGTTTTTCACTCATAAATTTCATATTACCACATTATGGGGAATTTTGGCAAGTATTATTCATTATGTTTCTTTTTTGGCGCATACCGCTCTTGTTCACTAAAAATGCAGCCGCAATATTTTTGCATATAAAGCCTCATTTCACGAGCTTTTTGTTTGGCCACATTGTAATTTTTTCGATAGTCTTTAATGATAAATTGCAAACCATTAGCTTTTGCGGCAGCTTCACCTGCTTGGCATATCATTTCAAATTTTTGCCACGGACTTGCCAACAGTGTTGTGGAAAAAGCTGTGTAATTAAGCTCCGCAGCTTTCGCCGCTGCAAAATTCATACGAATTTCATAACACATTTTACAACGCAGATTTTTGTCATCATCTATTTCATTTTTCAATTCAAAAAAAATATTAAGAAATTCATCCAACCCGTAATTGCCGTATTTTATTACATCCAACCCGTACTTGTCCGCAAAATCTATCGCCGCATTTTTTCGCTCTTTATGCTCCACAAAAGGATGAATATTGGGATTATACCACAAAAGGTCGGGTTTTGACTCACCGTCCACCATCCAGCCATCCAAAAAACCAAAACCACAAGACCCGCAACAAACATGCAAGAGCATTTTCATTTCTAATTCCTCATTCCTAATTCCTAATTGATTCCCATTCTACATTTTTTTGAAAAATTTGTCAACTGCTATTAAGTTTTGCGGATGCATTGCCGATACAAAATATAGAATACTACACTTGCGTCTTTTAACGCATAATACATATGTAAGGGGGAAACAAAATGTTTACAAACCAAATGAGAATGACAGGCTTTTCTGGCATAGATGTTGCCGACATGGTTTCACAAATGATGAGGGCTGAATCCGCCCGCCTTAACCGCCTAACAGGACAACGCCAGATATTTGCTTGGCAGCAAGAGCAAATGCGCTCCATTTCAACAAATCTAACTAATTTCCGCAGAGATTGGACAGACATTACCTTAATGAATTCTGACAGAGGTATTGCAAATCCTAATAATTTCGTATCTGCTTCGGCAACCCTTAGCGGCGGCTCTGGCAATGGAATTAATGTTACACCAGTATCTGGTGCACGCAATGGCGTACACACTCTCGAGGTGAATCGTATTGCAACAGCGGATGTTTTCCGCTCTACTAGTAATGTTAATACAGGGGCTGTCAGCCAAGGGCTTGATTTTGACCGTTTATTAAATGACGACGGAGAATTCCGTAATTTTTCATTTAGTGTAAATGTAAACGGAACCGCACGTACAATAAGTTTTACTGCGGCAGAAATGGAAAGTTTTGTTGGTGCTGGCGGAGACCCCGTTGCTGATTTTGACCTTGATGCATTTGCAGATGCGATTGATGCGCAATTAGCTACAGCCTTTCCTGTTGGTGGCGGTCAAAGAGTTTCTGCAAGTGTTAATGGTGATGGTCGGCTTGTTATTGAGGCCGCACAAGGTAATAATGTCACCTTGGGCGGAAATATAACTATGCTTGGTATTCAAGCGGGCAATGTTGGGCTTAACACCCAAATGAGCTTGGGTCAGTTTTTGGGTCTTGGAGCTGGCGAAACAACTACTATAACTCTCGGGCAAGCAAATCGTGCAAATGATGCATACCGCAGCTTTGGAGCAGATGATACCATCCAAGACGTTATGAATTGGATAAATGGCTCTAATATTGACGCTCGCATTTCTTTTAGTCAGTCAACAGGTCTGTTTACAATGGAAGGCACACGAACAGGCGAAGGCAATGCAATAACTTTCAGCTCCTCTGGAGATGCCGACTTTTTTGCAAGAGCGGGGTTTGTTGATATTCCAGCCGTTGTGGACGGAGATGGAGTTGTGACATCGCCAGCCATTAGCACACAAATAACCGAGGCTGGTAATGCCGAATTTTTGCTTAACGGCACATTGATGTCTCGCGAAACCAACAACTTCACCGAAAGCGACCTTGGTTTAAATATACAGCTTACTTCGGCCGCCGAAACTGCTGGTGAAGTTACTATAACCGTTGCAGCAGACACATCTGCAACACGCACACTTATAGAGGAGTTTGTGGCAGACTTTAACAGGCTGATGGCAAGCATACAAGACCTTGCGATGACTGCAAGACCCCGCCAAACAGGAAGCCGTGATTTCTTCCAGCCCCTTACCGACGAGCAACGCCGTGCAATGAGCGACCGTGAGGTTGAAATGTGGGAAGCACAAGCACGCACAGGTCTTTTAAATAGAGATAACAACTTGCTACGCCTTCGTGATGATTTAAGAAGTGTTTTATATCAAGGCGTAGAAATGCCAGACGGCACAACAATGACTTTGCCCGCTCACATTTTCCGCCTTAGCACAGGCGGTGATAACCGTGGTATGCTTGAGATTGTAAATGATGACGGCAGATTCGATACGTGGTTAGAAGAAAATGTTGATACTATACCCGCTTTCTTCTCAGGTATAGGCACTGCCAATCAAGACGGTTTGCGTGGTCACATTAATGAGGTTATAAACGAATACACCGGTTTTCGTGGCGTATTAACGCTGGCAGCAGGTGCCCCTGGAAGCAATACCGACACCCAAAGCCGACTTGCCCAACGCATATCCGACCAAGACAGGCGCATAGACGCAATGAGAACTTGGCTAGAACGCCGTGAAAGCCAACTATTTGCACAATTTAGCCGCATGGAACAAGCCATGATGCAAGCTCAACAGCAAATGACTTTCTGGGACCAAATAATGTGGGGCGGCATGTAGGGTGGTATTAAGAATCTGTGTTCAATAAACTATTGCACGTCTTTCCAGCCCGATGTTTCCGCCGCTCGTCATCGGCAAAATTCTTTCGCACCTTTGGGTGTACTACGAATTTCACCTCCTAGATTGGCGAAAAATCGGATTGAAAACCCGCACAATCCATTATTGAACACAGGTTCTAAAATCTTGTATGAAGGGATGATGCGCCTTGCATGAGCATTTAGAGCTATTAAACAAAAAAACCGCTTTTTTGGAAAGAATTTTAGAGCTTACGAAAAATACAAAGCTAACCGGAAACCTTGATGATATGGAAAGAGAAATTGCCGATTTTTCTCACCTTTATGAAAGGCGTTCCATTATTATGAATGGCATACATGATGCAGATGAGAAAATTGCCGCTTTGGATATACAAGAGAAACCTGGGGCAGAATATTTAATAACCCTTGCTGCTATTAATAGCAAGCAAAAGAAAATTGCCGCAGAGCTGATAGAACTCGACAAAGCGAACATGCTCGTTTATAAAAAATTAAGCGAGCATATAAAGGGCGATTTAAAAAATGTGCGTCAAACTATGGATGTCAATGAAGCATATATGGATGACTTTGAAAGCCTGCAGGGATATTATTTTGACAAAAAAAATTAGCTGTTAGTCATCAAAAATGGAGTATTTCTTATAATTACAAGGAGGTAAACAAAATGATGGATTTAAGCGTACAATCAAGTCAAGCTGGACGCGCTATTGCCGACTTGGGTCATAGCACCCAAGCAGCTTCTGCGGCTTCACAACAAAGGGCTGGTCGTGAAGTTGTTACCTACAACGCACCCTCGCAAGAGCAAATGCGCACACAAGCATCAATCCAACCTCAAGGTAATGCCATTGCGACAGAGCAGGCGGGTCATTATCCAGAGCGAACCATTAGCATTTTGCGAGAAGAAGATATAAGTGATTATATGTTGGAAAATGCCTTCGCAAGTGCTAACCGCGCACTTTCTGGCGGTTCTTTTAGCTTGTCGTATGTTTTACACGAGGCAACAAATATGGTGGCTGTCAGTGTATTAGACTCTGAAACAGGCGAGGTTATTCGTGAAATTCCGCCAGAATCCCGCCTTGACCTTTATGCCAGAATAGCAGAGTTTACTGGTTTGCTTTTTGACCAAAGCTCATAAAATCTATATTACACTACGATTAGGAGGGGATGTTCTTTAATGCATAACCCGTATGAGGCTTATAAAAGCAATACCGTTTTTACTGCCACCAAAGAGGAGCTGACACTTATGCTCTATGATGGTGCACTTAAATTCTGCAATCAAGCTCTTTTGGCATTGGAAAAAAAGGATGTTGAAAAGGCAAATACAATGATTATGAAAGTGCAAGCAATAATTCGAGAGTTCCAGATAACTCTTGACAAAAAATATGAAGTTTCTGGGCAGCTTAATTCGTTGTATAACTACATTTATAACCAGCTTGTGTTGGCAAATCTCAAAAAGGACACTGAAATTTTATTAGAAGCAAAAGAAATGATACGTTCTTTGCGGGACACGTGGAAAGAAGCCATGAAATTAAGCCGCAAAGGTGCGCCGAGTGTGCTTTCATCACAATGATTAATTATACGGGCGGTTGGCGATCTTGACGCAAGTCGTCCGTTTTTATTTGGAGGATGTTTTATGAAAATCTTTACAGTGCGTCATGGTCAAACTTCTTGGAATATAGAGCGTCGCTTGCAAGGACATTCTGATATACCACTTGATGATACAGGCATTGAGCAAGCTCAAAAAATTGCCAAACGGCTTGCTGATGAAAAAATTGACATTATTTACACAAGCGATTTATTAAGGGCATCAAAAACTGCCGAAGCTATAAATGCATTTCATAATGCTCAAATTGTTGCCACACCAAAGTTTCGTGAATCTAGTTTCGGAATTTATGAAGGTCGCCACATTGAAGAAATTGCCCATGAAATTGATTGGAGTCATCCAGATGGAGGCGAAAGCACCGTCGAAAAATTCCACCGTATACATAGCTTTTTGGATGAAATAACAGCAAAATCCCATGAAAATGTTGTTATAGTCGGGCATTATGGTTCAGTTCTTGCTGCGATTTGCTACTTTTTGAAAATTGAAATGGCGCATCGCCGCAGTTTTGAAGTTGGGAACACTGCTATTCATTGTTTCGAGCGTGATTTAAACGGCAACTACAAAATGATAATTGAAAATGACACTTCGCATCTTTTGTAGAATAAATAAAACAATGCTAGGCTATCTCTACTTTGAGGGTAGCCTAGCATTGTTTTTATCTATTTCAATAATTTAATAATGGATTATGAAGATAAGGCGAAAATTTCATCTCTTTTAGAAATCCGCGCTAAATTTGCAGAAATCACAAAAAATATTTTTTTACAAATATCAAAAGTGACGTATAGGTGTCATGTTCGTTGTTATATTATGCTTATGATTTTGCTTGCGAGCACAAAATATTATCTGTCTTTTAGGAGGAGAAACTTATGTTGAAAAAAGCCTTGGTGGTAATAGATATTCAAAACGACATAACAAAGAACTACAAAGAGATTATTGATAATATAAACAAGTCTGTTGATTGGGCAGTTAAGAACGATATTTATGTTGTTTATATTAGGCACGAAAATTTATCGGCTGGCACAAGAACTTTTAAGCCTAATACACACGGGTCTGAGCTTGCTACAGACTTAAAAATTGTGTCTGAAAATATTTATACAAAACACAAAGGAAATGCATTAACAAGCGAGGAATTTGCAGATTTTATTTCTAAAAATGAAGTATCTGATTTCTATATAACAGGTGCAGATGCTGTTGCTTGTGTTAAGTCAACCTGTTACAACTTACGTAAAGCAAATTACGGAGTTAGTGTCTTGTCTGATTGTATAACAAGTTATGACAAAAAGAAAATTGAGGAAATGTTGCAATATTACGAAAGCAAGGGCTGTAAAATAATTAGTTTAGACATCTTGCTAAATTCAGCAAATGAACTTTAATAAATAGCGAAAACGCACAACGGTGAGCAATATATATCCCGCCGTTGTTTTTATCGCTCTATATCGTTCTGCATTGTTGCTGTGGTCGCTTGCTATTTTACAGCTCGATTTTTTATTGCAATAACTGCGTTAATGCATCAACAAGTGGATACATAGCATTTATTGCCTCTTGGAAAGTAGAGCGTTGACACCCTACTTCCACAAATAGCGATTTTGGTGCAAAATGCAAGCTGTATCTAAACGCATTTAAATAAATGCGGCGGTTTAGGGTCGGATGCTCTTGATTTAACAATAATTGCATTTGCAATGAAAATGCTAGGTTTGTTGGCAGATGCGGGTTTGGCAGCGAAGTTATTGGTGTTGCTACACCATTTACATTGCGGGTAGAAAGTCCGTTTACAAACATCAAACGAGCCGTTGGTCTGCCGTCTATTGTGGTTACAAGCCGTGGTGAGCTTTCCGGCATACCATCGCGGTGGATGTCTATTACAATCTCTATTGTAGGGTTATCTTTTAAAATTTGGCGGATATACGGCTCTTGACGCTCGTATGCCCCAAGGATGGCGGACTGTCCATCCACAATGTCAAAGCGGCGGATATAGTGAATGGTGTTTAGCCCACGGGCATTTAAAAGCTCGGTGAGGTATGCCCCTACCCCAACAATGCCCGTAAACATGTCGCCGGGGGTGCTGTCTGCAAACATCTCTGTGGTGTGTGTGTGAAAAATTAGTATAACAGGGTCACCGTTTGCTATGCTTTGCGGGTTTATGCGCAAACTTTTGGCAAGCAATGCATCAACATCAAACATACTTGGTACAAAAATTGTGCGGGGGTCTACTATATACATACTATCACGTAAAACGGCAGGATTTCGCAGCTCTTCTATATTCGCTGGTGCTAACACATGAGGATTAAGCGTTTCTATTGCTATTGTCGCATCATCGTAATTTGTGGAGGTATCAAATTCTATATCATTAAGCCCAATAAGAGGGGTCGTGGATGTGATGTTTATATTTTGTGTTTCTTCGCTCATTTGAGATTGTAAACCATAGGTCAAAACAGTGTTTTCATTTGGTGCAAAATCTTCTTCGGTCATGGCAAGAATTTGCCCATAATGCGGCAGGACATCTTGTAAAAAAATCTGCCCCGATATTATATCATTAAAAAAAGAAAGCCCAAATAGTAAAATTATAGA